>Ga0302167_10000183_pt1 | contig 33224 bp, 28 predicted proteins | sample I_Fen_N1_1_FD_193496 | JGI IMG/M metagenome (GOLD analysis project Ga0302167, IMG submission 193496) | Peat permafrost microbial communities from Stordalen Mire near Abisko, Sweden - I_Fen_N1_1 | ecosystem: Environmental > Terrestrial > Soil > Wetlands > Permafrost | place: Sweden: Abisko... | reverse complement strand
GGTCAAAACCGTCCAAGTCACGAAGACGAAGTAATAACCCGACGGATAAAAACAGGCTGTGAAGCAATTGGCATTACTTTACTCGATCATATCATTATTGCCAGGGGAGATTATTATAGCTTTAACGATGAAGGGAAGATGTGATGATGTGTTGATTTGAAGATGTGTTGATTTGAAGATTTGAAAATGATATGATTATAGATGTGATAATTTGTGATGTTCAGGATTTAAAAGTTTTTTTTACAACAAGTCTAAATCTCAAAAAGTCATATTAACCAATTACCCATTCAACCAATTACCCAATCAACCAATCAACCAATTAACCAATCAACCACTCAACCAATTACCCAGTTAACCAATTAACCAATCAATATGATACTCCTTGAAGTCGAAAATGTAGTGAAACAATTTGCCGGACATCTGGCTTTGGACCGTGTGAGTCTTACCGTTCCTGAAAATACAATCTATGGATTACTGGGCCCAAATGGTGCAGGAAAAACCACATTGATCCGAATTATCAATTGCATTACTGCCCCCGATAGTGGTGAAGTGCGACTGAATGGAAAACGAATGACGACTTCGGATGTCGAACAGATAGGCTATTTACCCGAAGAACGCGGACTGTATAAAAAGATGAAAGTGGGAGAGCAGGCATTGTATCTGGCTCAACTGAAAGGAATGAAAAAACAGGATGCCCTGACAGCATTGAAATACTGGTTTGAAAAATTTGAGATTCAGGAATGGTGGAACAAGAAAGTGGAGGAACTCTCAAAAGGAATGGCTCAAAAGGTACAGTTTATTACGACGATTCTCCACAACCCAAAGCTGCTTATCTTTGATGAACCATTCAGTGGTTTTGATCCTGTTAATACTGACTTGATGAAACGAGAAATCCTGAATTTACGGGACAAAGGAGCTACTATCATTTTTTCTACCCACAATATGGAAACCGTGGAGGATCTTTGTGAAAATATTTCACTGGTAGATAATGCAAAAATAGTGCTGCAGGGGAATGTGGCTGACATCCGTACTTCCTATGCGACAAAGACGTACATTATTCACTCCTCAACTCCTGTAACTGAAAATAACGCTTTTCGTTTAATTTCTCAAACCGATAAAAACGGGATAGTGGAAAGTATCATTAAAAAGCAAACTCCCGAAGGAAATAATAGTTTGATAACCGAATTAATGCTTCAAACAAACATTCTTTCCTTTGAAGAACTCCTACCCAGCATGAATGATATTTTTATAGAAACTGTAAGAAAATAAGCACTATGTCAAAAATATCTCTGATAATAAAACGGGAATATACCACCCGGGTGATGAAAAAATCATTTATCATCCTCACATTTCTTACTCCTCTGCTTTTCGCAGGAATGATTACAGTGCCACTTTGGTTGTCGAGTATCAAAGACAGCAATAAAAAACACATTGTGGTCATCGATAGAACACATAGTTACACGCAAGTGCTTAAAAGTAATGAATCTTATATTTTTGACTTCGTTGACAAGCCTGTAGATCAAATAAAAAAGGAAAACAGGGATAAAAACGAAAAAGAATTTACTGCATTGTTACTGATTAGTGATGACCTTTCAAAAAATCCAAAAGCTGTTGCAATTTATTCCGATAAACAGGTAAACCTTGAATTGAAAAGTTATATTTCGGGAACTTTAAATAAATATGTGGAACAACAGAAGCTGGAGGCTTACAATATTCCGGATCTGAAAGAGATGGTTGAAAAATCAAAGTCAAATATTGATATTCCTACTATTAAATGGGGTGATAATGGTCAGGAAAAAGAAGGCTCGGCCGAATTAGCACTGGTGATCGGCATGATTTCCGCTTTCGTTATTTACATGTTTATCATCATTTACGGAGCACAGGTAATGGCCGGAGTGGTTCAGGAAAAAACAAGCCGTATCGTGGAAGTCATCATTTCGTCGGTAAAACCATTTGAATTGATGATGGGCAAAATTATTGGTATTGCGTTGGTAGGCCTGACTCAGTTTTTTATGTGGATCATACTGACGGGAGGCATCTTATTCGTAGGGGCCAGGTTAATAAGTGGAGAAATAGATATTAATGCCATGCAACAGGCGAACCAAATGGGAATACAATCTATTGGCGGTACACAAAGCCCCGGAGAAATACAGCAGGTATTGGCAATGCTACATGGTTTTGATTTTATGCAAATCATTATCCTTTTTGTCTTGTATTTCCTGGGGGGATATTTATTATATGCCTCTCTTTTTGCCGCAGTTGGATCGGCAGTTGATAGTGAAACCGATACCCAGCAATTCTCTTTACCATTAACATTACCGATTGTTTTTGCCATATATGCAGCTATTTACAGTGCACAAAATCCGGATGGACCATTGGCTTTTTGGTGTTCCATGATACCGTTTACATCTCCAATCGTAATGATGGTTCGTCTTCCGTTTGATGTTCCTGTCTGGCAAATTGTACTATCTTTGTCAATCCTTGTGTTTTCATTTATAGGAACAACCTGGATGGCCGGGAAAATATACAGAACAGGAATCCTGATGTATGGGAAAAAAGTAACCTGGAAGGAAATGTGGAAATGGTTGAAGTATTGATGTGTTAAATGGGTTTTATTTATAAAAATAGAAGTTGAAGATAGAAAAAACAAATGCTGCCAGAATCCTTGATAAAGGGAAAGTGTACTATGAAATCATTCCCTATGATGTGAATGAAGACGATTTGAGTGCTGTTCATGTTGCAGCGCAGTTGAATGAACCCATCGAGAAGGTCTTCAAGACCCTTGTTTTGAAAGGAGATAAAACAGGCTTTTTTGTATGTGTTATCCCGGGAGCTGAAGAACTGGACCTAAAGAAAGCCGCTTCGATTTCAGAAAATAAAAACTGTGACATGATCCCCATGAAAGAGCTGCTTCCCGTTACAGGATACATCCGAGGTGCATGTTCTCCGATCGGAATGAAGAAACATTTCCAGACCTATATACATGAAACCTGTTTGAAATATGAACAGATCTATGTCAGTGCAGGGAAAAGAGGACTGCAACTTTTAATTGCACCGGCGGATTTGATTGCAGGTGTAAATGCCACAATTGGTCTTTTGATAAACACAATTGATTAATTTTATTCCCTGATTTCTTTATCCTTTTTATGAAAAAATATTTATCTACCTCTTTTTAATCCCAGTATTTCAGAATTAATATAAATGATTCGATTGTCAATTCAGATCCTTTTTTCGGATTTAATGAGATAAAATAAATAAAAATAAAGTCAGAATAACGAAGTTCAGAGCATATATCAAAAACGCACTCCCAACCATTGACCAATTAAAAGAACAACTAAACCGGAAATAAAAATTATGATACCTCCATTTCTCAAGCCTAACGATCAAATTCGTATTCTATCTCCCTCCGGTACAGTAAATCCCGAATTTATCGATGGGTCAATAAAAGTTCTTAAAGCATGGGGCTTAACAGTTACCGAAGGTAAATATGCCCGTGCAGAATACGGACGTTTTGCAGGAACAAAAGAACAGCGAACTGCCGATCTGCAACATGCACTGGATGATCCATCCGTTAAAGCTATTTTATGTAGCCGTGGTGGATACGGGTTGGCTCAGATTATAGACCGGCTTGATTTTACTGCTTTTGCAATTTCACCAAAATGGTTGATAGGTTTCAGTGATATTTCCATTTTACATACTGCTATTTCAAATCTTGGAATAGCATCAATTCATGGTATCATGGGCATGCATCTTTCAAAATTACCGGTTGATTCGGAGCAGGTTCAAAACTTAAAAAATATTTTATTCGGAAAACCTCTTGTTTACAATATTCCCGGTGAACCAAATAACAGGATAGGAAAAGTCCGGGGAATTTTAATCGGAGGTAACTTGTCGGTTCTGATAGGGTTACGTGGTAGTAAGTTTGATTTGAAATACCAAAATGCCATTCTGTTTATTGAAGATGTGGGTGAAAAACCGTACCAGATTGACCGATTGATTCAAAATCTTCGGTTAAGTGGCATCCTGGGTCAACTTTCAGGTCTGATAGTTGGTCAATTCAGCGAGTGTGGCGAAGATCCATCCATGATGCAAACGATGCAGGAAGTTATTTTAGCTGCTGTAAATGAGTATGATTACCCGGTATGCTTTAATTTTCCTGCCGGACATGTCGATTACAATTTGCCGATCATTTTAGGGGCGGAAGTGAGCTTAAATGTATCAAGAAATGGAGTAGAACTTATATTTTGATGGATTTTATTAAGACTTTAGGTGTTTTTTTAAAGAATCTCTTTTTTTATTAAAAAGAGAAAATTGATCCGTTGTTATTGACCAAAAATCATATCTTTGCATAACACTAATTAAAAGATCCCTTCTAATTATGCCTATGAAAAGACAAATCCTGCTACTATCCTCTCTCCTTTTATTATCCGTTTCTTCTATGGCTCGTACGCATTTTGAACCTGATAATTCCTCTGCTGTGGATTCAATAAAAATGAATCGTTTTGTTCCTAATCATGTTTTAATCAATGATTCTGTCGTAAATTTCGGAAAGATATTTCTTAATACTCCTTATCATTATGGATCACCGGGTATATCTTCATTCGATTGCTCGGGATTTACTTCCCATGTCTACCGTAATTTCGGATATGACTTAGGTCGCTCATCAAATGATCAATCCAAACAATTCGATTCAGTGGACAGAACTCAACTTAAAGCCGGCGATTTGGTATTTTTCTCAGGCAGCCGTAGAAGCAAGAGAGTTGGACATGTAGGAATTGTTGTTTCGGCTAAAGATAACGGAGAATTTGATTTTATTCATGCTGCCGTTCATAGTGGCGTTACAATCTCCAGTTCGAATGAGACGTATTATACCAAAAGATATTTAAAAGCAGGCCGTGTTATCGGATCATCTCAAATGCTTGCCGTCTCAAAGTCTGTTCCAAAAGGAGAAAAGCATACCAAAGATACTGTTTCTCTAGCTTCCGCTTCCCGTACACAGACAATAAAAAAAACCATACCTGCCGAATATCACCTTGTGAAATCCGGTGAGACACTTTCTTCCATTTCTAAAAAATATGGAATGACTGTAGCTGATCTTAAACGTAAAAACAGTATTAAAGGAAATAAATTAAGTTTGAAACAAAACTTAATGATCAAAGACGAAGAAACAGAGACAATCGTTCAGACAGTTCAGCCGGCAGATAATCATTCAAAGACATTTGCACAAAACTCAAATAAAACAGAATCTTTAAATTTAGATCAACGTATTGCAGATAACCAAACCGGGAATTCACACACAGTAAAAAAGGGTGAAACGCTGTTCAGTATTTCAAAAATCTATAATATTTCAATAGATGAATTGAAAAATATCAATAAGATTCTGAGAGGAAAGATTCATCCGGGACAAGAGTTGGTAATTTCTCAACCAGTCAATCTGGCTAAAAATGAATCCTCTGCAAAAAAACAGGAAACTCCGAAAGCATTCACACATAAAGTCATTTCAGGCGAATCACTGTATAGCATAGCGAAAACAAATAATGTCACTGTTGATGAATTAATGAGAATCAATAACATTACCAATGGTAAAATTCATCCCGGACTGGAGTTGAAGTTTAATCAGGAGAAAGAAACCCGGAATAATACTTCATTTGCTTCAAAGACCGATAAAAAACAAAATGGTAAGACTGAAATTATAGAAAAAGAAATTACACATAAAATAAGAAGAGGCGAAAACTTAGGTGCTATTGCAAAAGAAAATAACACGACGGTAGATGAATTGAAGAGAATAAATAATCTTGCCGACTCAAAAATACATGAAGGTCAGGAACTCAAAGTGATTCAAAATGATGAATCAAAAAACAGAAACAACCTTGCTGATAGAAACGATAAAAAGCAGGAGTTGCAAAATGAAAGCAAAGAAAATACGATACTGCATAAAATTAAAAGGGGAGAGAATTTAGGAAGTATCGCTAGAAACAATAATATCTCAGTTGAAGAATTGAAAAGGATGAATAATCTTGCCGACTCAAAAATACATGAAGGTCAGGAACTGAAAATCGTTCAAAACAATGAATCGAAAACTAAAAACTATCTTGCTGACAGATCAAATAAAAAGCAGGATGTTCAGATTGAAAATAAAGAAACCGCAATTACACATAAGATCCTAAAAGGCGAAAGTTTAGGCAGTATTGCCAGAAAAAATAATATCTCAGTTGATGAACTGAAGAGAATGAATCATCTGACTGATTCGAAAATTAAACCCGGTCAGGAATTGGTGTTTAGCCAGTCGCTGGCAGTAAATGTTCCGAAAAATAAAAATGTTGAAATTGATTCCAAGAGTATACAGTATAAAGTAAAATCAGGCGAATCCTTTTATACAATTGCAAAATCGTATGGTTGTACCGTTGAAGATCTGAAAGTCTGGAATCGAAAATCAGGTAACAAGATAAAAGTAGGCGATAAAATAATCATTTTTCAAAAGGCAAGTAAAAAAGATCTTTCATTAGTCGAATAAGCTCTGGAGCACCGGAAGCGAATGGAGCCCGTGAAAGTCGGGTATGTGCAACTGATAGTACTCAACTATGCTTTGCAGTAAATTCGCCCGCCTTGCCCTCGAAAACGACAAATCATGCATGGCTGAGTAGTCGGTATTTAATACCCTGATCAGGTCGGCTGAAACCTCAGGGACTGTAAAATGTGCATGGATTGGTTTCTCATTCAAAAACACCCCGTTCATCAAATCAAAGTAATTGACTTTCTCATCATCGTGATTCGGCTCGAAACCCAGATAGCGGGTAAGCTTAAGCAGAAAAACCAAATGAAAATTTGGGATTCCCTTTTCGCTGTAATCGAGTTGAAGAATCGAGTTTTCAAGAAACAGGTATAAATTCTCATCCGGTTCGGTCTGACGTAAGGTACGATAAAGTACTTCAGAAAGAAACAGAGCCAGTGCATTTTTAACCGGATCAAATGGGATCCCGGTAAACGGATGTTCCATTCTCATTTCTTTGGATCGCTGTATGTTTTTCCCCGGAATATGATAGACATCCATTTCTACTAACGATAAAGGTTGTAGAAATGCAGCGGGGTTGACCGACTTTTTCTTATTTATACCATGAACCATGTACGATACTTTCCCAAATTGCCGTGTATATACGGTAATAATTGTTGTTGAATCTGTATATTTTATCGAATGAAGAACGATTCCTGAGGTTTTTTCTAACATGTGAAATCAGTTTAGATGACAAATGTAATATATTTATTTCAGCCTAAAATATTTTTGACACAGAAAATCTGATAGTTAACTCAATCTGAATAATCGAAAAATGAAATTTCACGAAATAAATGGATTATTTATCCGAAAGCCCTTGTCAATTCAAAAAAGAGCCGTATATTTGCACCCGCAATTGAGGTGAACATTATGTCATTGTAGAAAGCAAAATCAAGCCGAAAGGCCCATTCGTCTATCGGTTAGGACGCCAGGTTTTCATCCTGGAAAGAGGGGTTCGACTCCCCTATGGGCTACAGAAAATAAAATATTTAAAGCATTTAAAATTAGAATAGCGATGGCAAATCATAAATCATCTATCAAAAGAATTCGTCAGGCTGACAAGAAAAAATTACACAACCGTTATTATGCTAAAACAGCACGTAACGCAGTCCGTAATTTACGTACTACAACAGATAAAACTGTAGCTACCGAAATGTTGCCTAAGATCAGTGCTATGCTTGACAAATTAGCTAAACGTAGTATTATACATAAAAACAAAGCTAACAACTTAAAATCTAAGCTGACAGTTTTTGTAAATAAATTAGCTTAACAGCTTCCTGTAAATTATACAGAAGCCCTTTTCCAATTGGAAATGGGCTTTTTTGTCATCCCACCAATTCAGCACAATGCAGCTGATAGTGCTGAGAATTTATTCTTACCTGAATTTGCTGCAGAGGCTTCCTGCGATTCATCTGAAATGATCTGCTATCTACAATTATTCTTTACGTACAACTGATGTGTCTACAGGATCGTTTGTTTTAAAGTCCAAATTTGAAATCCTGATTGGTGAGTGATAACTTTCCGCTTGACGGCTTAAAAGTCCATTAAAACTCCGTAAATGGAATCGTAGAATCTGAATAAACAAAGAGTAACAGGCGATAAATAGATATTACGGATTCAGAGTCTTTTGTTATTGCTGGAATCAAAATAAATCTATCTGTAAAAAAAGTACATTCGTGTAAAATAGGAGAAATTAAGTAGGTGTATGATTATTCGAAACAGGATTGGTTTTAATTTTAAAACGATGAATCACGACCTGACTGAAATATAATCCTGACTTGTAAAATATGATCTTCATTCGTTTTCAACCTTCCGTAATTCATCCTGAAATACTTTTTTGACAAAAAAACCATTCACGCTTCTTCCGGCTCTCACATTCGTATTCTCTTCTCATTTCATTCGCATCCGGTATGCCGTAAAATTAATTGTATTCAAATTACAGTCAATGTGTAATCAGTAAATAATCAATCCTTATATAAAGACAGTTTATATATTGATTATATACTGATTATATATTGATTATTTATTGATTAGTACGAAACCGGATGCGAATAGAATGTGGAGCATACCGATTGAAAACATATCTTTGAATGGCTTTTGGATGGTATGAAAAGGATTAAGGAATACATGCTCTGTAACAGGAATTAGTTGGAAATATGCTGCCTGTTATTTGCAATTTCATTAAACGGGGAGTCAATGTGCTTGTTAAATCAAGAAAAAGAAGGGACTAATGTTGATTTTTTTTATTCAAGAACGAATAAAAAATTAATAGTGAATGCTTTCAGAAAAGCTGACAATCTTTTAATTTTAGGTTATCAAATCTGTTTATCAAATTGAAACTTTAAAATAAATTTTTTAAGTAATTAAATACGAATAATACATGATTAAAAATTTAAAGATATTTAATCTGTATCTTTTAGATTTAGTGGATATTATAAGAATAACTAAAAGGGATATTCGGTTAACTTTCCAGTTCCAGAAAGCGGATTGTTTGATGCATTTAATTGTTGTGATGCTTTATCGATGGTAATCTTACAAATGATATCAAAATCAATATTGATCCACTCATTGACCCGGATTAACCCTAACATTTCAACAGGAGGTTCAAGACCAAAATCACGGATATTAATTTTTTTTATTCCGTTCAATTTGTAAATATCACCATCGTGAATTGAGTTCACGGAAATGTTATAATGCTTTGTTTTTCCGGTTATCGTTAGATCGACAGAAACAATTGCTTTTGATAAATCCTTATTGTTTCCTTTAGGATCAATTTCAAAAGATTCCAATTTCACAGAGAAGGAGGGGTAAGTAGTCGCTTTTACAAGTTTCATAAAATCACGCAACGCCATTTTGTTGTCCGACGTAAAATCTTTTACCAGGATAGTATGTTCGTTTTGACTTAACAGGATTTTGTTCTGATTTTGTGTCGCCGTAATTAAAAAATTCCGTTTGGATAATTTATCCCCTTTTTGGGTTAGTTTAAATGAAATTAAATTTGTTGTACCATGAATTGTGATGGTGCTGCTTTTTTGCAGATCAATCCCAAAAGTTGATTGTGCAAAAATTGAGTTATTTGCAAGAAAGAGAAGAAATAAATGAAGCAATACAACTGACTTTTTCATAATCGTCCAAAATAAATTGGAAAAATTTTAAAGTAAACCGGTAAGTTTTTATCTTACCGGTTTAAATAAATAAGATTTTTTTAAAATGCGATAACAGCTTCTGCGGATAATCCGTGGAATTCTGCTGCATCATAGATGGTGTTAACCGGAAAACCCGAATATTTTTGTTTTACATATTCAACTTTAGCAAGTATATTCTTTGTTACAAACCAACCTGCACTTACAGCCAACCGATTGATTCCAATAGAATATCCCGGTGTTGTTGAAGCCGGAGCTGCAGTAACTGCTTTTGTCCCTGTAATCAAACCTGTTGAAGGATTTAATGTGAAGGGTACTCCGGTAACTGCTGCAACAGCAGGAGTATATACTGCAGCAACATCTGCATTTACATTGTTGTAACGTACACCTGCAAAGAAGTTTTCATGTTTCCCGAAACGAATGACCAGATCTGTAGCTTGTTGTGATGCATTTCTTTGAGTTGTTTCGATTGCATTGCGACCGTTTGCTTTTTCAATTGTGCTGAATGATTCTAATGATAATCCTTCTATTGGGGTGAATTTGATAAATAAGTTACCCATACCTGTCAGAAGTTTATCACCTAATCCAGGATTATAACGGGCATTGAAAGCAGTTCCGGTTCCGGGACCTGCAACATACATAACACCTGAATAATTAGAACCGGTGCGGTCACCACCAAACAATGTGTTTGATACAGATCCGGCTGTGTAATATCCTGAACCAGAAAGACGGATACGAAGCTGATCTGTTAATTGTTTGTCATAGGCTAATTTCCCAATAAAAGCCGGGTTATGAGATCCGTTTGAAGCTGGGCTTTTAACCGGGTCTATTTGCTGAAGATTACCGTTTAATTCGCCATCAGTCACTGCAGCAACCAGCATAAAGTCTTTTATATGAAAATCAGCTTCAGCTCCTACTTCTGTAGCAAATTCATCCATAATATAATTTTCCATAAACGGATTATAAATTGCATTTCCACCATCTGAACGACGATAATGGGCGTCACCATAATTTACTTCCATTGCACCCACTTTTATTGTAGTAAATTTCATTATATCATCAACTAAGTCCATTTTAATAAAAGGAAGTTTGTCAAATTGAATAAATCCACCTTTTACCCATGTTTCATTGTGATGTTTTGAAGCAAGATAAAGCGTAAAGTTCAGAGTTACTCCATCAGCCAGGTAAGTGTTTAGATATAAATTTGCCATTGCTAAACTGAAATTGTGTGCAACCGGAAATAAGGTTTTTGTACTATTTGGATCGTATGCCAATGAAGAACTACTGTTACTTTGACTCAATGCCATATATGGTTGTGAAAACGCTCCACCAATATCAACTTTTAAACCGTTGAACTCAGTTTCTGTTTTAGGAGTTTCAAACACGTTAATTCCCGTTTGATCGGTAGGACGCATTTGGGCAAACATCATGCTACTTACAAATAGAGCAGCAGCTACTGTCATTAATGATCTTTTCATTTTAGATTGATTTTTGGTAATGTTCATACTATTTAATTATTTTGTCTTTATCTGTTTATTCTACGTTAATATCATACTGTAAAGTAATTGCATCACCAACTTTCATAACTCCTAACATGGCTGTCGGTGGTTTCATCTTATAATCGGTCATTTTAAGTGCAATACTTCCTTTAAATTCATATGCACCCGGTTTTGTGTTTTTGCCTGAAGTTTTAAAGCTGATCCTTTTGGTTGATCCTGCCATAGTTAAATTTCCGGTAACAGTTGCATTAATATCATCTCCTTTAATTTGAAGAGACGTTACTTCGATGAGTTGAAATGAAATAGTCGGATACTTCTTGTCATTGAAAGCTTCATAGGTCTTGTTATCCATCCCTTTTTCACCGCTTTTTATAGAATGAACAGGAATTTCAACATTGAGGGACTGAATTTTCTTAGAATTATCTACCACTAATTCACCTTTTATTTGTTCTACTTTCGATTTGAAATTGTGAACATTGGTTGTACCATAAATGGTCATTGATGATAACTTAGAATTAATTCTAAAACTTTGTGCTTGTGTAATTCCAGTAATATATATGAAGCTTACTAAAAGCAACATAAAAGGTTTTGTAAACTGATGTTTGGTCATAAAATTGGTTTTAAATATTTTGTAATTGAGAGTGAATTATTTTCGAAAGATTAATCTAAGCATACCAATGCTATAACATTAGTAGCATATAAATATAAAAAAATCATTTTAAAAAAAGGTCAGGTAGTTTTTAATGTATTCATTACATAGTTCTTATTTAATATACAAATGCTATAACATTAGTAGCATTAAAAAATAAAAAAAATTAAAATTGAAAAAGATGAATTTATTTTTGATCCTATCTATGTAACAAATTGTCAGACAACTTGTTTAAAGAACCGGTTCCAGATCTTTACATTCATAATAAGTATCCTGTATAATTTGTTCAAGATTCTTTTTAAATAAAAGTTGTCTGAATTCAATGCTAAATTCCATCCAATAATTTTTAGCCTTACATTCATGGGTCGCTCTTTCGCAAAAACTTCTATTGTTGATACATTCAACTACCACAATTTGTTCAAATGCAGTATAAATATCTAACATTGTGATGTCTTTTGGCTCACGGGTTAATCGATATCCACTGCCTCTGCCTTTAGAATTAGCAACAAGTCCTTTAATCTTTAATGCTGAAATTATGCTATCTAAATATTTTAATGAAATGTGTTGATTTTTTGCGATATCCTTTTGCAAAATGCCATTTGGGTCAGTGGTGTTTGCAATTTCGATAATTGTTCTTAAACCGTAACGTATTTTTGTATTGACTCTCATAGTAGATGAAAATTTCAGCAAATATATATAAAAAAAATGAATGCTATCAATTTAGTAGGATGGTTTGCATTAAAATAGAAGAAATTATAAACCATTTAAAAAAAAACAGATCGTTATTTACACGTATATGACTAAAATACAGTAATATATACGAATTTTAATTTGTGTATTAAAAAAACATAATTCGAATTATTCTTATATATTTAGCTATTTGTTATTCGTAAAATAGTGTTGTCTGAAAGTCTGGTTTTGGGTTGAAGATTGACAAATATAACTTTTATATTAATGAGAAATTTTGTTTATCAATTTCAGAATAGTGTATAATGACCACGATAGTAATATGAGGAGAAATAATTAATTATTATTTCAACCCGTAATGGGTAGGTCCAATAAAAATCCCTGAAATTGCATCGTACTTTTATGCAGTTTCAGGGATGTATTATAAAAAAATATTTTTTCAATGTGCTTCCAGCCAGTTGTCGCCAATGCCGCAATCTGCAATCAAGGGAACCCTGAGTTGAATGGCATTTTCCATTTCTTCGGTTACCATTTTTCTGACGGATTCCATTTCATCCGTTGGAACGGTAAAGTTCAACTCGTCATGTACCTGCATGGTCATTTTAGCTTTCAGATTTTCCTGCTCTAGCCTATTTTGTATGCGCACCATGGCTATTTTAATGATATCAGCTGCCGTCCCCTGTATAGGCGCATTGATAGCATTTCGTTCGGCGAATCCACGTACTACACCATTCTGTGAGTTAATATCCGGGAGCGTTCGTTTGCGACCAAGCAATGTTTCCACGTATCCCATTTCTTTGGCACGTTGAATGCTGGCATCCATGTATTTTTTCACATCAGGGTAAGTAATGAAATAACCATCAATTAATTCCTTGGCTTCTGCTCTTGGGATGCCTAACCTGTCGGAAAGACCAAAAATCGATATTCCATAAATGATTCCAAAGTTAGCGGTTTTTGCTTTTCTACGCATATCGGAAGTCACTTCAGTTAGAGGAATTTTATAGATTTTAGCAGCGGTGGCGGTATGAATATCAAGTCCGTTGACAAATGCGTCCATCATATTTGCATCCCCGCTTAAATGTGCCATAATCCGTAATTCAATTTGAGAATAATCTGCACTCAGGAAGATGCTACCGGCATCAGGTATAAAAGCTTTACGAATTTCTTTCCCAATTTCATCACGAATCGGGATATTTTGCAAATTCGGGTTGGTGGAACTTAACCTGCCGGTAACTGCTACCGTTTGATTGTAAGAGGTATGAACTTTTCCGGTAACAGGACTTATCAATAGTGGTAAGGCATCTATATATGTGCTCAATAGCTTTTTCAACCCGCGGTAATCGAGTATTTTCGCAATAATTGGATGTTTTGATTGTATCTTTTCCAATACATCCTCTGATGTTGAATACTGACCGGTTTTAGTTTTACGGGCTTTATCATCCAATTTCAACCGGTCGAATAGAATCTCACCAACCTGCATGGGTGAACTGACATTAAAATCATATCCGGCAAGTACATGAATTTCCTTTTCTAAATTCAACATATCCGTTGTCAGAATTTCAGAACTTTGACGCAATGCTTCAGTATCAAGACGAACTCCGGTATGTTCCATGGTGGCCAACACCTTCATTAGTGGCATCTCGATATCGTAAAACAGCTTTTCGAGGTTATTGGTTTTTAATTCTTTTTCAAGAATTTGTTTCAACCGAAAGGTAACATCAGCATCTTCAGCAGCATAATCACACAGGTATTTTAAATCAACCGAACGTATATCAGCCTGATTCTTACCTTTTGCTCCAACAAGATCTTCAAAATGGATAGTCCGGTAATTCAGGTATATTTCGGCGAGATAATCCATCCCATGCCTTAATTCGGGTTGAACCAGATAATGGGCGATCATGGTATCGAATAGTTTGCCGTTTAATTTGATACCATATTGAGTCAACATACTCAGGTCGAATTTTATATTCTGCCCGATTTTTTCAATCTGGTCATTCTCGAAAAAGGCCTTGAATTCATGGACCACTTCTTTGGCTTCGTCTTTATTTGCAGGAAGAGACACATAATAGGCTTTGCCGGCTTTAAAACAAAATGAAAGTCCGACTAAATCAGAGAGGAACATATCCAGACCGGTAGTTTCGGTATCAAAACAAACTGATTTTTGAATGAAGAGCCTGGATATCAAATCCGACCTTTTTATTTTTGTATCGATTAAAATATATTTGTGGGGAATGTTTACCAATGATATCAAACCCGAAGTAACGGGAATCAAAGGTTCAACGTTTTCAATTTCACCAGATGTTTCTGTTTCCGGAGTTTCAGTTTCTTCATTATCAAAAGCATCAAACAGTGACATCTGTGATGATGGTTTTCGTTTTACACTTTTAATAGTTGATATCGGTTGGTCGGGTGGGAGAGAAGTAAACGGTTTGCCAATTTTCGCAGACATTGTCCGGAATTCTAATTCATCGAATAATGCACGAAGTTCGGGCTCATTTCGTGGTTCAAGTTCAAGACTTTTTTCATCAAATGCAATGGGGACATCAATGCGTATTGTGGCAAGAAATCTCGAAAAAATAATTAGCTCTTTATTTTCTTCAATTTTTTTCTTTAATGCGCCTTTCAATTCTCCTGTACGATCGAGCAATGAATTTATGCTTCCAAACTCCTGTAGCAGTTTAACGGCTGTTTTTTCACCAACTCCCGGACAACCCGGAATGTTGTCGGAAGCATCACCCATTAATCCTAGTAAATCCACTACCTGTTCATGACTGGTGAGTTCATATTTGTTTTTTACTTCATCAGGACCCATGATTTCAAATCCGCCGGTATGCTTTGGGCGGTACATAAATATATGATCAGAAACCAGTTGACCGTAATCTTTATCCGGAGTCAGCATATAGACTTCAAATCCTGCTTTTTCGGCTTCTTTGGCAATCGTTCCGATCACATCATCAGCTTCGAACCCCGGGACTTCCAGGGCGGGGATGTTGTAAGCTTTAATCAGATCCTTGATAATCGGTACCGCCAGACGGATATCCTCAGGGGTCGATTCGCGTTGAGCTTTGTATAATTCATAGGCTTCATGACGAAAGGTTTTTCCTTTCGGATCAAAAGCTACGGCAATGTGAGTTGGCTTTTCGCGCTTTAAGACATCTTCGAGCGTGTTGATAAATCCAAATATGGCTGACGTATTCAATCCTTTGGAATTAATCCTGGGATTGCGAATAAACGCATAATAAGCACGGTATATGATGGCATAGGCATCAATCAGAAAAAGTTTTTTCATGGAATGGGTATTATTATGTTCAATAGAATCATATCAATATACAAGTAACAAATTAGAATACAAATTGTCTTGTCTATTTTTAAACTATTTTAGTCGTTTTATCGTTTAACAATTAGATGTTTCATTTCCCGAATCATCTAAATTTCAACCTGAAATTATTTATCGACTGTAAAAGTAATTAAATTTTATACAGAAATAAACATAAACCGATTCTCGAACGGCAATTTTGTTTACTTTTGCAGTGCACATTTATTTGAGCGTAACTATGAGTTTTATCGAAATCATTAAAAGACCAATTCTTGCTGAGATGCAAATGTTTGAAAAAACATTTGGAGAAGCACTAAGTACTGATAACCCTTTACTTTTGAGTGTTAATGATTATGTCCTGCAAAAAAGCGGCAAACAATTGCGACCCATGTTAGTGCTTTTGACGGCTAAATTATGCGGTGAAGTCAATAAGTCCACTATTTTCGGGGCACTTTCCTTAGAATTATTACACACTGCCAGTTTGATACATGACGATGTGGTGGATGATACCCTGGAACGCCGTGGAAAACCATCGATAAATGCCCGGTGGACCAATAAAATAGCGATTCTTTCAGGGGATTATATTTTATCGAAATCGTTGGGGTGTGCCACAAAAACAGATAATTTGCCCATATTAAAATCGATTGCCAATATCGGAATGCAGTTGTCGGATGGAGAGTTGTTGCAACTTGTAAATGCCCAGTTCTCGGAAACGGCAGAAGCAAACTATTTCACGATCATTCGTAAAAAAACTGCGTTGTTGTTTTCTACCTGTACCGAAGTAGGTGGTTTGTCAGTAAATGCCAATGAAGAATCTTTGGTTCATTTACGGAACTTTGGTGAATATCTTGGCATTTGTTTCCAGATAAAAGACGACGTTTTCGATTATTCTGAAAATTTAAAGATTGGAAAACCAACAGGAAATGATATCCGGGATGGAAAAGTAACACTGCCTTTAATCTATGCTCTGCTGAATACACAAGGGGATGAGAGGGAAAAAGTGCTTTCAATGATTGACAACAGAGAATTCTCTCTTGAAAATATTCAGTTTATTACCCGTTTTGCACTTGAAAACGGAGGCGTTGAATATGCTTTGGCACAGATGGAATTATTTAAAAACAAAGCCATTGAGGAACTCAACGGCTTTGATGATAGTGACGTTAAAAATTCGCTGATTAAATGTGCAGAATATACTGCATCCCGCGAATTGTAATTTTACGTTAGAAATATTTAACTTCTTTCCCTTCGATGGAGCTGATCAGATTATTTGCCAACCGGCTTGCTCCAAAACGGAATTTTGTATTATCAAGCCATTCTTTTCCTAAAATTTCTTTTACCAACGTGTAGTGCTTTACAGCATCTTCAGTAGTAACAATACCACCAGCCGGTTTATAACTTACTTTGATATCATTTTTTTCGTTCCATTCTTTGATGGCATGACACATCACATAAGTAGCTTCAAGTGTTGCAGCAACAGGAATCTTTCCGGTGGATGTCTTGATAAAATCAGCTCCCGATTCCATAGCCAGGATGGATGCTTTCATGATATTAGTGGCTGTTTTTAAAGCTCCTGTTTCCAGGATTACTTTCAGATGGGCATGGCGGCAGGATGCTTTAATCTCGGTCAGTTCTTCATGAACCGCTTCGTAGTTCCCTTCTAAAAATTCACCAACAGAAATCACAACATCAATTTCGGTAGCACCTTCCAGGACACACATGGCAGTTTCGGCAATTTTCACTTCGATAAAAGTCTGTGAAGCAGGAAATCCACCCGCTACAGCTGCAATGCCGACATTTTCAGTCAGGTGTTCTTTCACAACAGGTACCAATGCCGGATAGATACATATGGCAGCTACATTTGGTAAATGAGGGAATACTTTTTTAAATCCGTTCACTTTATTTACCATCGAAATAATTTCAGTATGTGTATCGCTTCCATTCAATGAAGTCAAATCGATCTGATTCAAACATTGTTTGTATACTTCTTTGTTGTTATTTTCGGCATAATGGGCTGCCAATATGGTATCAATATCTTTTTTTACAGTTTCATCGTTCATAATGCAATTATATTGCATGAAGAGATCATCAAATTTACTCATTTTATTTAGTTAATTAGTTGATTTATTAATTAGGTTGGTTGATTTGAAAGTTCAGTAAAATTAACTGATTAATTTCTTATTATCCAAATGACGCGTGTTGTCACGTTCGGTTTTCTTTTGAATATTTTTTTCGAAAGCTTCTGTGAGGTTGATACCAGTTTGATTGGCCAGACAGATGAGCACCCAAAGCACATCCGCCATTTCGTCGGCCAGGTTGGCTTTTTCATCTGATTTTTTGAATGACTGTTCACCGTAAGTACGAACAATGACCCTTGCCAGTTCGCCCACTTCTTCTGTCAGGATAGCCATATTGGTCAGCTCACCGAAATATCTGACCCCGTAGGTCCTGATCCATTCGTCTACTTGTTGTTGAGCTTCCTGAAGTGTCATTTTAATCTTCGTTTAATCGGGCAATGATAGTTTCATTTCCGGTAGTGGATTCACCTACAGTCACAAAAATCTCAGTATCGAGAGGAAAGTAAAGATCGACACGCGAACCGAATTTAATAAAGCCTAAATGTTCATTGAGATGACATTTTTTACCTGGATGAGCATACGTTACAATCCGACGGGCTAATGCCCCTGCAATCTGACGTACGAGGATCTGTGTTCCGGCTTCGGATTCGATCACTACTGTCGAACGTTCGTTCTCATTGCTCGATTTTGGCAGAAAAGCCGCCATATGTCGTCCACTGTGATGAAGCGATTTCAAAATGGTGCCTTTCACAGGATACCAGTTGGCATGAACATTGAAAACAGACATGAAAATTGAAACCTGGATTCGTCTGTCACCAAAATATTCCGATTCTTCGGTAGGTTCGACCACAACAATGGTTCCATCGGCAGGGGCGATAACCAGGCTGGCATCATCCAGGTATACTTTCCTTGGCGGATTGCGGAAAAAATAAGCAAAGAAGAACAGCAACAAAGCGGATATGACTATATTTACAATCAATGGCCCTATCGGAAATTTTGTGTAAATATACAGGTTTAGCAATAATAATATTAATGCCAGTAACCCTAAAATCAATCGACCTTCTTTGTGTATTTTAATGTATCTCATTTACTCTTTCGTGTTTTCAACCGGAAACGATAATAAGTATATGACTTATAACCAGAATTCCTTTAATTTGTTTTATTTTCAAACAAAAGTAAAGAAAAAGAATCAGAGTTGCAAGGATGCAAACCAAACTTTTCTAATCCGGCAGATTTGATTAACTTTGCCGTTTAAATTTATAGAATATCCGGCACCTAAAAATACTCCGGTAAAACTAAAAAAAATTATCCTTATGAATTTGTCGTTACTTACATCTATTTCACCTGTTGATGGTCGTTATCGTTCCAAAACAGAAGCTTATGCTGCTTACTTCTCCGAATATGCATTAATCCGTTACCGGGTATTGGTAGAAGTGGAATATTTCATTGCATTATGTGAAATCCCGTTGAAACAATTAGCCCAGGTACCTGCTTCGGTTTTTCCAAAACTCAGAAGTATATACTTCAATTTCTCTGAAACTGATGCTCAAAAAGTAAAGGAAATCGAAAAGGTAACCAATCATGATGTAAAAGCAATTGAATATTTCCTGAAAGATAAATTCGATGAGCTTGGTATGGAAACATTCAAGGAATTTATTCATTTCGGCCTTACTTCGCAGGATATTAATAACACTGCCGTTCCATATTCCATAAAAGAAGCGTTGAACGATGTTTATTACCCGGAGATGGCAACGCTGCTGATCGAACTAAACCGGTTGGTGGACGAATGGCGTGATGTTTCCATGTTGGCCAAAACACACGGTCAACCGGCTTCGCCTACCCGTCTGGGAAAAGAGATAATGGTTTATGTCAACCGGTTGAATCAACAGCTTTCTATATTAAAACAAACTCCGAACTCTGCTAAATTCGGTGGAGCAACAGGTAATTATAATGCGCATGCCGTAGCCTATCCTACTATTGACTGGAAATCCTTTGGCAACCGGTTTGTGGCTGATAAACTCGGACTGGAACGTGAACAATGGACAACGCAAATCTCAAATTACGATAACCTGGCAGCTCAATTTGATGCCATGAAACGAATTAATTCGATAATGATTGATTTCTGTCGTGATGTATGGACTTATGTTTCGATGGAATATTTCAAACAACGGATCAAAGAAGGTGAAGTCGGTTCATCGGCAATGCCCCATAAAGTGAATCCGATTGATTTTGAAAATGCGGAAGGAAATTTGGCCATTGCCAATGCCTTACTGGAATTTCTAGCCGGCAAATTACCGGTCTCCCGTCTGCAACGCGACCTTACCGATAGCACCGTACTGCGAAATGTCGGCGTGCCTTTTGCACACACGATGATTGCTACGCAAAGCATTCTGAAAGGATTGAGTAAATTATTGCTGAATGAAACCGCCATTTATCGTGACCTGGATAAAACCTGGGCTGTTGTAGCCGAAGGTATCCAGACGATTTTACGTCGTGAAGCATATCCATCTCCTTACGAAGCTTTGAAAGCCCTTACCCGTACCAACGAAGGGATCAATGAGAAATCAATCCGCGACTTTATCGAAACACTGGATGTCAGTCAGTCGGTAAAAGAGGAATTGAGACGCATTACACCAAGAAATTATACAGGAATTTGATGTGATGATGTGATGATGTGATGATGTGTTGATGAATAGGTGCTGAGTATCTGATTTAAATTTTACTTGTTTATAAAAATAATATGTTCAAATTCGTAACACTCCTCAAGCGGTTTATTCCGCCTTATAAAAAGTATGTTTTACTGGCATTGCTGTTTAACCTGCTCACGCTGGTTTTCAGTTTGTTTTCTTTTGCTGCAGTGATTCCGGTATTGAAGTTGTTGTTTAAGATTGAACAAAAGCTGAATGTCTATAAGGCCTGGAACTGGAATAATAGTTTTAAGGATATTACTGATGCCATTCAAAATAATTTCTCATTTCACGTTCAACATTTTATCACTTCGGTCGGACCAAGTTCTGCACTGCTTTATTTAGGCGCTTTTTTGGTAATAATGACAGCTCTTAAAGTAGGAACGGCCTACATGGGATCTTATTATATCATTCCTATCCGTACGGGAGTATTACGCGATTTACGCAATCAGCTTTATAAAAAAATAATCAGTCTTCCGATTGGATTTTTCACGGCCGAACGCAAGGGTGATATTATGTCACGAATGACCGGTGACGTTACCGAGGTGGAAGCTTCCATCATGAGTTCACTCGACCTGGTATTTAAAAATCCGATCCTGATCATTGGATACCTGACCGTCATGTTCGTTATGAGTTGGAAACTGACTCTATTTGTACTGGTATTGTTGCCTTTTAGCGGTTGGTTGATTGGTAAGATTGGCAGGTCATTAAAAAAACGTTCCAAGTTAGGGCAGGAGCAAACCGGCGAATTGCTTTCTCAGATTGAAGAAACGCTGGGGGGGCTTCGTGTGGTAAAGGCGTTCAATGCCGAATATAAACTGGAAGCCCGTTTCAGTAATCTGAATGAAAAATTGCGCATGACATTTAACCGGCTTAATCGTCGCTATAACCTGGCACATCCGGTAAGCGAACTGCTCGGTACCGTGGTAATCGCTTTGTTGCTCTGGTTTGGTGGAATGCTTATTCTGAGCAATCAAAGTAGCATTGGTGCTGCCGAATTTATTTATTATATCCTTATATTTTACAGCATTATTGCTCCTTCAAAAGATTTATCGAAAGCATCCTACAGCATTCAAAAAGGTATGGCTTCGCTCGAGAGGGTCGATAAAATCCTGATGAGCGAAAACAGCATCAAAGAACCAGAAGTTCCTCAACTGCTGAATCCGTTTGCCGATAAAATTGAATTCAGGAACCTGAGTTTTAAATACAACACCGATTGGGTGCTTCAGGATATCAACCTGGTGGTACCCAAAGGCAAGACTGTTGCCTTGGTAGGTCAGTCGGGTTCAGGAAAGTCTACATTGGTGGATTTGCTCCCGCGTTATTACGACCCGGTGGAAGGAGATATATTGATTGACGGAATCAATATAAAAGAATTCAGTACCCACGATATCCGGTCGCAAATGGGAAATGTTAACCAGGAAGCAATTCTGTTCAACGATACCTTCTTTAATAACATAGCTTTCGGTGTGGAGAGTGCCACTTTGGAACAGGTGATCGAAGCTGCTAAAATAGCCAATGCCCACGACTTTATTATGTCCACCGAAGATGGTTATGAATCGACTATAGGCGACCGTGGCAGTAAACTCTCGGGCGGACAGCGTCAACGGGTGAGCATTGCCCGTGCGATCCTTAAAAACCCTCCTATCCTTATTCTCGATGAAGCAACTTCTGCGTTGGATACCGAATCGGAAAAAATGGTGCAGGAAGCCCTTGAAAACCTCATGCTCAACCGGACTACCCTGGTAGTAGCTCATCGCCTTTCCACCATCAAACGTGCCGACGAAATCTGCGTACTTCACGACGGTAAAATCGTAGAACGCGGCAAACACAATGAACTCATTGCACTTGATGGCTATTACAAGAGACTGTGCGATATGCAATCGTTCTAATCATTTTCCATTTATTCTTCCATCTTTAGATGTAGAAATACGAAAGAGCTTCTTTTCATTAAACAAATTAAGCTCAATTACGTTATTGAACTTTAGCTTGATTTATGCACGAATAAATTTTGTTAGATTGAGTTTTAATTTTGAATGAAGTTTGTATATTTGCATCAATAATGTCTAATCATCAACGCATATGATCCACACTGTAAAAATTGACGATAAAACACCCACAGGAAAGAAACTAATAAATGAATTGCGTAAACATAGTAAAGTCGTGGAGTTTGAAAATCCGGCTGTTACTGGAATTATACCTGAAGGTTATGTGACAGGTGATGAATTCGAAAGCAAGGTAAAAGAGATTATAAACTCTTATTGCAAAAATAATGGTATTATTTAGTCAGTTTGCTATAAATAATTTGTCAGACATTTTAACCGGTTTGATAAGTTGGAAAAAGCACCCACTTGAAATTGAGCATGCTTTGAAATATGTATCTGACATTAGACAAGTTTGTGATAAACTAGATATAAAAGCATTTCATTTCAATACTCGATTTGCGATTCATAAACGTTATGGCGAGAAAGTACATACTTATAAACGGAATAAAAATACTATATGGTATATTATTTACAATCTTGACCAACATGGGAATGTATATATACAAAGAATAATTTCAAATCACAATACAAAGTTAGAAACAAACTAATTTGTATTTTTCTTTATACAGCCTATTAAAAAGACGGTGTAAATTTTAGTTTGAACCGTCTTTTTAATATTATTATTTAAGGCCTTTATTTCAACATTCCATCGATCAGTTTCGTCATTTCCTTAAACTCCTGTACATCGTACAGCCTGGTTAGGAATACAATTTTCCCTTTTTTATCGATAATGACATTGCGGGTAATACCTGCTTCACGAGCAGCGTACAAAGCGAATATATTGGCCTTTGAATCCAACCCGATCGGATAGGTCACGGGGATAGATTTAGCGAATTTCAACACGGTTTCCCTGGGTTCATCCCTGTCTACTCCCATCAACGTGAAGTTCGGATTGCTTTTGTGTTTCTGCCAGATATCCTTTTCGATAAATGGCATTTCCTTCCGGCAAACGCTGCACCAGCTGGCTGTAAATTGCAGCATTACAACTTTCCCTTTCAGGTCGGAGAGTTTCACTGTTCTTCCGTTGGCCATTTTCATTGTGAAATCCGGTGCTTGGTCTCCTACCTTCACCAGATAAGCCCTGTCGTCCTTTGTTTGACCAAAAGCTGAAAAAGAAAGCATCAATGCAAAGAATGCAATAAGTTTTTTCATATAATTTATTTTTAAACAGGATTGTTAGTCTGTTTTTTTAATTTGTTTCTGCAAAAGTACAAAAAAACGGCACAAGTATTAACCTGCACCGATTTTTTAGTCTTTTGTCTTTGATCTTATGTCTTCTCTAAATTACATGTCCCACTGTTCGCAGGTTGCAATTAAGTCGTCGAAAGTTTTTATTTTTGATTTTGCCTGAATTTCGATCATTTGAGCTTCCATGGCAGCATCGTAGGTTTCTTCTTCTACATCGCGTATTACGCCTACTGCAACCGGCATTTCAGGGCCTTCCATCAGTGCCAGCTTCAGATGAAGAGTTGTATCTTCGCAGGATGCATCATGTACCAGTATGTCGCTTGCCTTGATTCCGTTTTCGCCGATTGTAACTACTTTCAGGTTGAAACCATCCAGCATTAGGCCTTTATTCAGGTCTTTGCCAAAAATCATTGGTTTGCCATGTTCCAGCATGATCAACCTGTCGGTACGGAATTCTCTTTCTGCCAGCCAGCCATGTGCCCCATCATTGAAGATAACGCAGTTGACCAGGCATTCAACGATTGATGTTCCCTTGTGACGTGCAGCAGCCAACATAGCTATCTGCGAATTCTTTAGATCCACGTCAAGTAACCGGGCGAAGAAGGTTCCCCGTGCACCCATTGTCAACTCTGCCGGGCGGAATGGACGTTCCACCGTTCCAAAAGGTGACGATTTGGAGATAAATCCTTTTCGTGAAGTTGGTGAATACTGACCTTTGGTTAAACCATAAATCTGATTGTTAAAAAGCAATACGTTGATGTCCACATTACGCCTTACGCTGTGGATAAAATGATTTCCACCAATAGCCAGACAATCGCCATCACCGGTGATTTGCCATACCGATAGTTTCGGATTAGCCACTTTAACACCGGTAGCTACTGCTGCTCCACGACCGTGGATCGTGTGAAATCCGTAGCTGCTCATGTAATAAGATAACCGGGAAGAGCAACCGATACCCGAAATGATAGCTGTTTGATGAGGTGGAACGCCTATCTCTGCCATTACTTTCTGAAGTGTACTCAGTACGGCATAATCCCCGCATCCCGGGCACCAGCGAACGTACTGATCGCTTTTAAAGTCTTTGGCTGTATATTGTTTTGTAATTGTTTCTGAAGTTTCCATGATTTGAAATTTTAAAAGTTTGAACCGGAATTGTTGATGTTGGATTACAATAGTTTAGTGAAACATTCTTCTAGTTCAGCCACTGTGAATGGTTGTCCCTGTACTTTGTTGTATTGTAAAAATTCAACTCCTGCTACTTTTGAACGCAGAAAGTTTGCGAATTGTCCGCTGTTTAACTCGCAAACCACCACTTTTTTATATCGTTGTATCACTTCTACAGCATTCTTTGGAAGTGGATTGATATAATTGAAATGTGCCAGTGCAACTTTTTTACCATCTTTATTGATGGAATTCACAGCACTCATCAAATGTCCGTGTGTGCCTCCCCAACCAATAACCAGCAAGTTGGCATCTTCATTTCCTTCCACTTTTAATTCAGGGAGAATCTGACTTACATGATTTACTTTTTGTTCACGGGTTTCGACCATCAATTGGTGGTTGAGTGCTTCCGAAGATATGCCTCCCGTTTCGTGATCTTTTTCAAGACCGCCGTTCCGGTGTCCAAAACCTTCCATCCCGGGAATGCTCCAATATCTTACTTTCGATTCTTCATTCCGTGAACCGACATTAAAACCTTCAGCCATTTCCGGAGTAACATAGTTAAGCTTGATGTCGGGTAGTTCAGTCAGCGAAGGTAGTTTCCACAATGATGTTCCGTTTCCGATAAAGGCATCACTCAACAAAATAACGGGTGTCATGTATTCGAGTGCTATTTTGCCGGCCATAAATGCCTGCTGAAAGCAATCGTCAGGACTACTTGCAGCAATTACCACGACAGGGCTTTCGCCGTTGCGTCCGTATAATGCCTGTGAAAGGTCGGTTTGTTCTGTTTTGGTTGGTAGGCCTGTTGAAGGACCTCCACGCATTACGTCGATCACCACCAGAGGTAATTCGGCCATAACTGCTAGTCCAATCGCTTCCGATTTCAAAGCCAATCCAGGACCTGAAGTACTCGTAGCAGCCAGGTAGCCCGCAAATGAAGCACCGATGGCAGCACTCACACCTGCAATTTCATCTTCGGCCTGCATCACTTTTACGCCGAGGTCTTTTCTTAAAACCAATTCGTGCATGATGTCTGTGGCAGGAGTAATGGGATAACTTCCAAGGAATAAATTCAGACCTGCCTTTTTGGAGGCAGCAATTAATCCCCAGGCAGTCGCTTTATTTCCGCTGATGCTGGTATATTTCCCTTTCGGTGTTTCGTGTGATTTTTCAATAAAATATGTCGAGATAGCCAGATGTAAATTGTTCCCGTAGTTAAATCCATCGGTAAGTACTTTTACATTTGCATGTAGAATGTCGGGCTTTTTACCGAATTTATTCCCAAGAAAGTGGATGGCTTGATCAATAGGACGGTTGAACAACCAGCAGATCAATCCAAGTGCAAACATGTTCTTGCTTCGCAGAACTATTTTGTTTTCGAATCCAAAACCTTCAAGACTACTTTGTGTGAGGGTTGATAATGCTGCCGGGATTAATTGAATTGTATCGGATATTCCTAATTCTTCAAATGGGTTTTCAGTAGTGAAACCGGCTTTGTCATATCCTGATTTATTAAAGGTGTCCGAATCGAAGATGATCACTCCCCCTTTTTTTATAGCGTCTGCATTCACTTTCAGTGCTGCCGGATTCATGACCACCAATACATCGGGATCATCACCCGGGGTATAGATTTTGCTTGATCCTAAATGAACCTGGAAGCCTGATACGCCGCCAAGTGTACCTTGTGGGGCGCGAATTTCTGATGGGTAATCCGGAAAGGTTGAAATCTCGTTTCCGAGAATGGCCGAAAGATTTGAAAAAAGGGTTCCGGTAAGTTGCATTCCATCGCCGGAGTCTCCCGAAAAACGAACAACTACATTATCTAATTCAGTTTTATTGTTTGTACCCATGTTTTTTATATTCTGTTTAAAATGGATGATTCAAAAAAAAATATGCTTATGTACAAAAGTAAGCAAAAGGGTTTGTTTTTGCAATTATCTTAACCAAAGTATGCTATATTTGATGGTTATATCTCCGAACCACTTTCTATTTTGTATTTTTATACGGGAAATAGGTAGGATAGAAATTTTCACACTACAAAAATCAACCTGAAATTGTATTCTTTAGAATGACAATATCAGGCAGACACCATTCTTTTATAATTTATTAATTATTTTCGAATGAATAACAAATTAGAATTCGGCATTGTTCGGAGTTCTTGGAAAAGGAATCACGTCGCGGATATTTGACATCCCTGTAACGAATAACAATAAGCGCTCAAAGCCAAGTCCAAAACCTGAATGAGGTGCAGTACCAAATTTGCGGGTTTCGAGATACCACCAGATATCTTTGGTTGGAACACCCATTTCGTCGGCCCGGTTTTTAAGTCTTGTATAATCTTCTTCCCGCTGTGAACCGCCAATAATTTCTCCGATCTTAGGAAATAATACATCCATTGCCCGAACGGTTTTACCATCATCATTCTGTTTCATGTAAAACGATTTGATTTCTTTCGGGTAGTCTGTTAAAATGACAGGTTTGTTAAAATGCTTTTCTACCAGATAACGTTCATGTTCCGATTGAAGATCAGTACCCCAACCAACAGGAAATTCAAATTTTTGTCCGTTAGCTATGGCTGCTTCCAGAATCTCTACACCTCTGGTATAGGTGACGCGCTCAAAATCACTGCTCACAACCGAATTCAATCTTTCGATCAGTTCTTTGTCATACATGCTGCACAGGAAGTCCAGATCGTCTTTACAATTGTCAAGTGCCCACCGGATGCAATATTGAATAAAATCCTGAGCTAATTGCATGTTATCTTCAATTTCATTAAAAGCCACTTCGGGTTCTACCATCCAGAATTCAGACAAATGACGTGGAGTATTCGAATTCTCAGCACGAAATGTTGGTCCGAATGTGTAAATAGATCCCATTGACATGGCAGCCAATTCACCTTCCAGTTGACCGGAAACTGTCAGACTTGCTTGTTTGCCAAAAAAATCACCGGCATAATCGATCGCACCATCCGCGTCTTTTTTCAAGTCGTATAAATTCATGGTCGTTACCTGGAACATTTGTCCGGCACCTTCACAATCCGAAGCAGTAATTATCGGTGTATGAAAATAAAAGAACCCGCGTTCATGAAAGAATGTGTGGATCGCCATTGCCATATTATGACGGATACGGAAAATAGCTCCAAAAGTATTGGTCCTTGGACGAAGGTGCGCAATTTCTCGTAAAAATTCCAACGTATGACCTTTCTTCTGTAACGGATAGGTCTCGGGATCTGCAATACCGTAAATTTCGATTTTATCGGCTTGTATTTCTACCGTTTGTCCCTGACCCTGTGATTCGACCAGCGTACCGGTTACGCTTATACAGGCACCCGTAGTAATAGGTTTTAAATATTCATCTCCGAATTTTGCATTGTCGGCAACAACCTGGATATTATTTATTGTTGAACCATCATTCAACGCAATAAAACTTACATTTTTATTTCCACGACGGGTACGAACCCATCCTTTTATGTTTACTTCAGCGCCAAAATCTTTTCTTTTCAGTGCTTCAACAATAATTGTTCTACTCATACTGTTCTGTTTATTGAGATTCTTATGATTTAACTAAATCTATTTAAGATACAAAAGTACGAAATTTCATTGGAAAATAAACCCTCTAATAACAAAAAGCACCAGGTTCGTGATGAACCGGTGCTTTTTTAGTAGCGTTAATGCTTTTTTATTTTCTTTTTGATTGATCAATACTTCCAATCATGCTCATAGCGCAACGGAATCCAATGTCGTTGGCAGATCTGTTCTGATCCATATAACGACGGGTGGAAGGATTCAACCAATAGGCCCTGTCTTTCCACGAACCACCTTTGTATACACGGGTCATGTCGGTCACTGAAGGTCTCAGAACATCAGTCGGGTCAATAATTACATTTGTTTTTAAATTGGCCAATCCGGTGCTGTCATTTAACGTGAAATCGATTTGTGAAGTAGCATCGCCATCTTTAAAATTACGAACATCGTCCCCTTTTGCAACTTCGTATTCAATGCGACCAAGTGAATCAATTTTATAAGATCGGTTTCCTAAGGCATCCACGGTGAATACCGGAGTCTTATATACATTTCCCCTGAATGAGTTGTATTCTGCAATATCTTCGTATGATGTCGACCGGTATACATCCAATACCCATTCATTTACATTTCCGGCCATATTATACAATCCAAAATCATTTGGAAAATATGAATCAACAGGTGCAGTAATGGTTGCTTTGTCATTCAGACTCCCTGAAGTACCCATCATATCACCACGGCCACGAACAAAATTTGCCATCATTTTTCCCATTTCTCTTTTTGTAGGATTACGAACCTGTGAACCTGACCATGGGTAAATTTTTCCTTCACGGATCATTCCGTTTTTCCCGGAAGTAATCGCATAAGCGGCAAATTCCCATTCTGCTTCTGTTGGTAAACGGAAGTCAGAGAAAAGTATTCCATCCGACATATCTACTTTTCGGTTTTTACCATACAAGTCTTTCTTTGCATTTTTACCGGCTCCGGGTTGATAACTTTCCTGCTTTAAATATTTTTGAGTGTTAAAAACAAAACTGTTGGCTATTGAGTCTTCATTGGTCTGATTTTCAAGTTTTGAAAAATTGGGAGCTACGATAACCCCTGCGCGAACAAGTGCCAATTCGTTAACACGATCTGTTCTCCATTGGCAATAATCCATAGCCTGTTCCCAGGATACACCGACTACCGGATATTGATCAAAAGCAGGATGCGTAAAATAGTTCTCAAGGTAAGGCTCGTTGTAAGCCAATTCTTCTCTCCAGACAGTAAAGTCGGGTTGTGCTTTTTGGACCAATCTAGGGGCAGTTTTACCAAACACGGCTTTCATCCAGTTTGTATATTCACGCCAGTCGATGTTTCGTATTTCAAATTCATCCATATAGAATGAACTAACGGTAATTTTTCTTGGCTTATTATCCCGGGGGGCGGTGATGTATTCACCTTTTTCACCAATGGTGAATGATCCTCCTTCGATTGCTACCATACCGGTCGGCACTTCTGATATGTAGCCTTTTTTAACAGTAAATCCTGCTTCACTTTTATCATTATATTTCCAGCCTGTAACACGGGAACTGCTTTCGTTGGTAGGTTTACCAACGCAGGCAAACATGGTTATTGCTAAAGATATCGACGCTAATTTAGCTATGGTTATCAATTTCATATTATATGATATAATTTAAAGAATGTAAATTGTTTAAAATAACTCTGCAAAAATAGTATTTTTTTCCTGGATTAAGTCTATAACATACGATTTTTTGGATTTTAAAAAAAAATTATTTCATCTTAATAACTTGTTTTCTACAAAAAACGTATACTTTGCTGTAAAATTTTCAATTTTTTATTATTCTAACAACTCTATCGCTATATTTTCTTACTTTTGCAATTGTATGAACAATTTCAATAAAAAGTTGATTTTTTCAAAGTCATGAAAACTAATTCATTGCTAATTAACCTGAATAGCCGGTTGGTTGATCTTTCTGTTCCTGTTGTTATGGGAATTGTGAATGTTACACCGGATTCATTTTTTGCCGGTAACAGGTTTGTTACCGATAAATCAATTCTGTTGGCAGTCGAGAAAATGGTGCTGGAGGGTGCCGGGATTATCGACATTGGTGGTTATTCAACCCGACCGTTGGCAGAGCCTGTTACACAGGATGAAGAAATAAGACGGGTTTCTCAGGGATTGGAAATTATATTAAAAAAATATCCGGATGTAGCTATATCGGTGGATACATTTCGATCGGGGGTGGCAAGGCATGTGGTACATAACTTTGGCGTTGCTATGATCAATGATGTCAGCGGTGGTACTTTAGATGATTTGATGTTCGAAACAATTGCCGATTTAAAAGTTGCATATGTGCTTATGCACATGCGGGGAACTCCACAGACTATGCAGACCAACCTCAAGTATGAGGATGTTGTTTCTGAGGTATTACATTTCCTGGCAAAGCGACTTGCGCAGTTACATTTATTAGGAGTAACCGATGTTGTTGTGGATCCGGGTTTCGGGTTTGCTAAAACAATTGATCAGAATTTTAAATTGTTGAATAAATTAGAATATTTTCAACAATTAAACGTTCCTATACTTGCAGGGTTTTCGCGAAAATCCATGTTGACTAAAACATTGGGAATCGACGCCAATAATGCCCTGAATGCAACAACGGCAGCCAATATGTTAGCCCTGATGGGCGGAGCCTCCATATTGAGGGTCCATGATGTCAAAGAGGCAATGCAGACGATCAGCATCTACCAAAAAAATTTAGAAAATTAGATACGAGTTTAATTTGAAAAAACGATTAGTTAATTCAATAATACATGGGGTTTCAGATAGGCTTTAAAGATGTGATTGATGTTTTTTTGGTGGCATTGTTGCTTTACCAGACTTTCAAACTGCTTAAACGTACCGGGGCAGCGAATATATTTATCGGCATTCTTGCATTTGTTATTTGTTGGTTCATTGTTTCCTATGTTTTCAAAATGGAGCTGCTTGGCGGAATCTTCGACAGGGTAGTTAATGTTGGAGCTTTTGCATTGATCGTTTTATTTCAGGATGAAATCAGGAGATTCTTTTCGCGGATTGGTTCCAGCAGAAAAGGAAGTATTATTCATTCTATTAAACGTTTCTTTGTCAATGATAACAACAACAAAGAAAAAACCGATTTCGATCTGGTTCAAATCGTACTCGCTTGCCGCAATTTAGCAAAAAGCTCAACCGGGGGATTAATTGTTTTGACCCGGAATAATAATTTAGAGTTTTATACCCATTCGGGAGAACAAATTAATGCAAATATAAATTCAAGGTTAATTGAAAATATTTTTTTTAAAAACAGTCCGTTACACGATGGGGCATTAATTGTCTCGGATCGTAAACTGAAAGCAGCTGCCTGTATTCTACCGGTATCCAAAAATCAATCGATCCCTAAAAGAATGGGATTAAGGCATCGGGCTGCTTTGGGGATTACCGAACATTCCGACTCGATAGCCATTGTGGTTTCCGAAGAAACCGGACATATATCATGGGCTATAAACGGACAACTGACTGTGAATGTAAAACCCGAACAACTTGAACATTTCTTGTCCGAAGTGATGGTTTTATAAGGCGATGAATGACCTGATATAAAACAATAAACTACTGGAATATAATTGTTTAGTAAATTTCAATTTATTTTTATCTCTTAAAAATTATAGCAGGTATAAATTGTTTTATTAACGTAATCAAAATAAATACATTCAACTTTTTTAAATTTGAATTGTTTTAATACTAATCATCTTTATAATTAACAAATTAATAAACAACAAATTAATCATCGATTATGGAAAAAATTTCAGAAAAGGTAAAACCAGGTGTTGTAACGGGTAAAGACTTACAATATATCTTCAAAGTCGCTAAAGCAAACGGTTTTGCTATACCATCAGTAAATGTGGTTAGTTCTTCAACAGTGAATGCAATTATGGAAGCTGCTAAACTTAACAATGCTCCGGTAATGATTCAGTTCTCGAACGGTGGGGCAGCTTTTAATGCAGGCAAAGGATTGAAATTAGACGGACAACAGGCTGCTGTACTTGGTGCAATTGCCGGTGCAAAACACATTCATACGTTGGCAGAAGCTTATGGCGTATATGTTGTATTACACACTGACCATGCCGCTAAAAAATTACTTCCCTGGATTGATGGATTGTTAGATGCCGGTGAAAAACATTTTGCTGAAACAGGTAAACCACTTTTCAGTTCACATATGTTGGATCTGTCAGAAGAACCACTTGAAGAAAATATTGCCATTTGTAAACGTTATCTTGAACGTATGAGCAAAATGGGAATGACCCTCGAAATTGAACTTGGTATTACCGGTGGAGAAGAAGATGGCGTTGACAACAGTGGTATCGATAACAGCTTGTTGTATACTCAACCTGCCGATGTGTATTATGCTTATGAAGAATTAAGCAAAATATCTCCTAACTTTACAATTGCTGCGTCTTTTGGTAATGTACATGGAGTTTACAAACCGGGAAATGTGAAACTGATGCCTATCATTTTAAAGAATTCTCAGGATTTCATTAAAGAAAAACTGGGTAGTTCGGACAATCAACCTGTAAACTTCGTATTCCATGGCGGATCGGGTTCTACACATGCTGAAATCCGTGAAGCAATCAGCTACGGTGTGGTTAAAATGAATATCGATACCGATACCCAATGGGCATAT
>Ga0302167_10000182_pt1 | contig 33289 bp, 27 predicted proteins | sample I_Fen_N1_1_FD_193496 | JGI IMG/M metagenome (GOLD analysis project Ga0302167, IMG submission 193496) | Peat permafrost microbial communities from Stordalen Mire near Abisko, Sweden - I_Fen_N1_1 | ecosystem: Environmental > Terrestrial > Soil > Wetlands > Permafrost | place: Sweden: Abisko... | reverse complement strand
CCTCTCAAAATTAATTCATAATTTTGATGTGTAAATGGTACTAATCTAATAATATGAATTTATGAACATACTTTATACCAGAGTTTCTTCGATTGATCAAAAAACGGATCGTCAACGTGTAAATGAGTTGGATTTTAAAATTATTGTCGAAGATAAATGCTCAGGCTCAATTCCATTCTTTGAACGAGAAGGAGGAAAAGAAATACTAAGATATATTGAAAAAGGGGTTCTGGTATCATGTTTATCAATTTGGACAATTGATAGACTAGGAAGAAATCTCAGGGACATTCTTAATACTATACATTTTTTTACTGAAAAAAAAATACCAATCGTTTTTCTGAGTCAGGGACTCCGCACAATTGACGAGGATAATAAAGAGAATTCAATTACCAAATTAATGATTTCCATTCTGGGAACAGTAGGTGAGATGGAAAAATCTCAAATTAGGGAGCGACAACTTGAAGGTATCAGAATTGCAAAATTTAGAGGGATATATAAAGGTAGACAAGAAGGAACAGTAGAAGATGTACACACCTTCTTAAATAAGCCGAAAAACAAGAAAGCTTTGGAGTATATAAAAAAGGGTTATAAGTTGACAGAGGCTGCTAGGTTAGCAAATGTTCATATTAATACAATGACTAAGATTAAAAAGTTGGCTTTCCAAAATAGTAAATAAGTCATGCGCAATACTCAGAGGAATAGTTAAATTGAATTGTGTTTTTCTAGTGATCTAATAAATTACGAAATGTGTTGTGTCTTTGATATTACTTGAGTTAGATTAATATATAACACCTGCCGAACAATTCATTCGACAGGTGTTCATTTACTAACAAGTTCAATTTTTGCAATTTTTGGGATATGTGTATGCTCCTTGACCTGTTGGTATATTTTCTTTAAACTCTCCAATATATTTTTTCCCAGTTGACCAAGTCATTGTTCCCGAACCATTTTTTGCTCCATTTATCCATTCTCCAATATAGTTATTCCCGTTTGAATATGTCATCTTTCCATGACCATTCTCTAAATCATTTTTCCACTCCCCAACATACTCTTCACCATTTGGGAAAGTCATCGTTCCTTGACCATTTCTTTTAGTCGCTTTCCATTCCCCAACATACTTCTTCCCATTAGGCCATGTTAATGTTCCCTGGCCGTTAATCTCACCATCTTTAAATTCTCCAATGTAGATTGTTCCATCTGGCCAAGTCATTGTCCCCTGACCATTCATCTTATCGTATTTAAAGTCCCCTACATATTTATTCCCATTAGCCCATGTATATGTTCCTTTGCCACTCATCTCTTCATCTCTCCATTCGCCTACATATATTGTACCAGACGGCCATGTTTTTGTACCTTGACCATTTATCTTACCTTCACTCCATTCCCCAACATATTTCACACCAGTTATCCACGTATGTGTACCTTGACCACTCATGTTATTATTTTTCCACTCCCCAACATACTTTGATCCGTTAGACCATGTTTTTGTACCTTGACCACAAATTACGCCATCTTTAAACTCCCCAACATATTTTGTTTCATTTGGCCAGACACATGTTCCCTGACCATTCATCTTACCATCTTTATATTCTCCATCATATTTTGCATTGCTTGGTGAATTAAGTGATTCATTATTTCCAATAGCTGAATTTTTATATCTTGAAAAGTTGAACAATTTGCAGAAATCGTTTTTCCTCAATTCAAAATAATCATAGGTAAGTGGAAGAATTGTTTTTTTTGAAGCCCAAGTGTCAGCAATGTTTAATTCAAAATTAAATCTTACAATTGTATCACTCTTTGAAATTTGAGTATTAATTACAAAAAGACTATCACCCCTACAGAAATTAGATGTAGTATACGATCCCTTACCTAGAAGTAGAACTCTAATCATTTCTTTATCCTGAAATATTAGTTCTGGATCGAAAACACCAGTTTGAGTTCCACAGTATTTGATGTCAACACATCGTAAGTCGAGTGCGAGAGGTTCAGTTGCAAATAATTTGAGTGAGTTAAGGCTTTCTTCAGTGAACACATAATAACTGTTTCCTGATTGTTCTACTTTATTTAATATACAAAAAGTACTACCTTCGAGCGAAAACTTATAAATCCGAAATGATCTGAATCCAAAGCACTTCTCATTTGCATAACCAGGTTTTAATATCCGTGGTATGTAGCTCAATTCATCATTCATATCAGACTGCTTCCAGAATTTTCCCTCTGTGGTCTCAATTCTAGACCAACCAGGAATTTTAGATAGAACCTCAGATTGTGCATCAATACTTGCACTTAATTTTTTTCTTTCCTCATTCTGTCTTTCCTGAGCTTTTGAGGAGAAAGAAATGCACATTAAAAGAAAAATTGTAAACTGTATTGTTTTTTTCATTATAGTAATTTGATTAATATATAATTGAGAATGATTTGATTAATAGTCACTAGGAAAATCAAATTTGAACTACCACCCTTTTAGCTTTTCTTCTAAATCTATTTTCTTTTTTTCTGCTTGCGCCTTTTTATTCTCTATAGCACTCCTTTCAGTTTGAGTTATTTTTTTCTCTGAATAAAAATTTACTCTACCCTCTAATAAATATAATGGTACTTTATTTTCATCAACGTTAAATTGAGCCAAGAGAGAACTTTCAGTTGCATATTTTTTAGCATCATTTTCTGTGAATTTTCGAAGTAGATAGTAGATGTTTTTCTTAATAAAATAATCAACGCTAAAGTCCTGAAAACTGTTATATCCAATTGATTTATTTACTCTTAAAGGAACTAGCTTGAGATATGCATTATTACCTTTTGATACAAATATATATGTCCCCCTAACGTTGACGACTTCTATCTGATTTACCGTAATCACTTGCATCGTGTATTGATTGTCTGTAGTGAAGTTCAGAGAAATCAAAGACGTCAATCCATTTGATCTTAGAAAGATATTACTTGTAAGAATTTTCTTGTATTTTTCATTACTCGATGCAGTTTGTGCATTTGTAAATCCTATCGTAATGATCGACAATATTAAAAGACGGAGTGTTTTTTTCATATTAGATTAGTCTAGACTAGGTAAGTAAATAATTTCAGAAACTATATTATTCTTGAAATTAATTTTCAAATGATTTATAAATCCCATTTCATTATCATGAGATCTTAATTCTAAGAATTTATAATCTCTGTCATTGTTGTATTTAGCTTTCAAAGTTCTAAAGACATTAATGGCTTGTTGACCTACTGCTACACCATTAGTTAATGTGAATTTATCATCAAAAACATGAACTTCAAGCAGTACAAATTCATCGATCAAAGTATTATTTAGTTTTTTGATATAAGTTTCTCCCCAATAGATGGTAGAGATGGTATCAGTGATAGACTCATCATAATTATTCGTTTTTAGAGTTTTTATGACTTTAGTACTTTTGCTAAACTTCTTGATAAAGTAAATCATATTATGATTATTTATATCAAAAGGAGCATCGGCAATTGAGCTTACCATTGAGACAGAGTCAGGTGTTAGTTTCACTTTTTCATGAGCATCAATAATTGAGTCCTTTGTAATGTGCTGCGACTTTGATTCGGTAGCTTTATGACAGGAGCATAGAGCTATTAGGGCTATAAGTATGATTGTCTTTTTCATTTTAGTTATTGTTGATTATTAGGGTCATTTGTTTTTTACTTTTGAAGCGCATTGAATTTCTTTTCATTTTCATTCCAGATATAATAAACTGTTTTCTTTTTACCATCTAAGCAGAATGTATTTATGAAAAGCTGACTGTTTTTTCGATAGCTATATAATTCGTCATTACCTTCATCACATGCTGGACAATCAATAGGGAGTCTATAAACTTTTCCATCACGGACATCAATCATTATTCCTTGCTCGCAGCCAGATCCAACTCCATAGATAATCATTTCGTAGTTTGATGCAAATCCAACTTTTCCTGTGTGTATGACTCCTTGTTCCGTTGCATATTCCAATTGTCCTAAAGCATCTTTATTACTTGATTTATCGATTTCTACTTTTTTATTCTTCGCAAGAATACCTGATTTATAGCTATCAAAAGTAGGTTTACCTTCTGTTTTAGTTGTCTTATTTATTAAGTCGCTAGTTTTCTTGTCACTAGTAGAAACCAATGAGTCTTTAGCTTGTGTATTTTTTACCTCTTTAGCTGAAGAGTTGTCTCTGGATTTATCTGTGTTACACGATGATAATAGAAATAGTACAAATGAAAAGTAAAAGATAGTTGTTCTCATAATTATAAATTTATAGTTGTTTTTAAAATTGAATATTTTGAGTGGAAATAAATACAACCTTCATTTTTAGACATAAAAAAAGCGTGGGACATTTAACTGTATCCACGCCTGAGGCTCTGGCGGAGCCTGTACACAAATAAGTTAAAGCCCACGCTCGTTGGAGCATAGGCATTTACTAACTTATTCTTGTGTACTCAAATATTTAATCGCCAGATTTCAGGAGTAAGAATAATAGCTAATGCTATGGTAATATGTAATGCAATTGTCGCTACAATTGACGAGATAATTCAATGAAGTGCAAATATATGAGTTTTTTTTAGAATTTCAAAAATAGGAGAAGAAAATTTGAATGCACGATATTTCTTATTAACGCGTTTCTTCCGTAATTCAGGAATGTAGATTTTGAATCAGATGTATCACAGTGTTGGTTTTCATAAAAAATTAAGTGAACTTATACAATAAAAATGCTCTTCACATTTATAGTATATATTTTGTTTCATTTTTATCGAAAATATAAATTTCTTCTGCTCAAAATCCACCCTTTTTACCCTCTTTTTTCATCCCAAAAATAGCTTGTCCAATTATTTCTGGCTTGTCCAGTGTTAACTATCTGTAAATTAATATCATATATTTTTTCTTGTCCAGTTTTTTCTTAGTGTTATTTTTGATGGTTTAAAATATCATTGTTATTTTTACAGTGCAAAATTATTGAATCCGCAAGAATAAGATAATATTTGTATTCAATTGTAAATATTTTCTTTCCACCTTTTAAGATGGAGAAGCAAATAATGAAATTTTTAATTCAAAAAGTATAAAACTCAACTTAAAACAATATCTGCGTATGAAACATGTGTACACAACACAACACTTCTATCTACTTTTCTCATTCTTAGTTCTTCTCTCCACAGTTACACAAGCCCAAAAAGTAGGCTACGACTATGATATGGCAGGTAACCGCATATCCCGGAAAATAGTAGAGCTCAATAATCCTAATTACGCAAAACAACATGTTGAAACCCCTGTGCCTGTTGAGGAACAGTTGGGCGAGCGTAAAATCACGGTGTACCCTAATCCCACCAGAGGTTCATTAGCCGTGGAGATAACGGGAGGTGACCAAAAAGATCAAATGATTCTATCGGTTTTCAGTTCACAAGGTATACAACTACAGAACATAAAGGCAACTGCAATTACAACACCTGTAAATATATCTGCCTATCCATCCGGCTGGTATATCCTGCGCGTACAAGCAGGTGAAAAAATGACGGAATTCAAAATCATCAAACAATAAGCTTTCAGTGATCAGTAAACAGTGATCAGTCCCGATAGATCGGGATGTCGCAAGCTCCATAAACAGTAATCAGTGTCTTGATTATTGTTTATTGCGTGACATTGACATGGCTTTTAATAGCCTACGGGCCAATGATAGCAAACAACCTGATAGCGCCGAAGACCTGTCAGCACCGAGAAAGAAAATTTTATCATCGTCACCAAACAGTTATTCAAACATATTTTATGCGTAGAGTTATATTTGCATTTTTTGCATTACAAATGGTACTGACTATTCATGGACAAAATACTTATTCTTTAGGAAATAGTGGGTCCCAATCAACATGGTTTAAACTAGGAACTCTAAGTTTAGATCAACAGGGAAGAGATGCTATTATTAGAATAAGTGGAGGTCACGGTTATAATGCTACAATTGATCAAAATGCAGAGTCTGTAATTCATTTTAGAACCAGTAATGGGTCTTCAGTTGATAATGAATTTTACGGAACAGGGAGCTTTTACAATACAGGTAGATCTGTTCTTGTCTCTAAAATTCGTATTGTTCAAATAAATTTTACCACTTGGGATTTTTATGCGTATCTATCTACGTATAGTGGAGAAAGTGCAAATCTAGTGGTTGAATCAGCACAAGGCAGTTGGAGTAAAGATTTTCAAGCGGTAAATACCCCTCCGACTACAGGAGTGTATAGTGATTTGAAAGAAGAATTAGTTTTTCAAAGTCCTATAAGCTTTAGTCAAAATATAGGAATTGGGACTACTTCTCCACAACACAAATTAGATATTAACGGAAATACTCAATTTAACGGAATGTTTGGTTATGAACTTTCAGATATATTTACATACAAAAACACTACTGTACCTCACTATGGATTTCGTTGGAATCAAGACGATTGGTATTCCGGGGGACGCACTATGCTCTTGTCAAGTTATGGTGGCTTCAAATTATTTACTAGTGGTGCACCTCATTTTTTCATTACAGCAAATGGGAATGTAGGTATAAAAACTGAGAACCCTAGGTATGAATTAGATGTCCTCGGTACTATCCGCGCCAAAGAAGTACTGGTAAATCTGGATGGAGGAGCTGACTTTGTATTTGAAAAAGATTATAAACTTCCTGCTCTTGACCATGTAGCCACTTATGTTCAAGAGAACAAACATCTGCCCGATATTCCGTCAGCTAACGAAATGACAAAAAATGGTGTGAGCATGGGTGATATGCAAGTGAAGTTGCTACAAAAGGTGGAAGAATTGACGCTGTATGTGATTGAACTAAATAAAAAGAATATTGAATTAGAAAGAGAACTGAACTATCTCAAAAAACACTAATCCTTCATTTAAAATGCAGTCAAAAAAGAAACTAGTAATCAACCGATTCTCTATGAAAAATTTAACCCTACTCATTTTTTACTTCTTATCAATTTGCATGGCTCTTCCACAGTCTTCAACTCTAGGAAATAATCCAACTACTCAAATAAAAGTCTTTGAATACTATAATCATACAGGACAAGAGAAATGGGTAAAGTTATTTCGCATTACTAATTATAACACCAGTATGGGATTTTGGGGGAAAGGTGGTGTCGCAGGTACTATGTATTATGTAGATTACCAAGGAGAAGGAGCCGCTAAAGTTGACTTTGTTTTTCCTCAAAGTATCCATACCGGACAACAACCGAACCTGATTCTATGCGGCAATGCTGCTCATGATTTTAGTTGGTACGCTTTGAAAAATGAAACTATTCCTGGACAAGAATATTATGATATATATTTAAAAACTTCACCTTGGAATGTTGGATTTACTTTTCAGGTAAGGGGTGCTGATTATCAAACATTTTTTACAGAAGAAGATCCTCCCTCACAAAATTGGACATGGAGTTCCATTTCCAATGCTGAAAGTGTTTTTTATATGAGTGGAAATAGCAATATTGGTATTGGAACAATGTCGCCAGGTTCTAATCTTGTAATAGCAAGAGGTAACAACGGAGTAAGTATTAATACTGGTGATGTGAGTGGCTTGGGGTTTAACCGGAATGTTGCAGATGGAGCTATTTATAATTCCAGTATATCCGGATGGCAGTTCTCTGCAAGGAATGAACGATTCTCACTTGAGGGCTACAATGGAGCAGAATCTAACCCTTTTAATATATTAAAAAATGGTAATATAGGCATCGGAACTATTACCCCTAGCTACAAACTTGATGTACTTGGTGCTATTCGAGCCAAGGAAGTACTCGTCAATCTGGATGGAGGAGCTGACTTTGTGTTTGAAAAAAACTATAAACTACCTAGCATTGAACATGTGGCGAGTTATGTACAAGAAAACAAACATCTTCCGGACGTACCATCTGCCAAAGAAATGGTAAAGAATGGCTTGAACATGGGTGATATGCAAGTAAAGTTACTGCAGAAAGTAGAAGAATTGACGCTGTATGCTATTCAACAAAACAAGAAGATAGAGACAATACAAAAAGAAAATGAAGAATATAAAACTGAAAGAAGTAAGTTACTTATAGACCAACAGCAACAATTATTGGAGCTAAAAAAAGAACTAGAATTTTTGAAACAAAAATAATTACAAAATCATATGAAAAGTAAATTCATTGCTTTATTCATTATATTGACTGTTTCTTACATTGGAAAAGTCCACTGTCAGACGCTTAACATTCCAGGAGGAACAACTGGAATTGGCAGTTCAACTAATGGCAATGTTGGAGTTGGAACCACCACCCCATTAAGTAATCTGGAGGTTGCTAATTCATCAGGCGCAGTATTGTCTATCAGTACAAATAGAATTAACGGGAGTATGGCTTCTCCATTGAGACCAACGATAGATTTCCTTGGTTATGCTAATGGTAACAAAGCACGTATATCAGCAACAGAGCAAACCTATGACACTCATGGTTCGAAACTTTCCATGTTCGTGAATGATGGAAGTAGCTCGACGAGTCTTGTTGAACGACTCACAATAAGCATGTATGGCAATGTGGGAATTGGTAATACCACCCCAACACAGGCTCTAAATGTGGTTGGTCGAGTTGCGATTACTACTGGCACATACTCCGATGAAGGATATAACGGGAACTTGATGATAACGAAACCAGCTTCAAGTGGTCAGTACATTAACCTGATTAGACAAGGCCAATACCCATGGTCAATTGGAACGGTATATAATACTAGCAATTTTGCCATTGGAACTGGGATTAGCAGTGACGTTAGTTTTACAAATCCTTTTTTTGTCATTAACACAGTTGGCGACGTCGGCATTGGTACTGTCAACCCCGCCTACAAACTAGATGTTCTCGGTACCATTCGAGCCAAAGAAGTACTGGTAAATCTGGGTGGAGGAGCCGACTTTGTATTTGAAAAAGATTATAAACTACCCACCATTGAGCATGTAGCAAACTACGTGCAGGAAAACAAACACCTGCCTGACGTACCTTCTGCCAATGAGATGGTGAAGAATGGTGTAAGCATGGGTGATATGCAGGTAAAACTGCTGCAAAAGGTGGAAGAACTGACGCTGTATGTGATTGAGCTTAAAAAAGAAATAAATATTTTGAAACAAGAGCATAGATAATCGAAACTGTACATATACGTCTAAGTTAAGCACAAATTAAAGAAGAAGTTGTTTGATCTATCAAAAGATATAAAAGTGCTGTAAATGAAAAGAATACCTTTTACTCTGTTATTACTAATATTTATTAGATGCAGCTATTCTCAGACAAATGAATTGAACTTCAATTTCCAACGGATTGATTTTTCTGCAGCACCGAGAACAGCAATAAACCCGATGTCTATTAAACTTTGGGACAGTTATAATAATGGGGGGCCAACCTCCTATGGAACTGTATTAGAACTTTATGGTTTAGGCGGACATCAGACTAGTCAATTAAATTTTGGAGGTTGGGATAATTCAAAGATAAGATATAGAGAAGCTTTCTATAATCAAAACACGTGGTCCGATTGGATTACTCTCCTTGATTCAAAGAATGATGTTGAGTCACTAGGTAATCTTAGAATATCTGGCATAGGAGCACACTATATTCTAAACGGAAATGTGGGTATTGGAATATCTTCTCCACAGTATAGATTAGATGTAAACGGAAACACAAGGATCAACGGAAGTATTTATACAAACGAAATCCATTTCATTGCAAATGATCTAGGCGCATCTGTTGATAATTCTGATCCGTACACATTGCGAAAGATTCATGATGCATCAAACGTGAGCCATTTAGATTTAAATTTAAATGATGATGGAGATGAGTCGTTTCGGATTTACGGAAATTCATGTGCTGGGTTCGGTTGTGGTACTTATAGTGGAAATTTATATCACTCGTTTGACGCTAGCGGCAATGTGTTCCATGCAGGAAATGTTGGCATCGGTACACAACATCCCGCCTACAAACTTGATGTACTTGGTACCATTCGAGCCAAGGAAGTGTTGGTGAATTTAGATGGGGGAGCTGACTTTGTGTTTGAAAATGGATATAAACTGCCGAACATTGAACATGTAGCCAATTATGTGAAAGAAAACAAACATCTACCTGATATTCCTTCTGCTAATGAAATGGTAAAAAATGGTGTCAATATGGGAGATATGCAGGTGAAATTACTTCAAAAAGTGGAGGAGTTGACACTATATGCTATTGAGCAAAACAAAGAAATAGTTGAACAAAGAAAAGACAGAAAGTCATTAGAAGAGAGATTAATTAAACAAGAAGAGCAATATAATGAGCTACTTAAGAGAGTTGAGAATTTATCTAAACAACAAGAAACAAAATAAATACTATCCTTATTGAGAGTTAGTTTAAATAAATACATCTCTTTAAAAATAGACGAATTAACTAAATAAAGTTGTATCACTTAAATAATGGCAATATGAAAAGGGGAATATTTATATTTGTAATAGTAGGGTTTTTCATAAGAGCACAAAACTATTTACCTATATCTGGCGGAAACCTGACTAATAACTTGATTATAAATGGGACAGATGCTTCGTGGGCTGAAAACTTATTGCTAATTAAACCAACTGGTTGGGGAGGAATTCGGTTTTCAAGAAGAGACCCATCCTCTGGAAATTTTGATGGAAATTGGGCAATGGGATATAATGCAAATACTGGTAATGATTTTAGTATTAGCTCAAACTATCAACAGACTCAATATGATTATTTGTTTCACATTTCTGCAGCAACTAGAAATATTGGAATAGGACTGTCTAACCCACAATATAAAGTCCATATTAAAGGACAATTAGCTGCAACACAAATATTAGGTGGTAATAACGTCCGATATGATGGAGGAATGGGTGGAATCGATTTCTATGACAATGGTGTAGGATATCCATATTCAGCAAAGCTTTACACATTTAAATCTGATGCTAGTGGAGAATTCTACGGACTGACGAATGATTATGATGGTAATGGTGGACAATTATCCATAATTTCAAAATATATTAATGGTCTGATAGGTTTCTACACAGGGAGTTCTACTACCAGAAAAATGACAATAATGGCAAATGGTAACGTAGGCATCGGCACTGTCAATCCAGCTTATAAACTCGATGTACTCGGTACAATTCGCACCAAAGAAGTACTGGTTAATCTGGATGGTGGGGCTGACTTTGTGTTTGAAAAAGGCTATAAGCTACTCCCCATTGAACATGTAGCCAACTACGTGCAGGAAAATAAACACCTACCGGATATACCCTCTGCCAATGAAATGGTGAAGAACGGTGTGAGTATGGGAGATATGCAGGTAAAACTACTGCAGAAGGTGGAAGAGTTGACGCTGTATGCTATTCAGGAAAATAACAGTAAAAAGGAATTAGAGAGAAAATATAATGCACTGCTGGAAAAGGTAGAAATGCTGACTAAACAAATAGAGAAGAAATAGACTCACCCTATAACATCATAATTATGAAAAACCTTTTACTCATTGCTATCATAACACTAAGTATACATGTAATTGCACAGACTAATACATTTCCAACGAGTGGTAATGTTGGGATTGGGACAACAAACCCGCAAGTTTCATTGCATTTATTTAGTAATGGCCAGACATTGCAAAATATCGAAGGTTCAAACCCATATATCCATGCAGGTTTAATGTTTACAGATGGTGCGCAACAAACTGCAGGCAAAGTAAAACAGTGGGCGATATGGGCAGGAACAGATGGAGGAACATGGCTCTCTGGGTTGGGTTTTCATCGGTATGATGCTGTAAACCCATGTGCGGGTGGGATATGTGATATTTCCTTGTTTTTACATGATAATGGCAATGTGGGAATTGGCACTGGAGCTCCTCGTCAAAGATTAGAAGTAGCTGGTCCCTCTTTGTTCGACAGCGATATGTTCACATGGCAGAATGGCGGTATATTCTTTTCTGGAAATGGGTCGTACTCTGCCGGAATATATGGCAGAAATGCTGGAAATGATTTAGTCTTTAATTCCGGAGGAGCTGAAAAAATGAGAATTAGTAATAACGGTAATTTAGGCATTGGTACTCAAAACCCCGACCAGAAACTCACAGTTAAAGGTAAAATCCATGCAGAAGAAGTAATTATTGATCTTGGTGTTCCAGCCGATTATGTCTTTAAGCCCAATTACAAACTGATGCCATTACATCAGGTGGAACAGTTTGTAAAGACAAATAGTCATTTACCCGAAATACCATCAGCCAATGAAATTACTAAGAATGGTCTAAGCATGGGTGAAATGCAAAATAAGCTCCTGCAAAAGATAGAGGAATTGACATTGTATGCTATTCAACAAAATAAAAAGATTGTTGAACAAGATAAGAAAAATAAAGAGATGGAATTTGAATTGGATGCACTCAAGAAAATAGTTGAAAATGATATTGTCAAACGTAAATAACTCTAGGCACGTTAAATAATTATGAAGAAAAAAACACTCTCGTTGATTATCAGCATTAATCTATCACTATTCATTAATGCTCAAACGTTTTTTGTACCTTCTGGAACAAATGGAATTGGAACCTCGGGTAATGACAACGTAGGAATTGGCACCTCGACTCCTGGTGAAAAATTAGAAGTTGGAGGCATTATACGTACTGTGAATAAAGATTCTCCGGGGGCAAAATGGGACAATCTCTCTTTATGGTCTGATGGTGAAAACTCCTATATTCATGCTAATGGGGATGAAAAGGGATTACATATTAAATCGAATGTCGGTGGCAAAATTCTATTAGAAAGCAATGTTGGTATTGGGACAACAATGCCAAGAGCCAGATTAGATGTCGGAGCATTTATCAATAATGGTCAGTTAGGAACAGTTTTAGGACGGTTAGAAGAAGGAGATGGTGTTGGAGATGGAACCTACCTAGGAATTAAAGGATACGAAACGCAGGCAGGGCAATATAATTTAAAAAGTTTTGCTTTGGAACATCACTTCTATGGTGTCACTAATAGTTCAATTAACTTCTATAGAGGTGGAGATTCATTTGGAGGATACTTAACCTTTAATACTAAAGATAATTGTGAGAGAATGAGAATTGATGGGAACGGCAATGTTGGTATTGGTACCGCTACCCCTAACTACAAACTCGATGTCCTCGGTACCATTCGCGCCAAAGAAGTACTAGTGAATCTGGATGGAGGAGCCGACTTTGTGTTTGAGAAAGACTATAAACTACTCCCTATTGAACATGTAGCCAGTTATGTGCAAAAAAACAAACATCTTCCTGACCTACCTTCTGCCAATGAAATGGTAAAAAATGGTGTAAGCATGGGAGATATGCAAGTAAAATTGCTGCAAAAGGTAGAGGAGTTGACGCTATATGCAATTCTACAAAATAAAAAGATAGAGATACTGATGAAACGAATTGATGAGTTGGAAGCAAAGTAAGTATGTAAACACATTGAAAATAATATCGCATGAAAATAAAACTCCTATTTTTTGTTTTTTCTCTCATATCTCTTAGTACATATTCTCAAGTATCCTCCGGCGCATTCAGCGTGGGCGGTTCATCGGCATCTTATTATCCAGTGTCATTCTCAGTATCCGGTGCTGATGGAAACTCTAGTTTAGGTAAGCTTTCTGTTTATATTGATAATGTTCACGCCAATGGGACTTGGAGTGGTTCATTTCATTCAGATATAGAATTTATATCTTCAAACTGGGGACATATACCAACAAAAATAGTTGAATTCACATATGTTACCGGTGCAGGCGATGCTTATAGAGATCCAATTGGTGATATTGCTGATGGCTCTACCGCATGGGGAGGATCTGAGCTAATCATGTGGCTAAAAGGAGCAGCTACATACCAATGGTCAACGACCTTAAATAGTCGGGTTACTCTTATAGATGGAAATCCAGAAGGCACGACTAAAACCAGTTTTAGTGGAGGTACTCTCAATATCCTAACTGCACAAAGTGAATTAGTGATTAAAGCGAAGAATGCCAAATTTTATCAAAGTGTAGGACTAGGTACAAGTGGTAATGGTTACTTTGGTGGTGATGGCTATTTTGGAGGTAAGGTAGGTATAGGTACTACAAATCCGACTTTTGGCAAACTTCAAGTAAATAATATAACATCTTATGGGAATTATGGACCTGACAATCAAACAATAACTGCCAACAACACAAATACAAATGGCATGGGTGGATTCTTTGGAATAGTGGGAAAGTCTGGAAACAACTCTGATCCATACACATGGGCAGGCCTTGGAGGTGGTAAATCTACAATTACTGGGAATGGAGAATATGGAGGTTATCTAACTTTATGGACTACTTCTAACGGTGAAAACGGTCAAGCTGCAAGTGGAATGTACGAACGAATGCGTATTACAAGTGCAGGTAACATTGGTATCGGTACCACAAACCCCGATCAAAAACTCACAGTTAAAGGTAAAATCCACGCAGAAGAAGTAATTATTGATCTAGCCGTTCCTGCCGATTATGTCTTTAAACCCAACTACAAACTGATGCCATTACATCAAGTGGAGCAATTTGTAAAGGCTAATAGTCATTTACCAGAAATTCCTTCTGCAAGTGAAATCACTAAAAACGGTCTTAGCGTGGGTGAGATGCAGAATAAGCTCTTACAAAAGGTGGAGGAACTGACACTGTATGCTATTCAACAAAATAAGAAAATTGAATCTTTAGAGAAGCAAATTAAAGAACTAAAGCAACAATAATGTTTATATAAAAATGACAAGATATATTATTCATACCTTAATCTTTTTTGGTTTTATAACCGCAACAGTCTCCGCACAAACTACAACCTCATTCTTGACACTTGGTGAAGGTAATACTACAGGAGATGGTACCTTTATAGGAGTTACAAGTTATTCTACTCAACCATGCTACACAAAGAGTTTTGCCTTAGAACACCATTTCTTTGGTTCTATTAATAGTTCCATTAATTTTTTCAGAGGTGGAAGCGTGACTGGAGGATTTCTTACATTCAACACCAATGATAATAGTGAAAGGATGCGGATTGATCAGAATGGCAACGTGGGTATAGGTACAACATCTCCTAATACCAAATTAGATATAAATGGAAGCACTTTAATTCATGGTTCTGGAACATACTATAATAATGCAGGAGCTGCTGACCTGCATGTTGGATATGGTTTAGCCACCCCATGCACTTCTGGTGCTGTTACGCGTTTAGCATTACAACCCTACGCACATACCGGTGGTCCGTGGAATTTTATTTCCCGTGACGATGCTGTCAATGCTTGGCTCGATATTAAGTACGGAACTACACTAGGAATTACATTAAAAAATGATGGATATATAGGCATAGGTACCACCACCCCTGACGAAAAACTCACCGTAAATGGAGTAATTCATGCCAAAGAAGTGAAGGTTGATTTAAATGGACCACTTGCCGACTTCGTCTTTAAACCCAATTACAAATTGATGTCACTAACTCAAGTAGAACAGTTCGTAAAAGCGAACAACCATTTACCTCAAATGCCGTCAGCAAATGAAGTGGCTAAGAATGGACTAAGTATGGGTGAAATGCAGAATAAGCTCCTGCAAAAGGTGGAAGAGTTGACGCTGTATGCTATTCAGGAAAATAACACTAAAAAGGAATTAGAGAGAAAATATAATGCATTACTTGAAAAAGTAGAAATGCTTACGAAACAAATAGAGAAAAAATAGACTCATCTTATATCATCATAAATATGAAAAGACTTTTACTAGTTGCTTTTACAATATTGAGTATAAATACAATTGCTCAGACTAATACATTTCCAACGAGTGGTAATGTGGGAATCGGAACAACAATGCCACAGCAGATATTAACCATTGATACAAAGCAGAGTGCAAGTAATGCGGGAGTTCCGGCACTAAATGGAGACGTTCAAAATGGAATTCTAAGACTCCAAGTAAACGGAAATAGTTGGGGTGAGGCATTGGACTTTGGAATGAATGTTTTGCCATCATATGCATGGATACAAGCAACCAATAGAGGTAATTTAGGTGTAAACTATAATTTAGCTCTAAATCCTAATGGAGGTAATATTGGCATTGGAACAACAAATCCTAGTGCAAAATTAGATGTAAACAACTATATTCGTATTTCACCTTTCACTGATGGAGCTTCGGGAATTGGATATTTAAATACTGGATCTGAGTTAAGACTTTTAAATGGGAATATCTATAATCCAGAAAATAATTATGGAGCTAAAATTCTTTTTGGAGGAATGTATAATCCATCAGGATCAACTCCAGGTGATGCAATTTACAATTCAATTTTATGGGCAGCTGGGCAGTTGAAAATTCGAAATAATCAACAAGATAAGATTGTAATAGGAGGTGGAGACGAATGGGGACAACAAAATGTTCTTATTAATCCACAAGGTGGCAACGTGGGTATTGGAACGACAACTCTGCCTCAACAATTATCGCTAACAGGAGGTATTGGGTTCGCAAATCAAAATGCGATTGATAAAAAATTATATTCTCCACAGGACGGGACTTTAGAGTGGCTGACGCATGATAATGCTGGAGAACATGGCTTTGCAGTGAGTCATCAGGGAGAAAGAAGAGTTTATCTGAATACCAAAGGTAATAGCTATTTAATTGGAGGCAACGTCGGCATAGGAACGACCAACCCCGATGAAAAACTCACCGTGAATGGAGTAATTCATGCCAAAGAAGTGAAAGTTGACTTAAGCGGACCACTTGCCGACTTTGTATTTAAATCCAATTACAAATTAATGTCACTACCTCAGGTGGAACAATTTGTAAAAGCAAATAACCATTTACCCCAAATGCCATCTGCAGAGGAAGTGGCGAAAAATGGGCTAAGTATGGGTGAAATGCAGAATAAACTGCTACAAAAGGTCGAAGAATTGACGCTGTATGCAATTCAGCAGAATAATAAGATACAAGATCAAGAAATAGACAGAAAAACACTAGAGAAAAAGTACAATGCTTTATTGGAGAAAGTCGAGATACTTACGAGAAAAATTGATAAAGAATAAATTGAAAAGTAATAATATGAATATGAAGAAGCTTTTATTTCTCGCTTTGGTCTTTTTAAGCACCTGTTTAATAGCACAAACCAATACATTTTCCGCGATAACTATTTCAAAGTCAGATCCAAATATAGGCGGTGAGATTTATATAGGTAATCCATTTAAAACCGCTCCGGGACAAGCATCAACTTGGAGCATATACAATATGAGTGGTGCGTATGGAAATTCGCTTCAATTTTGGGCATATGACAATATTGGGTGTTCTGCGGGTGGTATGTGTAACAATAAATTTACATTAATGGATAATGGCAATGTCGGCATCGGGACAGCATCCCCGCTTGCAAAATTTCATGTTGCAGGCGATGGATATTCTTTATTTGGACCAAACTCCACCTGGGGAGCACTATTGCGGGTAGGTGGAAATGGAAATATTACAAATGATGCTTCTGTCGTGGCAACTAATGGCAACTTACATCTTGATGGAGCAATCGGCAATTATGGAACCTACATAAATTATTATCATGGTAGTGCTGGAATTTTGTTCGGAAATGGTGCGCAATCAATCATTGGAACGATATCAGGGGCTGGTAATTTAGCCATGAATGGGACTGGAACTTTTGGAACAAATACATTCATCAATGGACAAGGAGACTCATATTTGAATGGTGGGAATGTTGGTATTGGTATAACCACTGTTGGTGTACAGACTAAATTTCATGTTAAAGAAATTGGAAGTTCAGTAAATACGTGGAAAGGGCGTATTGTCGCATCAGGAGATAATAGTGCTGTAGTAATGGGAGAAAGAAATGGTAAGGCATGGCTTGGAGGGCATAATGCAGCTTTAAGTGCATGGAGCGATTTAATTCTACAAGCTGATGGTGGTAATATTGGTATCGGCACTCAAAATCCCGATGAAAAACTCACAGTAAATGGTGTAATTCACGCTAGAGAAGTAAGGGTAGATTTAAGTGGTCCACTTGCCGACTATGTGTTTAAGCCCAATTACAAATTAATGTCACTACCACAAGTTGAGAAATTCGTAAAAGTGAACAACCATTTACCTCAAATGCCATCGGCAAATGAAGTAGCTAAGAATGGTCTAAGTATGGGCGAGATGCAGAATAAACTACTACAAAAGGTGGAGGAATTGACTCTGTATGCTATTCAACAGAATAGAAAAATTGAGGCAATACAAATAGAAAACGAACAATATAAAGCTGAAAGAACCAACTTATTGACTGAGCAAGCACAGAGTATTGCTGAGCAACAACGACAGTTGTCAGAATTAAAGAAAGAGATTAATACCTTGAAGAGAAAATAATTATAAAAGAACAACAGATGAAGTATAAGTTTACTATTTTATTGGTTTTTATAAGTCTTGTTCACATTGGAACAATTCAAAGTCAAACACTGAACGTTCCCGGAGGATCTGGCGGAATTGGGAGTTCAACGAATGGTAATGTAGGAATTGGAACTACAAATCCAACTGAAAAACTGACTATTGCTGGAAGCCATGGAGATACTAAATTAAGATTATATTCTACGGGAAATGGCAGTGATGAACCAGCCAATCTTTCATTATGGGCATCTGAACCTGGGTGGACGTATTACGGAACAGGCATAGGCTATAACGTTAACGGGAGTCCTTATTATGGAAGGATTGATAATAACAGAGGTTCTTCGTATGTTCGCTTTTTACCCAGCGAAACAAAATTCGAATTTCAAAATACATCTGGGAGTTACATAAATGCACTCACGATAAAGGAAAGTGGTAATGTAGGTATTGGTACAACAACTCCTAATACCAAATTAGATGTAAACGGAAGTACCTTAATACATGGTTCGGGAACATATTATAATAATGCTGGAGCTGCAGAGTTGCAGGTTGGCTATGGTTTAGCCACGTCTTGTACCGCAGGATCAGTCACACGTTTTGCATTACAACCCTATGCACACACCGGAGGTCCCTGGAATTTTATTTCCCGCGACGATGCTGTTAACGCATGGCTTGATATAAAGTATGGAACTACAGTAGGAATAACATTAAAAAATGATGGATATATTGGCATCGGTACCACCAACCCCGATGAAAAACTCACGGTAAATGGAGTAATTCACGCTAGAGAAGTAAAGGTTGATTTAAACGTACCACTTGCCGACTTTGTGTTTAAACCCGACTACAAGTTAATGTCACTACCTCAGGTCGAACAATTCGTAAAAGCGAACAACCATTTACCCCAAATGCCATCGGCAGAGGAGGTGGCTAAGAATGGACTTAGCATGGGCGAAATGCAGAATAAACTCCTGCAAAAGGTGGAAGAACTGACCCTCTACGTGATTGAGCAACAAAAAACAATTTCTATACAACAATCTCAAATAAGGAAATTAAACAATAAATTCAATAACCATAACAACCATAAGAAAAATGACTAAACGAAAGAAAAACAATTGCGTCCTGCTCATTCTACTGTTTTTATTTATTCATGCATCTACCTATTCGCAGGTAATAAGTACTGAGCGAAATGCTTACCGTGCGGCAGATCAATTGGTAAAACAACAAGTAGAGTACAAAGACCCCGGCAGTTCGGGCAAGAATCTCACATGGGACTTTCGATTCTTACAACCTATTAATGAGGAGTACTCTCTCAATTATTTTATTCCCGATAGTACTCAAATGACCCGTCTTTGCGGGCAGGAACATAACACCCGTTATTATTTTCGTCAGCAAAAGGACAGTCTACAATCTGTTGGGTACGAAAATTCTACTACCTATATGGAATATCCTACACCCGAACTACGGATGCGTTTTCCTTTTGCTTATGGCGATACCTTGTTCAGCTACTTTGTGGGCAAAGGTCAGTATTGTCATCGTCTTGCGTTGGCAGTAAAAGGATATACCCGCGTTGAAGCTGACGCCGAAGGTGAATTACTTTTGCCCAAAAGCGAAACGGTAAAAAAAGCAATGCGCGTACGCACCCTCCGTCACTATACCGAAACGGGAAAAGACAGTGTGGAAATGACCCTCGATACCTACTCGTGGTACGCAGCAGGTATTCGCTATCCGGTGTTCGAAAGTATACGTACCACCCTGAGCAAAAAGGGAGATAAAAAGGATGAAAAAGGCGAAAGTATGAAAGATACCACTGTGTTTAATACCTCGTTCTACTATCCACCCGAAAAGCAAACTTCGCAAGTAGAAACAGCGCCTATCCCTGAGGACAAAACCGAAGCAGAACTTGGTGCAGCAGCCGTATTTACCGAAGCACAACTAATGCCTAACCCGGTCATTGATAATCTCTATATCAAATACAAACTGGTACGATCCGCCAAAGTATGGTTTACGGTACATAACAATATCGGTATACCCCAACGTAACACTTCACCACAACAGCTCGGAGAAGGTGAGCATAGCACCACCGTAGCTATGGGTGGTCTTATTCCCGGAGTATATAGCATGTTTGTGCATGTGGACGATATGGTGCTGAGGCTGAATGTGGTGAAACAATAAAGTGCAACCCTAGCGCTTCCGATTGAAAAGAAAAGGTGTCAGAGTCGAAACAGAACTGGAATGAGAATCAGACATCTCACTTTTGTAAATACAATACTAAATCATTTTTTACTCAAAATAGAATTAAATACATGAAAAAAATTATACTACTAGCAAGTTTGATCATGCTGTGTTTTAGCATTAATGCCCAATCTGTACCTGAAATTAAACCTAGTGTAAACGCCACACAATTTATATCTGGTGCAGCTACTAGCGTTGGACTACATACAGGACAGCCTACTGTTTCTATTCCTCTGTTTAACCTTCAAGGCAAGGGTATTAATGTCCCAATATCTGTGGTATTTAATGGTGAGAACATTACGCATGAATCGGAGGCCTCCAATATAGGATTAGGCTGGTCGCTTATGGCAGGTGGCGTAATAACGGCTACCATTAGAGATAGAGACGACCAAAAAACCACTTCAGCTCAAGCTATTGAATGGCAGTACAATGATCGTTATCTTGAAAATATGTGGGACAAACAACAAGCAAACCCTTACACAGGGCCAAATGAGTTTGATTTAGCTATGGGAAATGTGCTGGGAGGCGATAGCAAACCGGATAGTTATAATTATTCATTTTTGGGCTATTCGGGGGAGATTTGCTTTAAATTTAACAACAATAATATTCTACAGGGCACATTGTATCCTGACAATACTTTTAAATTGGAAAAAACGACTAATGGGTACAAAATTACAACTGATGATGGGATTGTATATTATTTTGAATATAAGGAGACGAATTGTATAAATTCCGAATCCTATACTACAAGTTTTTTCCTGTCGGAAATTAAAACTATGCAAGGGGGACATGTTGTGTTTTCATACGAAAATGAAAGTATGTTGGACTTTACAACAGAATTTCATCTTGGTGGTGCCACTGGAACTACTTATCCAACATTAACAACCAGAAGATTAACTCGAATTGATTATGATTATGGTTACGTTACTTTTGGTTCAGCTTCAAGAGACGACATTCCAGGTGCAAAGAGAATAACAAATATTGAATTACATAACAGTAATGGCGTGTTAATCAAAGGATACGAACTTAATAACGATAGCTATCTAACAAATGCAAATGTTTCTCCTACTCCATCTGATAATTATAGAATGAAGCTCAACAAAATACGAGAATATAATCAAATCAATCAATATTTACCGCCTTATGAATTCCAATACGAATCGAATTTTCAACGTTCTAAGTCTTCTTATAGGCTTTGTCAAATCTCTGAATTTAACTGTATGCGAAACACCTGGGCTATGGGGCCGGGTCCTTTGGCAATTGTGGATAGAAATATTTATGGTGAAGTTGCATGTTGGTCGGTAGGTATTGGAACCCCCAATGAGAATTTTATCGGTTTCAGTACTCTTTATGATTATTTCGATGAAACAGTTAATGATAATTTTTATTTAAAAGTTTTGAATTTGCCTTCCGGTGGAAGCGAATCATACACCTATGAACCACACGATTATAGAAAAGTTGGCCAGTGCACAGATTATGTAAATCCGGCATCTAATGTCTCCGGAAGCAGATTAAGTCAAAAAATTATTGCGGATAATAATGGTAACAGACAAATTGTTGAATACAGGTATTGTTTACACAATGAAAATTATGAAATATCTGCACAACCAGTGTCCAGTGGGATATTGATTAACCCTTCTATTCATAGTTCTGTTATGTATAAGCCTGTTTCTGATGCTTCTGGGCATAGTAGATTTGTTGCTACTCCATATACCAGTGCTAAACCACAGAACGGCAAGATTGGCTCTCCGGTTTATTACACAGAGGTAGAGGAGGTATTTAGATCAAGTGTTGGAGGTATACTTGGAAAGAAAATATATTATTTCGAAAGATGTAATGCTACTCCTGCCGGCAATTATGTTTATGTGAATTACAATATTGACACTTATAATAGAGCAAATATCTTAGCTTCAATCCCAAACTCATTATACGGAAAACAACAAGGCTACCCTAGTAATGTTTCATCATACAATAACAATAACTATACGTATATGGCCTATCCTGTTGGACAGTTTTGTGTAAATGATCTTGGTAAGGGTAAAGTGCTAAAGGAAATAACATTAAACACAGATGGAAAAGTTGTACGAAAGGTACAGAATGAATATCTTAACGAGTCCTCTGATATGTTGTATGGTTTGATTATTTGTCCCTTTGATGATAACGTAGCGCAACACCCAGAATTTAATGCTAAAAGATATCTCATCAGCAAGACCACCAAAAATTATGGAACCTACAAGCTACAGAAAACAACTACTACAGACTATTTTCCTGCATCGGGCAATTCAATAGAAAGTGAACAAACATTTAGTTATACAAGTGGTAACAGGCTACAATATAGTGCCGCAAGTCTTAACAACGGTGAAAAACTTGAAACTGAGTATGTTTATCCAGATAATATTATATTCAATACAACCACTAACCTGTCAGCCCAAGCATCTTCTATCAAACAGATGCTGGCTTTGAATATGATAAACTCACCTATACAGTTAACCAAGAAAAAAGGAGGTAAATATGTGGAAGGTATCTATTCCACCTTTAAACAATTGAATAGCGGAGCTATTGTGGTTGATACGGTATTTAGTTTGAAAAGTCAACTTGAAACTTCTATCTACCATCCTGAAGTAAAAGCAAATGGCAAAATAGAACATCATAGTAGTTTCTTGCCGGACAGAGAATATTTAGAGTATGATGTGAATGCAAATCCTCTTACTATAAAAATGAAAGATGAAATACCTGTGACTTATAGATGGGGATATGCTGGACAATACCCTATAGCCAAAATAGAGAATTATACTCAAAGTCAGTTGCAAAGTAATAGCGCGTTGCTTAATCAATTGGAATTGCTTGATGATTATACAGTAATTAGCACTGCAAACAAGCCAAGTCTTTTAAATTGTAATCAGGCTATTAGAAATAGCTTGCCAGCCAATGCATTGATTACTACTTTTACTTACAATCCATTGGTAGGTATGACTTCTGCTACCGATCCGCGGGGAGTGATAACTAATTACAATTACGACAGCTTTAACCGCCTTTATTTCGCTCGTAATCACGATGATAATATTGTTGGTCTTTATCGGTACGGGTATAAGAATAATCAGGATAACGGTCAGGGTGGATATACTGCACCTACAGCGATTCTATATTTAGGAGCAATAAATCATTCTACCACCGCCCCTCCAACGGCTACTGCTACTGTAAGCGCCTCAGGAGGTTCAGGTAGCTATACTTATAGTTGGTATTTATTGAACAGTGGTACGGGAAGTGTAATTAATAGCTTAACTTCACCTTCCCCCTCGTACACATACACTTGTTCGGAAACGCAAAACCAGACGGTGAAGTGTGTGATAACTGATAATACTACCGGGCAAACTGTAACGACCTCCAAGCCTGGAGTAGTTTATACAACTCCAGCAGTAACCGTTAGCACAAATGCAGCTACATATGATGCCGGTTCCACAGGTACTGCTACTGCAACTGTCTCTGGAGGTTCAGGCGATTATACTTATTACTGGTGTATAAGAAACTCTTCCATATTAGCCTCTGCTCAAAGTTCATCAGCCTCGTGGCAGTTCACATCCTCCCAGGGAGGTCCTTATTCTATAGTCTGTACGGTCAGAGATAATATCGTGGACAATGTATACATTACTGCTTCCACCAATATTATATATAACGGAGGGACAACGGGTTCTTTCACTTTTCAACCGAATTTCTACGGTGATTCTAACTCACTTTCGGTTTCAGGATCTCTAGTCACTTTCACAATGGTTACTTTACCAGCCAGTTCTGCTATGGTAGCCGGTACCAATTACTTCGTAGCTACTGTTCCTGATGGTTTTCAGCCGTACGGCACACGTACTTTCACCTATTATACAGATGGTAGAACATGGCAAGTTACATTTAATCCAGATAGAACTGTGTATCTCAAGATACTTAGTGGAAACAATCTCTCTGCAGGAAATACCGTATATATAGGCACACAAACATATAATCGCTAATCAATAATTCAGAAATCATAATCATTGAAATCATGTCAAAAATACATTTTCTTATCGCATTCGTATTACTCTCACTAGGAGAGATAGTAGCACAAGATTATTCGAAAATAATAGCCAAGGCAGTTGTCAAATCGCCGGCCGACAGCAGCTATATTGCCGTAAATCACCGAGCCGGTTGGCAATCGCTGGTTTCGTGTCTTACAGCCCTGAAGTCCGACAGTGTACTGCTGGAACTAGTCGTAAAGCATGACCGCACCATCAACCTGAGACAAGAACATCTGGTAGGGCGTATCAAACCGACAGCTATGTTGCCAAAAACAGGGCAAACCATACCTTTTTACTTGATTTCAAGTATATACCAATTGCGCGTGGAACCCGATGGAAGGTGTTACCTGCGATTTGAATGCGGCACACTACCCACCGGCAATCAGGTAATTGTAACTATCAGGGCGATGTATAAATTGTGATGTGCCACTTCAACCGCTGTCAGAGTTAAGGGGAAAATGAAATTTACACTTTCATACTTTATAGACTTTACACTTTACAAACTTATCCATATGAAACAATCATTTTATACAATAAAATCAATTCACTTTTCACTCCTTCTTCGAGTATTGGTGTGCTTTCTCCTATTAACTAACCCCGTGTGGTTATCAGCGAAGACTAGCACACAAAACTACATCGTGGGGAAAGTACCTTGTCAGGTAATAGCCGATCCTACAACCTTGGCCGACGTCAAATCCAATTCCACCATTCAGTATTTCGATGGATTAGGGCATCCCATACAAACCTTCCGGAAAGGAATAATATTCATAGAAAAAAATCAGGTAGATCGCACCGAATACAATGAATCCGGACGATTAGTAAATAACAAACTACCTACACCGCAAGCGGACGGGGTATTAATTGTTCCCTTTCTCTATGCAAAAACAGAGATTCGCGGCAAGCAGCGGGAAATTTTCCCAAAGAGATTAAAACTAATGATAATCAGATTCTCAATACCTACGACTACCATTACAAACAATAAGCATTTACCCATTTTATAATGAGCGCTATGTATAAAATCAAACTACACAAAAAAGAATTAAGTCCTTTAGGCAATAATATGATAGTAAAAGGTTTACTAATGCTATTTATTATTGCTGGCGCTTCACATTCGAGTCATGCCCAAGGAGTTATCGTATTGGAGCAACAGATACCTTCAACACAAGTGATGGTAACAGCCACCCAACAAGTAACACTGAAACCCGGCTTCCATGCTATTGGGTCGTTAGGTACTTTTAATGCTAAGATTGGATCGGAGAACAGCATGTCTCCTGTTATCCCGATGGCAGCAAGCAGTACGGCGGTAATACCAAGCAATCCGATAATTCCAATAATATCAATAGAACCGGCAGTTGCTAGCTCAGATCATAACTATGTTGTTAGCACGGTAGCTTATAGAGAAGTCACCGACCCCACGGCGTTGAACGAAACCAATTCCAATACTTCCATTCAGTATTTTGATGGACTGGGACGTCCTACTCAAACCGTACAACATGGCGTTACTCCATTGGGAGCCGATTTGGTAAGTGGCATTGAGTACAATGATTACGGTCTGGAATATATAAAATACCTACCGGGGGCTGTTCAAGGCAATAATGGAGCTTATGTTACAGATATATCGAGTAAGGCAACGGCTACTAACGCTGATTCTCGTCCCTACTCCACCACCCTTTACGAAGCTTCACCCCTTAACCGCGTGAAAACAGAAATAGGCCCCGGAATCGACTGGTCGTACCATCCCAAAACCATCGATTACCAGACCAACGATGCATCTATCCTGTATTTCTATGTGAATGGCGATAAACATTTATCTAAAGGATCAAACTATGCTGCGGGAAGCTTATTTGTAACTAAAGTATCGGACGAGGACGTCAAGACAGCTTACGAGTTTAAAGATAAGTTGGGCAGAGTGATACTAAAACGTCAAACCTACAATGGTGGCAATGTAGATACCTACTATGTGTATAACGACCTGAGCCAACTATGCTACGTCCTGCCACCCAAGGCTATTGATGAAATGAATACTTCCGATTTGGGTGATGGCAATGCAACTATCAAGCAGTACTGCTACCTGTATCAATATGACTTTAGAGGTAACTGTACCTATAAACGCTTGCCGGGCTGCGAACCTATCTTTATGGTGTACGACCGCACCGATCGACTTATACTAAGCCAGGATGGTAACCAACGGGGTAAATCGCCAGCACAGTGGACGGTGAGTAAGTATGACCAATTGGGAAGAGTTATATTTACCGGACTGACAAACAGCATAACAGCAAGTCAAACAGACTTAATAAACAGCTATAAAAACGATCTGGTAGTAGAAACATTCAACAGCGGAACTTATACAAACAATAAGTTTTCGGATGCCACACCGTTGACCATAAACTACTACGACGCGTATAGCTTTATATCCAATGGTACGCTTAACTACGACAGTAGTCAGGAACAAAACGGCTATACACCACAACACAGTACTGCACAAGGGCTGCTTACCGGCACACGTGTATATCACCTGGATAACACATCTTTATACGAAACTACCGCCTTGTATTACGACAAATACGGACGAGTAGTTCAAAGTAGGGCTACCAATCACCTGGGGGGATATGATTTGGTGTATAATGAGTTGAAGTTTACAGGAGCACCAGCTCGAACCTACAAAACCCACGGTATCAACGGTGCTTCGACTACCATTACCGAGCTATATACCTATGACTACAATAAAGCCCAACAACCGACCACTACTACCTACAGTTTGAATGGTGGCAGTGCGATAACATTGGTGGCGAATGGATATGACGAGTTGGGAAGACTCACAACCAAAAAACGACATACCAATGCCGATACTGAATCCTATGCTTATAATGTTCGTAGCTGGGTCACAAGCATTACCAGTGGAGGATTTGCAGAAAATTTGTATTATAATGCCAATCCACTAAATAGTAATGCCACTTATAATGGAAATATCTCGTATAGCACATGGATGTATAACGGTGCGACAAAAGGGTACTTGTACGATTACGATGATTTAAACAGGCTTCTTTCAGCCAATTTTAAGCAAGTATCATCCGGTCTGGGTGACGATAGTTTCAACGAAGTTTTTACTTATGATAAAATGGGTAATATTCTGACCTTAAAGCGCAAGAAAAATTATACTCAGATAGATAATTTGGAGTTTCATTATAGCAACAATGAGAAAAGTAACCAACTGCAGTATATCGATGATGGAGGAGCAACTCAGAACCAGTATTTTATCAAGGAATATCAGAACAGATCGAGTGCTCAGACTGAATTTGCGTATGATGCCAATGGCAATATGACAAAAGATTTAGACCGGGATATATACACTATTAAATATAATGTATTAAATTTGCCGGACGTTGTTCAGTTTAAAAATGGCAATCAGATAAAAAACACCTACAATGCCGGCGGGCAAAAGTTAGGAACGGAATATTTTACTTGGCTGCCTGGAGCTAATGCACCCCTAATTAACATCGGTGATGTGCTTAATATAGGATATTCGCAGGGAGCGATTGATCAAAGTGGTGCAGTCTATATTGGAAACGTGGAGTACAATACTAAGAATGGAAATTCTTCGCTTACAGCCATAAGCCGTATTCATAATATGGAGGGGTATGTAGAGAACATTTCCAGTCCTAATTATTACTATTACCGAAAAGACCATTTAGGGAATAACCGAGAAGTATGGCTGGCAAATACAAATACCACGAAACAGTGGACACAGTATTATCCTAGCGGATTACCATGGGTAACTACTTCAAATGATAACCTAAGTACGCAGCCTTACAAGTATGGTGATAAAGAGTTTGTGGAAATGCACGGGTTAGATGAGTACGATTCGCAAGCTCGATGGTTTTATCCCGCTATCGTGCGTACTCCAACCTTAGATCCTCTTTGTGAGAATTATTTTGATATTTCGCCATATGCATGGTGTGGAAATAATCCGGTGAATGGAATTGATCCGAATGGGATGGCTGTGTGGACAACTAGTGATCCTGCGACAATCAGAGAGGTATTTAATGCTTACGCAACCGGAACAGATGTTACGTATAATAGTAAAACATGGAGCTATCAATCAGACGCAGAGGCTCTGAGAAAAAAAGATAAAGATGAAGGCTATTCAATTGGATTAAACTATAACGGTGAAACTAAACATTATTTTCTGGGATCTTCATATTCCTATGGTATTTCATTAGCAGATTTAGGAAAAGGTCCCAAATTAATGTCCGACCCTAATAGCAGTATTGGCATGGATGGGTGCTATAATACATATACTCCTAATCAGATCGAATCTGCCTTGAACACTTATGCAAGCATTGCAGGTGGCGAACTTGGAGGTGCTGCATTAGGTGCCCTGTGGGCGGATAGAGCATTTATCGTTTCAAGAGCTCTTGGAACTACTATAAAAGGGATAAACGTGGGACGAAAAGCAGTAACTACGGCGAATTATGCAGCATCTATTTTGCAAAATGCAAATGCAACAAGTAAGTTAGCAAAAGTTGGATTTGTAGGGGCTGGACTTGTAGAAGGATATATTAAATCAAATGTTGAGTTACCCTATGATTTCAATCCACATTTAATCGAAGACCCATTCTATTCAGTATCATCAGATTTCTTTAACAATATATTCACTCTAACAAAAACAAATACAAATGAAACTAAAAGAAAATAAAAAAACTTATGTGATTTTATTCTTCGTTCTGTTTTTTGTTTCGTTTTTATTGTCAATATTTGTTGAACATACTTCAGGTATACATGGAAGAGGTGATTTATTAGCTCCTGGTCCTTTAACCTGGGAAGAAATATTTAAGAATATAAAATATTATATTTTTGTGAATTTATTCGGAGTTAGTTTAATGTATTTTCTAATTTTCTTTCCATTTAAGAAAAATAAAGGAAACTTAATAAAAGGAAAATATGACATCGTAAAAGAAAGAGTACATAACAGAGAAAAATACGCATCTCCACCTAAAAGGTACGAGTGTAGGATCTGTGGTTATAAAAATGAAGATTTTCCATGGGGCGAGGATGGTAAAACTCCAAATTATCAGATATGCCCATGCTGTGGAACACAATTTGGCGTTAACGATATCACGTTGGATGATATACATAAAACAAGAAATTTATGGAAAAAAAATGGAAATAAATGGTTCGCTAAAAATGAGACACCGGCAGATTGGGATATAGAGACTCAAATGAAGAATATCCCTAATGAGTTTAAGTGATTTCTATGGTATTAATTGAATGAGTAACCGTGATAAGTTACAGAACAATCTTATAAAAACAAATAATTATGACAAGAACAGAACATTTAAAATTTTGTAGTATTTGTGTCAATCAAAAGGATGGTATGAGAAAAGGCATCATTTGTGGATTGACCAATGAAATAGCGGATTTTGAGGATGCATGCGGCTCATTTGCCGAAGATACTGAAGTACTAGAGCAATTAAAAGCAACTGAAATTGAAAATGCTAATGCTGATAAAGCGGCGAGTCAGGGAAAAAGATTTTTGAATTATTTGCTTGATATGATTTTTATAATCGTGTTTGTTATTATTTTCTCTTTTATACTCGGAATAATACTAGCCATAGTCGACCCCTCAATTGTTTCAGATTTTGGAGAAAGTAATGTAATTTTTGAATATCTTGTAGGTTTTGTTATAATAATGATATACTATACGAGTTTTGAAGCAATGACAGGGAGGTCAATTGCCAAATACATAACTAAAACCAAAGTTGTTACTGAGATTGGAGAAAAACCAAACTTTAAAATGATAGTTATTCGTTCGTTATGTCGTTTTATTCCGTTAGAAGCATTCTCTTTTTTATTTAACGATGGTTCGGGTTGGCACGACACTATATCTAGTACAAAAGTGATTAATATTTAGAACAATCGGTGAATGGAATTGATCCTAATGGAAAAGATTGGATTGAGAATATAGAAACAGGAGGGGTCGAATGGAGACCAGATGTAGTAAATGACAATGTTCCTAATGGATACAAATATATCGGAACTGAATACATGGGTATACTCAGTTCAGCGTAGTGTGGTTGGTGCGGGATGTTGAGCGAAGCGTCTTTCGCTTCGTTCAAGCTAGAAAGAAAGCTCCAGCTTTCCATATTGAAATAGAATATGGAAAGCTGCGATCTAGGCTGGAATCATTCGCAACCTGCGCCACCAACTATAAATGGAGCGGTAATGTATCAGATGTGTTGATAAGCAAATAAGATATTGATTATTAACAGAACATAATTAATTACAGACAATAGAAGCAAGTGTTTTCATCTGCTTCTATTATTTTTATGGGCTTAAAACGCAAGATAATGAATCAAAAGACCGAAAAACAGACTTCATGTGTCAGAAGTGTTGATAGGTGTAAATGTCCTTGTCCTCACGGATATATAAACATTAATTACTTGCACATGAGTGCGGGCTAGTTGGTGAGATTTATTTCTAATCTCAGTTCAGCGTAGATTGTCGGCGTTGACTTCGGCGAAGCGTCTTTAGCTTACACTGATTTTCAATTCGCTTCGTCACAGTTAAAAGCCAGCCTCTGGCTGGCATATTCAGAAGCAGAAAAAAGCACAAAAATGGATGTATCTTTTTCTTATATAACCGAGCTACTGATGAACTAAAAGGCTCTGACAACAATACGGATATTAGTACTATACAGTATCAAATAAAGAGAGCTTATATCGAACTCACGTTATTTATTTTTTTGTATCAACATTCTTTTATGTTATTATATACTTGGTATTAAGCAGAAACTGAAGCCAAAAATGACAAAATAGATACAAAAATGGGAGAATGTGTTTATTTTGCGCAGGCTCTCGTTAGGGGTTATTGCAGGAAAGACAATCGCTTCGGAAATTAAAACAACCAATAAAAATAAATGACAATGAAAAGACAGATTTTAATTAGCCTGATTTTGATTATTGGGACATATAAATTGAGTGCTCAGGATTTAAATTCGATTAGTGGCTCTGGATTCAATATTGCAACAGGGTTTTCGCCTCAAAATGCGCCGGTAAATAATACTGCTATCAATGGAATACAAAGTCAATATGATGCAAATTATAAATGGCAACTAGTCAATACTTTTCCAACCAATAATTATTTTTTACGCAAATTTGATGGTACTTCTTGGAGTAATTGGTATAGTATATGGCATTCTGGGAATTTTGACCCATCAAATCTGAATTGTTCGACAATTAGTGTACTAAATAATATTAATAATACTAGGAGTTTAAAAATGCTTTATCAAGGAACATGGGGAACACCCGAGTTTGCAACTAATTTTCGGTTTATTGATATTGCAAGTACTGAAGAAGGAAGTATTTTTCAAATGAATTCTTACGGGGTTGGTATTGGATATAATCCTCCGAGTTATGCCTCTAGTGACAGGTTATATATTAAAGGAAGAGTTGGCATTTTGACTAGTACTCCACAATATGAACTTGATGTAATTGGAACAATTCGTGCAAGTGAGATTAAAGTTGATTTAAATGGTGCTGACTTTGTTTTTGAGAAAGGGTATAAATTAATGTCTTTGAGCGAATTAGAAATATTTATAAAAGACAAAAAACATCTACCAGAAGTGGGATCTGCAAAAGAAATGAAAGAAGATGGAACTGATTTAGGAAGTTTAAATTCAAGGCTTCTGCAAAAAGTGGAAGAAATGACGCTATATATGATAGAACAGAATAAAAAACTTGAGCAACAAAATAAAAAGATAATGGCTTTAGAGAAAAAAATGAAAAGAATGAAGAAATGAATAGTGAGAAACCCCGTCTGGTTAGGCGTAGATTATTGCACTTAATTCGGCGAAGCATTTCTTTACTCAACTCACTGTTGAGTCTTGTTCTGTGAATGACTTTGCCTTCGACTCTGCTAATACTTATTTGTCTACTGACGGAAGCAAGTTTTTTCTTTTCTATCTGAGCTACTGATGAACTAAAAGACTCTGACATCAATATAGGTATTGGTATAATTTAGTATTAAAATAACGTGAGCTTATATCGAACTCACGTTATTTTTACTTTTGTATCAACACTCATTTATGTTACCATATACTTGGTATTAAGCAGAAGAATCTTAAAACAGTATCCCAGTTTTCAACTGTTTCCATAGTAAGACCAGATTCTGCTAGGGAATTAATCCAGTCCTCACCAATAGCCTCAGCCCAAAAAACATTCGCGAACTCGTTGTCAAAAATATATTTTTTTGAATCTAAGTTCAAATTGAAACATGCATGATTAAAAGGTTTCTCTATATCTTCAACATGATCTGGTGTTATAGTAAAAGTGCCAGCAAAACATTCTTCACTCTCACAATAGTCCAAAATAAAAGAGAGTCTCGAAAATCTTACGTGAAGATATTCTACAAATTCAATATTAGGTGACCAACGCGTATCGTAGGTAACGCTATAATATTGTTTACTTTTACTAATAGTTTCGGGGTATTTAACATCGTCGTCACACCCCCAGTTATTGTCAAGCCATTGGTCACAGTCTGAGTAACCGTACTTTTTCTCCAAATCTGAAATATATGTGTTGAATTCAACTTCTGTTCGACCTTGTTTATCCAAAAGAATTGTTTTTAATTTACCATTTTCATCATCAACATCAATTTTCGAAACTGGACAAAAAATGTTAGGCGACTGAAAAT
>Ga0302167_10000178_pt1 | contig 33750 bp, 36 predicted proteins | sample I_Fen_N1_1_FD_193496 | JGI IMG/M metagenome (GOLD analysis project Ga0302167, IMG submission 193496) | Peat permafrost microbial communities from Stordalen Mire near Abisko, Sweden - I_Fen_N1_1 | ecosystem: Environmental > Terrestrial > Soil > Wetlands > Permafrost | place: Sweden: Abisko... | reverse complement strand
TTTTAAATAACTTCGGAAAATATGGAGATTTCACATACGGAATTTACATCTTCCACTTCCCTATTATCCGAGTATTTGCAACGCTGGGTTTATTTACCAATTACAATCCTTATTTCATGGCATTTATTTGTATGCTGGTTGTAGTAGGTGTCGGCGTAAGCTCGTGGCATTTGTATGAAAAACGATTTTTATAATTTTTAATATTCCCTCATAAGACTTTAAATCTATTTATATTTGCACGAATGAAAGACCTTGTTTCCATCATCACTCCCTGCTATAATTCTGCAGAATTTATAGAAGAAACGATACAATCTGTCCTTAACCAAACCTATGAAAACTGGGAGTGGCTAATCACGGACGACCTTTCTAAAGACAATACTGTAGAACTCATCAAAAAATACAATGATCCGAGAATAAAACTGGTAGCTTTAGAGAAAAACGGAGGCGCAGGAAACGCCAGAAACAATAGTCTTGAAAGAGCTCAGGGAAGATATATCGCCTTCCTTGATTCTGATGATCTTTGGTATCCTGAATATCTGGAAACAATGACAGATTATATGCAGGAAAATAATGTGGAACTCGTTTACTGCAACTATTCAAGATGTGATGAGCATACGATGGAACCTATTTTAAAGGATTTTCTTGCCGATAAAATTGTAACTTTTTCAAACTTGTTGAAAACCTGCAGATTGGCTCCGGTTTCCACAATTTATGATACAAAAAGAGTCGGAAAATTTTTCTTTCCTGTAAAAAGTAAGCGTGAAGATCATGTAATGTGGCTGAATTTGTTAAAAGAAATCCCAAAAGGTTATCCTATAAAAAAAACCTTAGCAAAATATAGAATGCGCGAAAACAGTGTTTCCAGAAAGAAGAAGAATATCATTAAAGACCAATATTTGGTATATAAAGATTTCATGGGATTTTCTACTGTAAAATCGTTGTATTACACAGCAAACTGGGCATTGAACGGATTTTTAAAGTATTCTAAAATCTTTAATTAATGGAGTATTCAAAAGAATTTAAAGCCGCATTAAGCAATTTCTCTCCCATAGAAAAAGACCGTCTTATTTTCAGGTTACTGAAAAAGGATAAACTTTTGTCTAAAAAACTGTATTTCGAATTGATCGACACGGAAACAACCGACGACAAACGAGATGCTATGGAAGAAAATGTAAAGGAAAAAGTTCTTTTGGCTTCAAAATACATCGGAAATCAAAAATATTTCCAGACCATTATTCGAAAAATCAGTGCAGAAATAACGGAACATATTAAAATTACAACTGATAAATTCGGAGAAGTTTCTCTTCACATATTATTGATCAATGAAATTTTAGAAAACAACGAAGATCTTGGCAGACAAAGGTTTGACAATGTTTACAAAATGTATCTTTACATCATCAATAAAATTTTCAGAGCATTAATTTTAGTAAAAAAATTAGATGAAGATTATTGGATGGAATTTGATGAACTTCTAGCTGATCTACATAAAAAAATAAACAGTAATACGTATCTCCAAAAACTTTGTATCAATAATAGCTTAGATCTTAATTGGCTAAAATGTGAAAATATTCCCGACAATTTAGATCAGATTATGAAAGAAATAAAAAGTCAGGGATTCTTAAGATAAAATTTTCTTTAGAATAATTTCTGTTGAATTAGGTTTTTCATCAACAAATTTCTTCGCATTTGCAGACATTTCGTTTAATACTTCCTCATTATCGCTATTCATAAGAAATAAAGCAAAATCTGCTGCTACATTTTCTTCTTCAAAAGATTTTCCGCCGTTAGCTTTGATTAAATCATCTGCTTCAGGATTTTTTCTGTAATGATTTCCAAAAATCACGGGAATACCGAAAGTTGCTGCTTCTAAAATATTATGCAGCCCTGCATCATGAAAACCTCCGCCTACAACGGCAATATCAGCGTAAGAATAGAGCTTTGACAATAAACCGATACTATCTATGATTAATAAATGATGATTGATAAATGATGATTGATCTGAAATTTCACTGTACAACAAAGCATCAGGAAAAATTTGTTTTAAATTTTGTACTCTTTTCAAATCGTGAGGAGCAATAATCATCTTAATATCAGAATTAGTTTTAAAAATAATTTCCGCGATCTTTTCTTCCGAACTCCAAGAACTTCCGAACACAATCGTTTTTTTATCCTCAATAAATTCTTTGATAAATTTTACATGATTATCTCTTTCTTGCAATTGTTTTACGCGATCAAATCTTGTATCTCCGGCAATTGAAGAGTTAATTAAGCCCACACTTTTAGCAAGAGCGAAAGACATTTCTGTCTGATGAAAAAACCAATCGATATTGTTTTGTAATTGCTTTACAAACCACTTTCCATACGATGTAAAGAAGGATTGATTTTCATAAAATAAAGCAGAAATAACGTAAGTTTTTGTGCCTTGAGCTTTTAATTCAGCTAAAAGATTATACCAATAATCATACTTCACCGTAAAAAATAGTTCAACCTCAAATTGAGAAACAAATTCTTTTACAGTAGATTTTTTATCGAAAGGCAGATAACAGATAACATCAGCAATATGTTTCTTTTTAATCACATTTTCATACCCAGATGGAGAGAAAAAAGTCACGAGAATTTTATGTGTCGGAAATTGTTCTTTCAGCTTTTCTAAAACAGGCAAACCCTGCTCATATTCGCCCAAGCTTGCAGCATGCATCCAGATTACCTTATCTGATTGTGAGAGCTTGGATTTGATGATATGCAACGATTGTTTTCTTCCTTCAACGCCTTTTTTAGTTTTATCATTAAACAACGAAAAAACCTTCATTCCGAAAATGAGAAGATTGATGAATAAGTTATATAGAAAAGCCATCATAATTATTTTTAAATTTCAATTCTATCGTTATTTGTTGTCGGATTAGAAATCACCAAAAATTCCAGATCTTCCTGAAATTCATTTGAAATATAATGTTTTGATTTTGGTAAAATTGAAATACTTTCTCCCGATTTCACCGAAAATTTTTCACTATTAACATAGAACACAGCTTCCCCTTTTAATATGTAAAAAAATTGCTCGGCATTCTCATGAAAGTGGAGTTTTTCGGAAGTATTTGCAGGCATTTTTTCCTGCTTAACAGATAGATTTTGAGAATTTCTCAATACCCAACTATCGCAGTTATTTCCCCAAATATAGTGTTCGGAATTATCTTTTGATTGTATCATTTGAATATTGATGTAAAAATGAAAACAGCAATTAAACTTCCAATAACAGAAAAGAAAGCTGTAGCCATCGGAACTTTCGGTTTAGCTTTTTCATCGGACGAATATCTGAATGTGTAATCCTGACCATTTAGAAAAATCAATACGATCAACATAAGCAGCCATCTCAGAAAAAAATCCATGATGAAAAACTGTGCATCTTTATTTGTTTCTGTAATTTCTACAGGAAAATTTGCAGTTTCAGGATGTTTAGATATGAAAATAAACAGAACATAAAACATCAAAGCTAAAACAGGCGTAAAAAAAGTAAAAGCCTTATTCCCGAAATTATCAGCCTTCCCTTCAACATCAAAATGAACAGGAATTTTCTTTGGAAGCGTTTTATAATTCTTTATCGTCAACCACCACAAAAAAGCAATCAATACAAAATTGAGAATATCAAAACTTGTAAAAATTACTTCTTTTATCATGCTTTATATTTATTTAAGAATACTTTTAATCACTCTTAATTTATGCGTATGTTTATTCAGTTCTTTATTGAAAATACCTGTAGAATCGAGTGTATCGATTCTCACTTTGCCGGAAGCATGAATAATTTTCTGGTTATCAAGCATAATCCCGACATGAATAATTTTACCCTCAGGATTTTCAAAAAAAGCAAGATCACCAAGCTGGCTTTCTTCAACAAAAGTTAGCGCCTCCCCTACTTCCGCCTGCTGATATGTATCTCTTGGCAGCTTAATATTATGAACTTTATACACCAACTGTGTAAAACCGGAGCAATCTACCGCAAAAAAGCTTTTGCCGCCCCATAAATAAGGCACATTAAGGAATTCTTTTGCCGTCAGCGCAACACTTTCACGGAGATCATGACTTCTTCTTGAAGCTACCGTCTGAAATTCTACTTCAGAGCCCATTGAAAGCAAAGTTCTGCCATCATTTGTAAGCACAGAAGAAAAATCTTCCGTGACCACCGTAACTTTTCTGTTGGCCAATTCTTCGTCTGTTACAGGTTTTATCTGTTTGGTATCCATCCATCCTTCATAGCCGTCATAATGCATTTTTATCTTGGTCCAGTTTTTATTCACTTCCAAAATATCTGCGCTTTCTCCAAACAATATTTCCGTAACAATTTCTGCTTTGTCAGAATTTTCTGCGCGCACCGGTGCTACTGTAACATTACAAATTCCTTTATCCATCTTTTAAATTTAGAGATTAAGAAATTTAGGAATTAAGAAAATTATCCGTTTTCTCATTTCTAAATCTCAGAATTCTTTACTCTTTTAATTATTTCCTTCTCAGGAAATTTACTCCGTCACGCAAAGGTAAAATAAGATTTTCAAAATCATCATCTTTTGCGATCAAATCATTTAATTCCTTGATAACTTGGGTTGATTTCTGTTTCGGATTTTCCTCTAAAACTTTCCCATACCAAAGAACATTATCAAATAATACCACTGAACCCGATTTTGTTCTAGGTTTAATTAATCTAAAATATTCAGCGTAATTTTCTTTATCAGCATCAATAAAAACAAGATCGAAAACCTCATCAGCTTCCCTTAAAAATTCTTTTGCGTCCTGAAGTTTAAAATTAATCTGATTAGAATATTCACTTTCCTGAAAATATTTTCTGGGTAAATAAGCAAGATCTTCATTTACATCCAAAGTTGTTATTTTTCCGTCTTTTGCTAAACCCGTTGTTAAACATAAAGTAGCATATCCCGTAAAAGTTCCGATTTCAAGAACATTTTTAGGCTGCATCATCTGAGAGATCATCGTTAAAAGTCTCCCTTGCTGATATCCCGAGATCATGTGAGGTTGTGTGGTTTTCTGGAAGGTTTCTCTTCTCAATTTTTTCAGAATTTCAGGCTCGGAAGATGCGTGTGTCTCCAGATACCTGTCCATTTCAGCATTCTTTTCTTCAAAAAAGCTCATTCTTACAATTTTTGTGAGTCAAATTTAACTAAATATAAGGAAAAAGAATAAATTTTGAAACAAAGATTCTCCGAAAAACAGGGAAAACCCCATGCGAATTACCGTAAAAATACGGATGTTTTCGAATGGCTATTCCTCTATCTTTGCAAAGACGGGTAAAAACACTAAGAAAAAATAAAATGAATGTAGGGGGAAAACTAATTAACACGAAGAATCAGAAGACCGCAATGCCTTTGGGCAAGGCGGATTCTTCCTTAAAAAAAACTAAACCTGAAATATCCAATTCGTTTTTTCAAAGAATTATTTCGTTATTGAAAAAAGAAGAATTAATTTGATTAAAAAAATAACTCCCGAATTTCTCCGGGAGTTATTTTTTATCGTTGAATTTGAAATTCTTATTTCTTAGGAGTAATATCCATCAACTTCATGAATTCATCAAGCTTAGGCATAATAATGATCTCCGTTCTTCTGTTTTCACCTCTTCCAGAAACGCTCATGTTTGTCGCTTTAGGATTGTACTCAGAACGTCCACCTGCTGTAATTCTTGCAGGATCAACTCCGAATTGAGACTGTAAAACTTTAGCAACCGATGTACCTCTCAAAGCAGAAAGATCCCAGTTGTCTCTTGGTAAGTTTGGAGAACTTAAAGGAGAGTTATCTGTGTTACCTTCGATCAATACTGAATATTTATCGTAATCGTTAATCACTTTAGCAACTTTTCCTAAAACTTCCTGAGCTGCAGGTAATACGTTGTAATCCCCAACTTTATATAGCATTTTATCTGAAAGCGAAATCATAACCACCCCTTTCAATACTTTTACCTGAACATCATCGTCTGTTACATTATCCAAAGATCTTTTTAGTTTGTTTGATAAAGCCAAATTTAAACTGTCGTTTTTAGCATTATTAGAGATCAACTGCTTGATATAAGAGTTAGAAGCATTGATTTCTCCTACTAACTTATCAATATTTGCAGAACTTTTACCTGTGTTAGACAAACAAGCATCCAATGATGATTTTAAAGCATCATGCTGACTTTTTAGTAAATTATTCTCTCCTGATAATGCAGAATTTTGAGACTTCAGATCCTGGATCTCTCTTTGTCTTTCGCCAATGTTTTCAATACATTGCTTGTAGTTTGAACTTAGAGCATCGTATTGCTTTTTGCTGATACAAGATGTCATCCCCAACGCCATCGCAGAAACTGCTAGAATTTTAATAATCTTCATAAATAATCTTTTTTAGACGAATCAAATTTAGGAAAATTCATTTTAATTAATGGTTTATCTTTGTATAAAAGAAATTCTTAACACAGATGTTGGACTATTTAAGTTTTAAAAATCAATTAAAAAATCTCATTGAATCACCTGAAAATCATTCCTATTTATTGGCAGTGAGTGGCGGTGCCGATTCTATGGTTTTAGCATCTCTGTTTCATGATTCAGGTTGCAAATTTCAAGTTGCGCACATTAACTATAAACTTCGTGGAGAAGATTCTGATCTTGATCAAAAGGTAGTTCAGGATTTTTGTGAGAAAAATAACATTCCGTTTCACTTGTATGAAGTTTCGGAAAAAGACAGCAAACCTGAAAATTCTATTCAGCTTTGGGCGAGAGAATTGCGTTATAATTTCTTTAAAAAAATTCAGCAACAGGAAAATTTGGAGTTTTTAGTAACGGCTCATCATTTGAATGACCAATTGGAAACGTTTATCATTAATTTATCAAAAGCAGCTGGAATTAATGGTTTGAGTGGAATTCCATCGAACGACAATAATATTCTCCGTCCGCTTCTACCTTTTTCAAAAGAAGAAATTTATGAATTTGCGAAAGAAAATAATGTTGAATTCCGTGAAGATCTTTCCAATAAAAAAAGTGATTATTTAAGAAATAAAATAAGAAACGAAATTGTTCCCAAGCTTCTGGAAACGAATGAAAATTTTCTGGAAAATTTCAAAAAAAGTTCTTCTTATTTAAATCAGACCAAAGATTTTGTTCAGAATCAAATTAAAGAAATAGAAAATAAGCTTTCGGTATTTAACAAAGATCATAAAATCTTATCCAAAGAGAAGCTCAATCAGGAAAGTGATTTTGTAAAGTTTGAGATTTTAAAAAAGTATGGTTTTAACCAAGAAGAAGAAATTTCGAAAATTTTTAAAGCTGAAAACGGAAGTTCTTTTTTCTCAAAAGAGTATCAATTAAAAATCGATCGAAATGAATTGATTTTTTCAAACCTAAATTCTGATATTCTGAATGAAAAGCCAGAAGAAATCATCTTAAATATCAATGAAGATCAGGAAATAATTCTACCCGAAAGTCTGGAATTCAAAATTTCAAATGCAGAATCATTAAAATGGCTTTTAGATATGGAAAAAATCAGACTTCCTTTAATCTTAAGAAAAAAGAAAGAGGGTGATGTATTTTTCCCGATCGGAATGAAAGGAAAAAAGAGAGTTTCTAAGTTCCTGCGAGACGAAAAATTATCTATTTTCGAAAAGGAAAACATTTGGTTATTATGCGATTCAAAGGATCAGATTTTAGGAATCTTACCTTATCGACAAGACGGAAGATTTTCTGCCGATAAGCACACCAAAAAAACATTGAAAATAAAATGGACAGAAAAACAACAAATACTCTAGCAATAGAAGATTTTAAAAAGAACAGCAATGTAGCTTTCGCCATTTTATATCAAAAATACTTTGTTTATACTAAAAAATTCGTTCTTAATAACAGAGGGAATCTTGAAGATGCTGAAGACATTTTTCAGGATGCGCTGATTATTTTATACGAAAAATTATATGCTGATAATTTTCAAGCTTATACTTGTCTGGCCAATTATGTTTCAGGAATTTCTAAGAATTTATGGCTCAAAAAACTCAGAAATAAAGAGTTTCTAACAGAGATTCCGGAAAATTATTATGCTAACAATCAGGAAGAAATTAATACTGCAATTGAAAATGAGCGAGATTATTTGGATAAACTTCATGATTACATTAACTCTATTTCTTCTCACTGTAAGAATTTAATTCAGGATATTTTTATGAAAAATAAAAGTATTGAAGAAATTCAAACAAAATATCAATATTCAAGCAAGCATAATGCACAAAATCAGAAGCATAAATGTGTTGAACAAATTCGAAAAATTAAAAATAACGATAATTTTTAGCACTGAAATACAGTCAATTATAAAAAATCATCCAAAAGTCGGGTGATTTTTTTTTGTTTTTGGAACTTACTATTAAATATCAATATTATGTTTAAAACAATTGTATTAAGTCTGTGCTTATTGATCGGAATTTCCGCTAATGCACAAAATAAGAAGGGGATCAATTTTCAAAGCATTGATCTTGAAGCGGCAAAACAAATTGCAAAAAAAGAAAACAAACTTATTTTCATAGACATCTACACAACTTGGTGTGGGCCGTGTAAATTGATGCAGAAAAACACCTTTACCGATCCTAAAGTTGGAGAATTATTCAACAAAAACTTTGTAAACCTTGCAATAGATGCAGAGAAAGAAGGTGTGGCGTTGGCAAAAGAATTTAAAATTGTGAATTTTCCATCATTTTTATTTTTAGATGCGACAGGAAAATTGGTTCAATATGATTTTGGATATTATAATGCTGAGCAGTTTTCTACGGTTGGAGCTTCAGTTTTAAGTAAAGTTTCATCAAACATGGCTCCTAAAACACTCGATATGGTGAAAGGGAAAATGGTTGGAGATAAAATTGCAGATTTTTCGGCAAAAGATCATTTAGGAAAGACATTTTCATCAGCAAAAGAAAAGGAAAAATTGGTTTTGGTTTTCATCCGCGGACAATGGTGCCCGTACTGCAACAAACATATTGAATCACTGCAAAATCTAGCTCCTGAATTAAAAGCTAAAAACGCAAGATTAGTTATCATCTCTCCGGAAAAACCAGAATTCATCGAAAAGACGTTGGAAAAAACAAAAACCAATTACACCGTTTTATATGATGAAGGCTACAAAATTGCAGAAGCTTTTGACGTTCTCTACACTCCGGACAGCAAAATCTTGGATGCTTACAGCTCAAAAGTAGAAGGTTTTGCGACAAGCAGATCGGATAATTCGGGAAGGCTTCCTGTTTCTGCAACATTTATTTTAGATGAAAATAAAGTGATCTCGTGGAGACATTTTAATCCTGATTATAAGGAAAGAGCTTCGGGAGAAGATATTTTGAAGCAATTATAAAATCAAAAAAACACAAGATGAAAAATCCTTATTCATACTGTTTATACCTGTTTCTGGCGATTCTTCCCTCGGCACTTTTACATGCGCAAGGCTGTAGTGATGCAGGATTTTGTACGGTCAACAGTTTAAAACCTCAGAATACGAATGATTCTATATCTGTACAGAAAAATCAATTAAAAGTTGGATTTTCTTATGGAAAAGCAGATCATTCGGTTTCTGCTTACAGTCAATATTTGGAATATAACCGACAAATTAATTCTAAATTTGGAATTAGTGCTAAAGCAACTTCTCTTTTACAAACAGGAAATAATGTAAGTGTTTTTGGATTATCTGATATTTATTTAAATACAAATTATAATTTAGATAAAAACTCTACGCTTACTTTAGGCACGAAAATTCCGCTGACCAATGGGAACACATTTAAAAATGGAAGTGCTTTGCCGATGGATTATCAATCCAGCTTGGGAACTTTAGATCTTATTGTTGGAATTGGATACCAGATTAAAAAACTACAGTTAGTCGCAGCTTTACAACAGCCTTTGACACAGAATAAAAATCAGTTTATTGCGGAAAATCATCCAATAAATTCTGTTTGGAGAGATTTTCAGACCACGAAAGATTTTAAGCGAAGCGGTGACGTTTTACTGAGAGCGTCTTATCCGATAAAAATTACTGATCGATTTCAATTAACGCCTAGTTTATTAAATATTTATCATCTTTCTAAGGATAAATTCACGAATTCAGGTGGCTCTCAACAACAAATTGAAGGCTCTGAAGGTTTAACAATGAATGGAAATCTATTTTTAGATTATAAACTAAATGAAACCAATGCCCTGCAACTTAACGTGGGAGTTCCATTTTTAGTCCGGGACATTAGACCTGACGGATTAACTAGAAGTTTTATCGCTAATTTGGAATATAGCTTCAAATTTTAACGTCTTATTGAAATTATCGAGAAAATCAATATAACTATTATCTAAAATTATAATCTAAAAGAATCTGTCTTCTATGGTAATTAAAGCAAAACAATACCAAATATCTTTTGGCTAATAGATTTTTTAAAACAAAAAAGACGGTTTGTTCGTTTTTTTAGGGACGAAAAATTAGCTATTTTAGCCAAGCAAAATTTGAGCATTGCCTGGAAGGAATGTTTTTTAAGAAAAAAAAATTATTCTTCCAGACAAGACAGACACATGCAAGGGATGAGAAAGCAAAAAAATATTCTCAAAATTTTTAATTAAAGTAAAATGAAATTTAAAAACTGGTTTTTATTGATTCTGTTGTTTTTAGCGACAGGAATTAATGCACAAATCAAAAATCCTGTAAAATTTAAACTTACGGTTAACGAACTGGGAGACAACCAATATGAAGCCGTGTTGAATGCAACAATGGAAAGCGGTTGGCATATCTATTCTAAAGACATTCCTGAAGACACGGGAATTCCGACAGAATATAAAGTTTCCGGAAAAAATATTGAACTGATTGGAAAATTTACCGAAACAGGTAAAAAACATGAAGAATTTTCTGAAGCTTTTGGCGGGAAAATTATTTTCTACTCCAATTCTGCAGGTTTCAAGCAAAAATTTAAATTAAAAGACGGAACAAAACCTGGTGATGTAGTTGCAGAAATTACTTACCAAACTTGTGACGACCGAGTTTGTCTGGCTCCAAATACGTTGGAGTTTACTCAAAAAATAACACCAAAAGGTGCAACGGCAGAAACTATCACTGAAAAAGCAGAAACTCCAAAAGATTCTGTTAAAACAGTAGAAACAGCAGTGCAAAATCCTGTAAAAACAGAAACAGCGGTAGTTGCAGGAGTTTCAAAATTAGATCCAAAACAATTAAAAATTGAGTCTATTGATTTCCAAAAACCTTTGACAGATTGCGGAACAGCAGCCGTTAAAGACAGTGAAAATTATTGGACTTATGTATTCCTAGGATTTATCGGAGGGTTGATTGCATTGTTGACGCCGTGCGTTTTCCCAATGATTCCTCTAACGGTTTCGTTCTTTACAAAGGGGAATAAAAATAAGGCAAAAGGGAAAAGAGATGCATTGATCTACGGATTTTTCATTCTTCTGATCTTTGTTTTATTAAGTGTTCCTTTTCATTTAATTGACGGAATTGCAGGAAATGTTTTCAACGAAATCTCAACAAGCATTTGGCTGAACATCGTATTCTTTATCGTATTTATTTTCTTCGCAGGAAGTTTCTTCGGATATTATGATATTTCGTTACCAAGTTCAATCGCAAACAAATCTTCAAAAGCAGAAGAAGCTGGTGGAATCATCGGTATTTTCTTCATGGCTTTGACTTTGGTAATCGTATCTTTCTCTTGTACAGGTCCTATTTTAGGAAGTTTATTAGGAGGATCATTATCTGGTTCATCTCATATTCCGACGCTTTTAACTTTGGCTTTAACAGGCTTTGGTTTGGCTTGGGCAATTATTTTCGGATTGTTGGCACTATTCCCACAAGCTTTACAAAGTCTTCCAAAATCAGGAGGATGGATGAATACTGTGAAAGTTGTTCTAGGATTTATAGAACTAGCATTAGCATTGAAATTCTTATCAAAGGCAGATTTAGTTTCTAAAACTTTCTTATTAAAAAGAGAACTTTTCATCGTGATCTGGATCGTTATCGGAATTGGTTTAACATTGTATCTATTCGGATTAATAAGATTTCCACACGACGATAAAAAACCGAAAATTTCTATTGCCAGAAAAGTTTTAGGAGTATTAGGAATTGGTTTCGTAATTTATATGATTCAAGGATTGATGCCATCAGAACGTCCGAAATTGCAATTACTAAGCGGAATTTTACCTCCGTTGAATGTTAGTTATTTCCATGACGAAAAAGACGGAATTCTAGGAATGCATCCCGAACATGATTTCTTCAAAGCTATTGAATTGGCCAAAAAAGAAGACAAACCTGTTCTAATTGACTTCACTGGTTACGGTTGTGAAAACTGTAGAAAAATGGAAGAATTTGTTTGGAGCGAACCGGATATTTTACCGATTCTTCAAAACGACATCGTTCTTGCTTCATTATATGTTGATGATAAAGAAGAACTTCATGAAGATCAAAAAACTAAAATTGATCTTGGTGAAGGACAGGTTAAGAAAGTAAAAACGATTGGTGATAGATGGAGTTTATTCCAACAAGTGAATTTTAATAATAACTCTCAACCACATTATGTGTTAATTACTCCTGACGGAAAAGTAATTAATTCTCCTGTTTCAGGGTATATGCCGAAAAAAGATTTCAAAAAATTCTTGGAATGCGGTGTTAATTATTACAAAAAGAATAAATAAAGAATTCAAAATATTATTTAGAAACTCATACTGAAAAGTGTGAGTTTTTTTATTTTAAACAATCAAAAACAATCACTTAAAATATCCTAAAACCTTATGAAATTAAAAACTCATGAGGTTTTTTAATGTTAAATAATAATTGATTTTAGAAAATTTATAACATTTTCTTATTTTAGGTATAAACTTTGTATTGAATCTTTCAAATAAAGAACAATTATTCACTCTTTATCACAAACTGTTTAACATTAAAAAATATTAATTATGGCTGAAGTAATTGCACAAGAGAAACAAGGAGGCAAGCAAAAGAAAAAATTGATCAGAGTTGACATGACTCCAATGGTAGATTTAGGGTTTTTATTAATTACCTTTTTCATGTTTACCACCAACTTTACAAAACCTAATGTGATGGATCTGGGATTGCCTGCGAAAGATCCGAACCCGAAAACAATTAATGACAAAGTAATTGACGATAAAAATCAAGTTACGTTCGTTTTGGGAAAAGATAATCGCGTTTTTTATCATCAAAGCAATGCAAATGATTTGGATAAAAATAATTTAAAAGAAACTGATTTTAGCGGAGTGAAAATTTCAAAGATTATTTCTGAAGCTTATCAAAATGCTCCAGTTAAAGAAAATTTCACAATTATTATTGAACCTACTGACGATGCTAATTATAAGAATTTCGTAGATGTTTTAGATAATATTGCAATTTCTAAAAAAGAACGATACGGAATTACAGACATAAAACCTTGGGAAAAGAAAGTTTACGAGGAATTAACAAAATAATACGAAAGGGCATTTTTAAAATGCTCTTTTTTATTTAATTTTGAGACTATAATTTTAAATATTGATGAAAAACCTAATAACCGCAATTGCTATTACAACTTTAGTTGTTTCATGTTCAAAAAAAGACACACAATCTACTCCAAATCAGTCAGACAGCACAAAAATCGTTGATTCTATTAATGCTGCCCGAACAAAAATCAATGACAGTATTAAAGCCAAAAACAGCGAAAATAATTTCAAAGATTTTAGCGGAGATCACAAATTCACTTATCAAAGTCAGAATTCTTCAACAAAAACAGGTTCTGTAAACTTCAAAAAAATGGGCAGGGATGATTATGATGTTTCAGGAAGTATAAAATCTGGCGAAATTTCTGTAACCATTAAAGGGTCTGCCGTTGTAGTTTCTCCTAAACATCTGAATTTCACAGGAGAAATCACTCAAAGTATTTCATCAGACAACAACGGAAAACCTTACACCAGAAAAGGTACTAAAACATTCATGTCCAAAGACGGCGGAAAGACCTGGAGACTTCAGGATATGGTAAACGGTTCGGGATTTGTAGATTATATCGATATTCACTTTTAATATTTGAAATCATGCTGCACTTCGAGAAAAAAGGAAACGGAAAAGAGACATTGGTATTACTTCATGGTTTCATGGAAAACAGCTCTATTTGGAGCGATATGGAACCTCACTTGTCAGAAAATTTTTCATTATTGAAAATAGATCTTCCCGGCCACGGAAAATCTGAAATTTATGGAGAAATTCACACCATTGATTTAATGGCTGATGAAGTAAAAAAAGTTTTAGATAATCAGAAATTAGAAAAAGTTCACTTATTGGGACATTCAATGGGAGGTTACATCTCGTTGGCTTTTGCTGAAAAATATCCTGAAATACTGAAAAGTTTAACCTTATTTTTCTCAACCTATTTTCCGGATGATGAAGAAAAGAAAGAACAGCGCATAAAAAGCTACAGAATTATCAAAGACGCTTTTTCACATTATGCAAGAGCCGGAATTCCAAATTTATTCAATCCAAACGAAAGAGATATTCTGGAAGGAAAAATTGAAACAGCTTTAAAAGTTGCCCTTTCAACAAACAATTTAGGAGCTTTAGCCTGTGTAAAAGGTATGGTTGAAAGAACAGATAAAAAACATGTGCTGGAAAATCTTGAAGCTAAAATTTTAGTAATAGCAGGAAAACATGACAACGCTGTAAAAACCGACAAAACCATTAAAAACCTTCCTGACAGAACCAATATCAAATCTTATGTTCTTGATTGCGGGCACAACGGTCATTGGGAAAAACCAGCGATCTGTGCTGAAATCATCAATACAGAACTTCTTCACAATATGCCTAAAAATTTAGTTTTCTAAAAATTATTTATGAGAATTTTCATCCTTTCAATCGTCTTTCTTTCATTTTTCAGTTGTAAAAAAGAGACGCAATCTTTAGATAAGAACAATCTAAAAGATTCGGTTGCTGTTACGGAAAACATATCTAAAGACACTTTAAAAACTGAGCAAAGCAAGCCGGGAATTTTTAATTTCCAAACCGAATTATGTGAAAATAAAGGATATTTTGACGAAAATAAATATACCAAAGAAGAACTTGAAGGAACTTACAAACTTTGGTTTCAAATGGGAGGCATATTACTCAACACACCTTCTGTTTTTAATCTAAAAGGTCTTGATGAAGTAAGAAAAGATAAAGATCAAATTTTATCTAAACTTGATCAAGATTTTCTTGAGAAAAAGAAAACTTTAGAAAATTTAAAAATAGTAAAGGTTCCTTATTGGGAAAACGTGAAAAAGAATAGAATTCAAGAATTGATGGAGGAATATGAGTTTCGAAAAACTGAAATTCAGGCTTTTTCCAACCCTTCCGTTTTGTTGAATGCCAAATTTTCAAAAGGTTGCGAAAATTTTATAAAAGCTTTAAATTCAAACGACGCTCAAATGATTGAAGAATGGAGAAAGCTTCGTGAAAATATGAGCAAAAAAAATGGCGATCCACAAAGAATTTTAAACGAATTTGAAGAACATCTGAATTCTGCTGATAAAAAAGATTACGCCATCATTGATCTAATAACTTTTGGTTGGGGGAACTGCACGAATGGTAACATCAACAGCATTCCGCATGATGAAAAAATGAACAAACAATTTGAAGATCTTTTCATAAAAATCGATTCTGATTGCGACGAACCTTAATATTCTTTTACCAAAAATTCCCGTATATTAGTAAAGATTAAATTTTTCAATGAGTCTATTCTCTTCCAAAAAAAAGAAACCAATCATCGGCCTGACACTTTCGGGTGGAGGAATGCGCGGAATCGCTCATATTGCGGTTCTGAAAGCTTTGGAAGAATACGATTTGAAGCCACAGATAATCTCCGGAACAAGCGCAGGATCAATCATCGCAGCGTTCTATTCTTTTGGAAAATCTCCGGACGAAATGATGGAAATCGTAAAGCATACCACATTTTTTTCAAGATCTTATTTAAGACTTTCCAAAAACGGTATTTTTAGTTCAAACTTTATTTTAAAATTATTAAAAGATTATTTCCCTGAAGACGATTTTAAAATCCTGAAAATTCCCGTCTATGTTGCAGCTACAGAAATGACCCACGGAATTGTCGATTTCTTTTCGGAAGGCGAACTTTTTACTCCTCTTTTAGCTTCATCAAGCGTTCCTTTTGTTCTTCCACCCGTAAGAGTGGGTGAGAAAATATATATTGATGGCGGTGTTCTGGACAATCTTCCCATTGAACCAATCATTGATAAATGTGATTTTTTAATCGCATCTCACGTGAACTCAATTAGTTATGACAGTCTCGATAAAATGAGTTTAATGAAAGAATTTGACCGAATTTTACATTTAGCCATCGCAAAATCTGTTTACTCTAAAGCAACATCATGCGATATTTTTCTCGATCCCCCGAAAATGACAAAGTTCAGTTTATTCACTAAAAAAAATCTTGACGTCATGTTTCAAGAGGTTTATGAATACACCTGTAAAGAGCTGGAAGATAAAGGACACAGTCGAATTTCTTGAGTTTTAGGGTTTGAGTGTTGTAGAGTTTTAGAGCTAGAGCTTTTTTCTAGTTTACAATTAAGACACAAAGTTTTTCATTCCGTAGGAATCTAAACTACCGAATTTAAGCTTAATTACAAACTTTCTTCTGCAATTTTAGCTTTAAAATTTTCAAGCGTATCTGCTAAAGAAGCATTAGATTTTCCACCGGCTGCATTGATATGCCCTCCTCCACTGAAATATTTTCTTGAGAATTGGTTTACATCCACATCATCTTTGCTTCTGAAAGATATTTTAATGAAATCATCATACAAATCTTCCATAAAGAAGGCAGACATTCTTACACCAACAATGCTTAATCCGTAATTAACAAAACCTTCAGTATCTCCTTTCTGGAAACCATATTCCTGAAGTTCTTTTCTTGTTAAATACAAAACAGCCACTTTACCGTCATTCACCACTTCAATTCTACCTAAAATCAAAGCCAATAAATGAAGACGGGAAACGGTATTGGTATCCCAAGTGTTGGAAGTTATAATAGAAGGATCTGCTCCTTTTTCAATCAAATTAGCAATAATTCTATGCGTTGCAGCGCTCGTAGAACGAAAACGGAAACCTCCCGTATCCGTCATGATTCCTGTGTAAAGACATTCTGCAATATCTTTATTCACCAAATGTTCATCGTTCATTGCTTCAATGAAGTGATAAATCATTTGACACGTTGCAGGAATTATTGTATCAGAATATACATAATCAAATTCCTCAGGCTGCTGATGATGATCGATAAGAATTTTTTTAGCTCTGGCTTTTACCAACCAATCGCCCAAAATACCGATTCTCGCAGGAGAATTAAAATCAAGACAGAAAATAACATCCGCTTCATTAATAATATCAAAAGCTACCTTTCTTTTATATTCGGCAACAACGTTTTTTCTAGCCTCGGGCATCCATTTCAAAAACTTAGGAAAATCGTTGGGTACAACCACTTCCGCATTGATTCCTTTTGCATGCAAATAATGCTTTAAGCCCAAACTAGAACCAATAGCATCTCCATCCGGATTATAGTGTGTAAGAATAACTATTTTGTTTTCAGGAATAAGAAGTGCATTAATTTCTAAAAGTTCTATTGGTGTAAACATTTATTTTCTTTAAATTTGAGTCTTCAAAGATAGAGCTTTTAAATAAATCATTACTCATTATTTTTAAACATTGCGCAAGTCATTTATTCATGGGCGTGATAAAATTAGCGATGAAAAAAGATTCAATATTTTCTAAAAAAAGAGTCGTTAAGTTTGGAACTTATAAAAAAATCTATATCTTTGCAACCTGAAAAATTAATATTAATTACGACTTAAATATATAGTAATGAGTAAAAGAACATTCCAACCATCGGAGAGAAAAAAAAGAAACAAACACGGTTTCAGAGAAAGAATGTCAACGCCTAACGGTAGAAGAGTTTTGGCAGCAAGAAGAGCTAAAGGTAGAAAGAGTCTATCTGTAAGTTCTGCAAGAGCTAAGAGATAATATCTTAAATTACAATATACAAAAATGCTTGAGAAGAACTTTTTCAGGCATTTTTTGTTGTTAAAATTTACTAAAATTTAGTTTCTTTAGGTTTCTTTTTTCTATTTTTAAGATCTGAAAAAATATTTTAGAAATAGCCTCTTAAATTTGAATTATGCCACATACAAATATCGCCGGAGATAGTATTATAAGTTTACAACACGCCAAGATTGCGCAAAAAAACTTCACTGTTCTTTCTGATGTGAATCTTAACATCAAAAAAGGCAGATTCTGTTATCTTATCGGAAAAACGGGTTCCGGAAAAAGCTCATTATTAAAGACACTTTACGGACATATTCCGTTAGCGTCCGGACATGGAGCTGTTGTTGGTTTTGATCTCGCAAAAATGAGAACTTCCGACATTCCTAACCTTAGAAGAAAATTAGGAATTGTTTTCCAGGATTTCCAATTGCTTTCTGATAGAACTGTTGAGAAAAATCTGAAATTCGTTCTTGAAGCGACCGGATGGAGCGACAAAACAAAAATGGAAGACCGTATCAACGAGGTTCTTGGAAGCGTAAATATGAAAAGTAAAAAGCACAAAATGCCTCACGAACTTTCCGGTGGAGAACAACAGCGTGTGGCGATTGCAAGAGCTTTATTAAATCATCCAGATCTTATCTTAGCGGATGAGCCAACGGGAAACCTAGATCCAGAAACTTCTAACGAAATTATGACCTTGCTAAAACAGGTTGCTTTAGAAAATGGAGCTGCCGTGGTAATGGCAACACATGATTATCACATGATTCAAAACTTCCCTGGAGAGGCAATCAGATGTGAGGATGGAAAAGTTTCTGTGCTGGATACAGCAGAATTGTTTGAATAATTTATTTACCGAAAACATGAAACTCTTTTGTGAGTTCAAGATATTGGTCCGAGTATTGTCTCGGACTTTTTTCTATAATAAATTCAGATTCTTTGGGTTGATTTTCAGTTAAAGAAAACTCCAAGATTAATCTTTTTACTTTTGAATTTTCTATTCCTTTAATGTTGATTCTTCGCGTTAAAAACAATTTATTTTCTTTCGCAATTTCAATGAAATCATTTCCAACTTCAGCAGGAATAATTACAGAAAAAATTCCTTTTTCAGAAAGTAACTTAGATGATTTTGAGATTAATTGTTGAAAATTTAACTCAACTGTTTGTCGGGCAATTTTATCTTTTTCAGAGCCGGATTCTTCAAAATAAGGCGGATTAGAAACTATTAAATCAAATTTTTCTTCTGTTTCAAAATTTTTAAAATCCTGAAGAATATTTTTTAACCTTGAATTAAATATCGAGTTCTCAAAATTAGATTTTGTGAAATTTACAGCATCTTCATTAATATCTAAACCTAAAAATTCAGCTTCGAGATTTCTTTGGGCTAACATTAATGAAATCAAACCCGTTCCCGTTCCTATTTCTAGAACTTTAGACCCGTTATCAACATTCGCTAAAGCACCCAGCAAAACACCGTCTGTTCCTACACGGAAGACATTTTTAGACTGATAAATTTCGAATTGTTTAAATGTAAAAGGCTTCACTATAAATTGGTTGGCAATGTAATTGTGAATGTTGATCCTTTTCCGACTTCAGATTTCACGGAGATTTCTCCTTTGTAATCTTCCACCATTTTTCTGACCATAGATAAACCAAGTCCCATTCCACTATTTTTTGACGTAAAATTAGGCTCAAAAATCCTTTCATATATATTTTCAGGAATCCCAATGCCATTATCCTGAATGGAAACCATCACCCTTCTCTGATGCTGCTCTACATCTACGTTAATAATCAATTTTCTCTCATCACTTTCAGCCTGTTTAGCATTGGTAACAAGATTTGTAATAATTCTGGACAGATAAATCCTATCCATATTGATCATGATATTGCTTTTATTGGAATGTATAAAAATACTGTCATCATTGAAAACACGCAGAATATCTTCAACCTCAGTGTTCAGATTGATAACCTCATTATTTTTCTCAGGAAGCTTCGCAAATTCTGAAAAAGCAGACGCAACTGTGGCGATAAGGTCGATCTGATCAACCATTGTTTTGCTCATTTGTTTTACTCTTTCTCTAATATTTGGATCTTCTGGATCAAATTTTCTTTCAAAATTCTGAATGGTCAATTTCATTGGCGTCAAAGGATTTTTCACCTCATGAGCAACCTGTTTTGCCATTTCACGCCAAGCTTCTTCTGATGCTTTAAAACGCAATCTCTCTTTTTGATCCTGAATCTGGAGAATCATCCTATTATATGCTCTTGCCAGAGCATTTAATTCGTCATTTTTATAATATCTGATAGGGTGCATTTCATTTTCAAACAATGTAATACGGGTGATCATATCAGAAAACTTCGTAATCGTTTTTGCTAAATTATTAGAAGTAATCCAACTCAGCCAAATACTGAATAAAATAAGAAAAATATCGACCAATAAGATGTATTTAACATATTGGTGAAGAACATCAAGATATGCCGATTCATTGTGATACAAAGGAATGTATACAATACCTACTGGATCCAGAACATTATTTTTCAACACTAAATAAGACGAAGTAAAAACCGCATCTTTAGCCTGATCATACCCTCTGATATCCACTCTGGCATCGGTAGCCAGAATTTTGTTGACAATATTTAAAGGAATCGTTTTCTGCTCTACCAAACTTTCATCTTTATTAGAAAGAAGGTAGTTGCCTTTTAAATCATAAATAACAATATCGTGTTGGTTGATATCCGCGATTTCAAGAATTTTATTCCCCAAAACCTCGGTAAGATCTTTTGTTTCCACAAGAGATCTACTCACAGCATAATCCAAATATCCCATAACGGCATTGGTTTTATCCTGCATGTCTATCCTACTCTGTTCCAGAGAATTACTTCTTAAAACAAAATAAGGAACCAGCGAAGAAGCCGCAACACTTAAAAGACATACGAGCAAGAAACCGAAGAAAACCCGATTTCTTAAACTATATCCTTTGTACTTATTTATTGCCATTCTGTTTATTAATTAACCTAGCAATATACTTACCAATTATGTCGAATTCCAGATTAACTTTATCTCTGATTTTAAGATGCTGCATATTGGTAAACTCCCATGTATATGGAATAATTGCTACTGAAAACTGAGAATCTTCACTTTTTGCGACGGTTAAACTTATTCCGTTTACTGTAATAGAACCTTGAGGAACGGTTACAAAATTTCCGTTGGATTCATATTTAACCGTAATAAAATAGCTTCCGTCTTTATTCTCAATTCCTACAACCTCGCCGGTGTGATCAACGTGACCCTGAACGATATGTCCGTCTAATCTTCCGTCCATTTTCATACAACGTTCAAGATTTACCACTGTTCCAACATTCCATTTTCCAAGGTTGGTTTTTTCTAACGTTTCATTGATCGCCGTAACGACATATTGATCATCTTTAATCTCAACAACCGTTAAACAACAGCCGTTATGAGCAAGACTTTGATCTATTTTTAATTCATTGGTAAAAGGGCATGTTAAAGTAAAATCAATGTTACTTCCTTTTTCTTCAATCTTTTCAATAACTCCAACTGCTTCAATAATTCCTGTGAACATATTATTTTTTGCTAAATTTGTAAAATTATAATCTTCAAAGATAATCAAAATGAGCCCAAAAAACCATAAAGTACGAGTAGGAATTTCAATCGGGGATTTCAACGGCATAGGACCAGAAATCATCATGAAGTCTCTGAAAGACAAAACAATCACCGATTTTTTCACTCCGGTAATTTTTGGTTCAGGGAAATTATTTACCTATCAGAAAAATATTTTTAAGCTTAATTTAAACTTTAATTACATCAACGAAACTTCACAGGCACAGGCAGGAAAGATCAATATGCTGAATCTTGTGAAAGATAATTCGAATGTAGAATTGGGAAAACCAACTGAAGAATCAACCAAATTGGCGATAGATTCTCTGGAAGCAGCAACCGAAGCCTTAATGAAAGGAGAGATTGATGTTCTTGTGACAGCTCCCATCAATAAAGACGAAATGATGAAGATGGGTTTCAAACATGCCGGCCACACAGGATATTTTGAAGAAAAATTTAATAAAAAAGGATTGATGTTCTTGGTAACAGACGATTTAAAAGTTGCCGTTTCTACCCATCACATTCCATTAGCACAAGTGGCTGAAAATATTTCTAAAGAGAAAATTAAAAAGCAGATCCGAGCTTTAAATCAAACTTTAATTGAAGATTTTAATATTTCCAGACCGAAAATTGCGGTTTTAGGCTTAAATCCACATTCAGGAGATGGCGGCGTGATCGGAAATGAAGAAATTGAAATTATTTCTCCAGCAATCAAAGAACTTTCAGACAATGGAATTCTGGCCTTCGGACCTTTTCCTGCAGATAGTTTTTTCCAACCGAGCAAATACAGAAGCTTTGATGCCGTTTTAGCGATGTATCATGATCAGGGATTGGCTCCATTTAAGACTTTAGCTTATGAAGAAGGCGTAAATTATACCGCTGCACTTCCTTTTATCAGAACATCTCCCGATCACGGAGTTGCCTATGACATCGCGGGACAAAATATTGCTGATGAACAAAGTTTTACAGAAGCAATTTTCACGGCTATTAAAATTTTCAAGAACAGAAGCGAATATAACGAGCTGATGAGCAACCGTATGCAACCAAGAAAGATGGTTAGCGACAACGGAATTGATGAAGATTTACCAGATGAAACTGAAGCATAAATCCTTAAATCAAATTTAAAATTAATTTGTTTGGGATTTTATTTGTAATTATAAAAAAAATGCATATTTTTGCACACTCATTTTATGGACAAGTTAAGAAACTATGACGTGAGCTTTTCCGGACTTAAAACGGGGAAGCATCAGTTCAAATTTGAGATTGACAAGACGTTCTTTCAATTATTTGACACTGAGCAAGAATTTACAAATCCTAAGATTTCAGTAGATGTTTTCCTTGAGAAACACACTACTTTCTTAGAATTTGAGATAGAAACAAATGGAACTGTAGAACTAGTTTGTGATATTACAAACGAAGATTTTGAACATCCCATTGAAAACGACATTAAGGTTTTGGTGAAGTTTGGAGAAGAATATGATGACAGCGAAGAAGATGTTATCACGATCCCAACCAGCGACCATGCTTTCAATGTAGCACAGTTGATTTATGAAAATGTAGCCCTTTCCATTCCAATGAAGAAGGTTTCACCAAACATAAGCGACGAAGATCTTGAAATTCTTGAAAAATTCAGTCCGAAAGAGACCGAAGAAGAGGAAGAACCGCAAAGTGATCCCCGATGGGAGGCACTTAAGAAATTAAAAGATAAAAATTAAAATAATTTAAATATGATGAGATGATGAAAAAAATCTCATCGCTCATCAAATTAAAAAAGTTATTACAAGATGGCACATCCAAAGAGAAGACAATCGTCCACAAGAAGAGATAAGAGAAGAACTCACTACAAAGCTGTAGTTCCTCAACTAGCTAAAGATGCAACAACAGGAGAAATGCACCTTTACCACAGAGCTCACTGGCATGAAGGGAAACTTTACTATAGAGGTAAAGTAGTATTGGAAAAAGAAGTAGCAACTACTGAAGAAAACTAAGAAGTCGTTTTTCACTGAAAAACACTCGTTTTTATACAAAAACCGCCCAATTTTTATAAAATTTGGCGGTTTTTTGTTGTTTTTTACGTTTTTTTGGTATCTTTGACCCAAAATCAAATATCAAATTTATGGACATTAAAGACATACAAAATCTTATTAAGTTTGTATCTAAGGCTGAAGTTTCTGAAGTGAAGTACAAAACTAAAGATTTCGAAATCACTATTAAAACTCCATTAGCTGGAAGCGAAGTTTCTTATGCTCAACCTGCAGTTTACCACACTGCTCCGCAACAAATGGCTGCTCCGGCACAAGCTCCGGCTGCTGCATCTGCACCTGTTGAAAAAGCTGAAGCTGCATCTGATGACAGCAAATATATTACAATCAAATCTCCAATGATCGGAACTTTCTACAGAAAGCCATCTCCGGATAAAGATGTTTTCGTAAACGTTGGTGATGAAGTTTCTGTTGGAAAAGTTGTTTGTGTAATTGAAGCAATGAAATTATTCAACCAGATTGATTCTGAGATAAGCGGAAAAATCGTTAAGATTTTAGTTGATGATGCTACTCCGGTAGAATACGACCAACCTTTATTCTTAGTAGATCCATCTTAACTAGAAGTTAGATGTTAGACATTAGATGTTAGACTAAAATTCTACATTCAAATAACATTAATCTAATTTTCAAATTATCTAATTTTCAAATTTAAGAAGATGTTCAAAAAAATATTAATTGCCAATCGTGGCGAAATTGCAATGCGTATCTTACGTACTTGTAAAGAAATGGGAATCAAAACTGTTGCGGTATATTCTACTGCCGACAAAGATAGTCTTCACGTTAGATTTGCTGACGAGGCTGTTTGTATTGGTCCCGCAATGAGTAAAGACTCATACCTAAAAATCCCTAACATTATTGCTGCTGCAGAAATTACAAATGCAGACGCGATTCACCCAGGTTACGGATTCTTATCTGAAAACGCTAATTTCTCAAGAATCTGCCAGAAGAACGGTATCAAGTTTATTGGTGCTTCTCCTGAACAAATTGAGAGAATGGGAGATAAAGCCAACGCTAAAGCTACCATGAAAGCAGCAGGTGTACCTTGTGTACCTGGTTCTGAGGGATTAATTGAATCTTACGAACACGCTGTAAAAACTGCTGAAGAAACAGGTTATCCCGTAATGATCAAAGCTACTGCCGGTGGTGGTGGAAAAGGGATGAGAGCTGTTTGGAAAGCTGAAGATCTTAAAGAACACTGGGAATCTGCAATTCAGGAAGCTGTTGCTGCGTTCGGAAACGGAGGTATGTACATGGAAAAACTGATTGAAGAGCCTAGACACATCGAAATTCAGGTTGCAGGTGACCAATATGGTAAAGCTTGTCACCTTTCTGAAAGAGACTGTTCTGTACAAAGAAGAAATCAGAAATTAACGGAAGAAACTCCATCTCCGTTCATGACTGACGAACTTCGTGAGAAAATGGGTGACGCAGCTGTAAAAGCAGCAGAATTCATTGCTTATGAAGGCGTTGGTACGATTGAATTCTTGGTTGATAAACACAGAAATTTCTATTTCATGGAAATGAATACGAGAATTCAGGTAGAACACCCAATCACTGAGCAGGTTATTGATTATGACTTGATCAGAGAGCAAATTCTTTTGGCGGCTGGAACTCCAATTTCTGGAATTAATTATTATCCAAAATTGCATTCAATCGAATGTAGAATTAATGCTGAAGATCCTTACGCAGATTTCAGACCATCTCCGGGGAAAATCACAGGATTAAACATTCCTGGTGGACACGGAATCAGAGTTGATACTCACGTTTATTCTGGATATACAATTCCATCTAACTACGATTCAATGATTGCAAAATTAATCACGACGGCTCAAACTCGTGAGGAAGCAATTGCAAAAATGAGACGTGCTTTGGAAGAATTCTATATTGAGGGTGTAAAAACTACAATTCCTTTCCACAGACAGTTGATGAATGATGAAGATTATCTTTCAGGAAACTACACTACAAAATTCATGGAGAGTTTTGTAATGGATAGAAAATACGATAATCATTAAGATTATTTTTAAATAAAAACTTTGAAACTGTCTCATTTTGAGGCAGTTTTTTTATTTCTAAAATCACTCATTTGTGGTATTGCGAATTATTTTTAAGTCAATTAATTTTAATTGAATATTATTTTAAATTTTATTAAAAAAACATTCTCTTTATTTATTATTACTGATTCAAGTCACTTTCACAACTTTAAAATAAATCACTAACTTTGTACAAAAGCAAAAATATATGTCAACAGTAGAAACAGCAAAAAACTCACAGTATTTTATTGACCTTGAAGACAAACATGGTGCCCACAACTATCACCCTCTACCAGTGGTTTTAGACCGTGGAGAAGGCGTTTTTGTCTGGGATGTGGAAGGCAAGAAATATTATGATTTTCTTTCTGCTTACTCTGCTGTAAATCAAGGACATTCTCATCCTAAAATTGTTGAAGCTTTAGTCAATCAGGCTAAGAAATTAGCTTTAACGTCAAGAGCTTTTTACAATTCTAATTTAGGAGAATACGAACAGAAAATTACTACCCTTTTTGGTTTTGATAAAGTTTTACCAATGAATTCCGGAGCAGAAGCTGTGGAAACTGCAGTAAAATTAGCAAGAAAGTGGAGTTATGAAGTAAAAGGAATCTCAGAAAATGCTGCAAAGATCATTGTTTGTGAGAATAATTTCCACGGAAGAACGACAACGATTGTTTCTTTTTCAAATGATCCTGATGCGAATCAGAATTATGGGCCTTTTACTCCAGGATTTATTAAAATTCCGTACAACGATATTAAAGCTTTAGAGGAAATTTTAACTCAAGATGCTCAAAATATTGCCGCATTTTTGGTTGAACCAATTCAAGGAGAAGCCGGAGTTTATGTTCCAGACGAAAATTTCCTGAAAAATGCTTCTGAATTATGTAAAAAACACAACGTTCTTTTCATTGCCGATGAAGTACAGACCGGTATTGCAAGAACGGGTAGATTAATTGCTTGTCACCACGAAGATGTACAGCCTGATATTTTAATTTTAGGGAAAGCACTTTCAGGAGGAATGTATCCCGTGTCTGCTGTATTAGCAAACAACGAGATCATGAACGTTATCAAGCCAGGACAACACGGTTCAACATTCGGAGGAAATCCGATTGCATGTGCAGTTGCCGTTGCAGCTTTAGATGTTGTTGCTGATGAAAAACTATCTGAAAGAGCAGAAGAATTAGGTCAATTATTCAGAAGTGAAATTGAAAAACTGATTGAAAAATCTGATTTGATTACGAAAGTAAGAGGAAAAGGTTTATTAAATGCTATTTTGATTAATGATACTCCGGACAGCTCTACCGCTTGGAATCTTTGTTTACAGTTAAAAGAAAACGGATTGCTGGCAAAACCTACCCACGGAAATATCATCAGATTGGCTCCACCATTGGTAATTACAGAAGAGCAATTACTGGATTGTGTGAGAATTATTGAGAAAACGATTTTAGAATATACAAAATAAATATGCCTGAACTCACTGAAAAAGTAAGTGGCTTAATCATAACGTATAACGAAGAAAAAAACATTCGGGAAGTACTCGAATGTTTTGATTTTTGTGACGAGATTGTAATAGTTGATTCATTTAGTACAGATAAAACATTGGAGATTGCACAAACATTTCCTAATGTGAAAATTATTCAAAACAATTTTGAGGACTTTACAAAGCAAAGAAATTTAGCTTTAGACCATGCTAAAAACGATTGGGCACTATTTTTGGATGGTGATGAGAGGATTACACCTCTTCTTAGAAGCGAGATCATCGAAAAGTTAAACAGACCCTATAAAAAAGATGCCTATTATTTTTACAGAAAATTCTTTTTCGCAGGAAAACCTATTAACTATTCAGGAACTCAGACAGATAAGAATTTTAGACTTTTTAGAAGATCTAAGGCGAGGTATATCGCAGGAAAAAAAGTTCATGAAACTTTAGAAGTTAACGGAACAATCGGAGAGTTTAAAAATAAACTGCTGCATTATTCCGTTTCAGATTATGAGTCGTATAAACAAAAGATGATTCATTATGGAGTTTTAAAAGGACAGGAATTAGCTATAAAAGGTAAGAAATATAGTATTTTGGCTCAATACTCTAAAACGGCATTTAAGTTTTTTAAAGCTTATATTATGAGGTTTGGAATTTTGGACGGGAAAGAAGGTTATCAGCTTTCATACCTGCAGTCATTAAGTGTTTTTGAAACTTATGAATCATTAAAAAAAGAGCAAAATTAGTTGATGAAGATTTGTATAATTAGTTATGATTTCTGGGGTTATGATCAATATATTGTTGAGACATTAAGCAAAAAAGGCATTAATGCTCATCACATTAAGATCGCTTCAATTACTCACTCTAACTTTGGAGAAAGGGCTACAAATGCCCTAAGCAAAACTCTTCTTAACAGAAACCTAAAGAAAGAAAAAAGACAGCAGTTTGTTCTGGATTCATTGGATGAACAAGGTCATTATGATCAGATTTTAGTTTTAAATCCTGATACATTTGGTATATCTACTTTAGAAAAAATAAAAAACCATACAGACAGACTCATCACGTATCTTTATGACAGTCTCGACAGAGTTCCTGTAAATGAAAATAAGTTAAAACTTTTTGATAAAATTTTCTCATTCGATATTGCTGATATTGAAAAATTTGGATTTGAAAAACTGACAAACTACATATATCTTCCTCATCTCTCAAATGATATGCAAAAACCAGAAATGGATCTTTTCTATATCACTTCTTATGATAACAAAAGGGTTTCGTTTATAAAAACTCTTGCAAAAAGATTAACAGATCTTAATCTGAAATTTCAGATTATGATCATAGGAAAAAAAGGCTGGAAACACCAAATCAAAAATCTGTTTACCTCTATTCCTGAAAATTTATCTATCATCTTCAGCATCAAAAAAATATGTCATCAAAAGCTTCCTGAATATTATAAAAATTCAAAAGCTTTATTAGACTTAACTCGTGAAAACCAATACGGTCTGAGTTTCAGGGTATTTGAAGCGCTGGCTTTAGATAAAAAAATTATTACAGATAATGAAGCCATCAAAAATTACGATTTTTATAATCCTAACAATATTTTGGTTTTAAATGAAACTTGTAGTAATCTTGACAGAGATTTCTTTGATAAGCCTTATGAAAAAATTCCGGAGGATATCTATTATCAATACACTCTTGATCATTGGACAAACAGGGTTTTTGAATTAAATAAAGACTAACAAATGGGAATCCTAAAGAAAATTAAAAAATATTTCAGAAGAAAAGAAAAACTCAAAGCTCTTAATACCAATGATATTGTCAATATAGAATTATTTGATTCCTCAAAAAAAACAATATTATTCACTTCAAGGGACTTCCCTACTCATGATAAAGATTCCGGATCGAACAGGTTGAAAGAGATTATTTTGATCTACAAACAATTAGGATATAACTGTATTCTATTCGCTCCAAACATGTTTGAGGACGATTCTTATGTGAAGTTCTACAAACAACATCAAGTGATCCTATTTGTAGAAAACACGAAATATAACAGTATTTACAATTTCATTTCTGCTTTTAAAAACATTGATTATGTTTGGTTTAACGGCCCACTTGCCTTAAATTTATTCTACAGGAAAATGAAAAACATTCTGCCTAATACAAAATTCATGTATGATATGGTGGATATTCATTTTTTAAGATATAAAAGAGCAATCGAGATTGAACCTACCCGTATTTCTTTAAAGAAAAACTATAAACATTTCTTTCATTTAGAAACTGTAATTGCGCCACAATTGGATTATATTATTGCAATTTCAGACAAGGAAAAAGAAATAATGAGTGAATATGTGGATAAAAATAAAATCATTACGATTTCGAATATTCACTATCCGAAAATTGATATTTCCGAAAGAAAATCGTTCAACGAAAGTAAAGGAATTATTTTTATCGGGTCAATTCACGAACCAAATATTGATGCTGTAAAATTTTTATACGAGAAAATAATGCCTATTGTCTGGAAAATAAACCCCGAACTGAAAGTAAGTGTTATCGGTAACGTTGCAGATAAATTAGACATCAAACAATTTCCAAAATTTGATTTCCTAGGTTTTGTTGAAAGTATTGAAGAGCATTTCATGAATTCAAAAATAATGGTCGCTCCGCTAAGATTTGGAGCCGGAGTTAAAGGGAAAATCGGACAAGCTTTTGAATATTTTTTCCCTGTAGTAACGACTGATATTGGCGCAGAAGGAATGCAATTGATCAATGAGAAAAATGTATTAATTGCAAATGACGAAAAAACGTTTGCTGAAGCTATTCTTCGACTAAACAGTGATGAAGAGCTATGGAATACACTAAGAAACAATTCAATAGACAGTCTGAAACCATTTTCTTTGGAAGCAGTGAGTTCTACATTAAAAGAAATTTAATCCCTTTAGATTTTTACCCATGAATAATTCCAATTTTCTGGTCAGTATTATTGTTCCTTGTTACAATGCGTCTTATTATGTAAAAGAGGTACTTAACAGCATCCAGAATCAAACCTATTCGAATATTGAATGTATTATCATCAATGATGGCAGTACAGACAATACGTTAGATATTATTAATGAGTTTACAGATGTGAGATTTCACATTTATAGTCAGGAAAATAAAGGCCTTTCTGATACGAGAAATTTTGGATTAGAAAAAGCTACCGGAGATTTCATATTTTTCTGTGACAGTGACGATATTCTTCCTCCAAAAGCTATTGAGGTTTTATTATCAAAACACACAGGAAAAGAAGAAATTATTGTTGGAAAAACAGCAAATTATTCTTGGGAAGAGAAAAAAATAATCTCTTATTTACCTCATCCGAAAGAGCAACAAGTTTTAGCAAACACCAATTCTGAAGTTCTATTAAAAAATATAACAGAAGGATTAAGTCCAATTGCTCAGAATAAATTATACAACGTTAAATTTTTAAAAGAAAACAGCTTAAAATTTTTAAGCGGAATTTACCACGAAGATGAATTATGGTTCTTCGAAACAATGTTTAAGGCAAAAAACGTAATCTTCACTCCAGAAATCACCTATCATTATACTGTTGATAATGCGCAATCTATCACCAAAAAGAACAGTAATAAAAATCTTTTAGGATATTTAAGTGTTATCAAAACTATTTACGATAAATATTATTTAAAATATCCGGATCAAAATATTATCGCCTATTATATTTCTTATTTAAAGAAAATCATAATTGGAAATTATAAACATCATTCAAATTACTCAAACGAAGCGCTTCAACAAATGGAAACAACTTTCAAAGAAGTAAATCCTAAATTTAGTAATCAAATTGAATTAAGAAATGTAGAGAAAAAATATTTTCAATATATTAATGCTGTAAGTTTAAAAAATGCAGATTCAATAAAAAAAGAGTATTTTAATAATCCGGTTAACAGTTTAAGAAAACAGTTTAAAATTCTGTTATTCAGTATCTTTAATTCAAAATAAAAAAAGTGAAAAAGGAAAGGTTTCTTTTGGTAATGCCCGATTATTCTGATTTTCCAAAGCTATTTTTAGATAATTTGGAAAAGGAAGGATTTGACACGTATTTAATTACGGACAAACTTCCAAAATTTAAATATAAAGGCAGTGAAAGCATCAGGAATTTTTTCGTTAAAAATATTCTTAGAAATAAACAATACAAACAAAATCTCATCAGCCAACACAATCTTGAAGAACTTAATAAAAGTCTTTCCGAAATTGATGGTGAACTAGATTACATTCTGGTTATTCGACCAGATAATTTTCCGATTTCTTTTGTGAAAAATTTAAAGGAAAAAACAAAAAAACTCATTGCCTATCAGTGGGACGGAATTGAGAAATTTCCGGAGGTGAAAAATTATTTCAATCTTTTTGACACCTTTTTTTGCTTCGAAAAAGTAGAATCTGAATATAATATCAAGTCTATTACTAATTTTTATTTCGATCATTTACCTCCCTCCAAAAAAACTTACAATACTGAAAAACCAATATTATATTTCGTTGGTTTATATTGGAAAAGCCGTGAAGAAAAGATTGATAAATTTATCGATCAGGTAGTTAATCTTCCTGTAGAACTATCGATCTTCATTCAATATTTCAAAGAACCTGAACAGAAAAATGATAAAATTAAATATATCCAAAACAGAATAACGTTTGAAGAAAATCTGGAATTTGTGAAAAATTCAGACATCCTTTTAGATTTTGTTGATCCTTTGCACAACGGTCTTTCAATTCGTTTTTTTGAAGGAATGTATTACAAGAAAAAAGTAATTACTGATAATATTATGGTAAAAAATTATGACTTTTACCATCCTGATAATATATTTGTCGTAGAAAATGACAATTATAAAAATATTGAGCAATTTTTAAAGGCTCCCTATCATGAACTGTCTGAAGATATTGTAAAAAAATATGGTTTCAGTAATTGGATAAAGGAGGTTATAAAAAATTAGGCTTCATTTTCCTATTATTAAAAGAAAAACGAAGCCTGTATTTTAATGATGTTAATTAAAATCTAATCTTTATATCCAAGATAGTTTAAAAGTTGTTTAATATTATTCTCCTGATGCTCAATAGAGAACTTTGAAAGTGGTAAAGAACTGTTTGAGTGCAATATCTGCCACAAACCTTTATTGTTATAAAGTTCCAGAATCTTTTCAGCAAAATTTGCAGGATTTTTATCAGATATTAAAGCTGTTTTTGCTTCTTCCAATCCCATCCCTTCTGCACCAATTTCTGTCGTTACAACAGGTAAGCCAAACTCTAAGGCTTGTCCAATCTTCCCTTTCACACCAGCTCCGTAACGTAAAGGCGCAACAAATATTCTCGAATTTTCAAACCAATGATCAACTGTTTTCTGATATCCTAAAATCTGAAACTTATCTGAGTGGTATTTCTGTTTAAGATCTTCGGGAAAATTCGGTCCTAAAATAAATACTTTAATAGAATCGTCTTTCTGCCAAACCAACGGCATCACTTCATCATATAGAAACTTAACGGCGTCGATGTTAGGCATATGATAATATCCTCCAATAAATAAAACGCCCTCTCTCCTTGAAAATTCAACATTTTCACTTTCAACAGGAGTATGTATATTGCTTACTGTGAATATTTTCTCATTTTTAATTCCGTCTCTTGAAACGATCTTTTTTTCTTCATCACTGATAGAAATAACGGCATCTGCTTTCTCCATTCCAAAAAATTCTTTTTCTCTAAAGAATTTCATTTCCTTTTTTCGGTCTTTTGTTACTTCAATATAATCATTTTCTCTCTCCATTCTCAGATAATGAAGATCTACCATATCATAAAGAACTTTCTTCCCCGAAATATGCTTTTTTATCTGCTGATACCAATAATCAAAGCCAAGAGGCCTGAATATCCAGATAATATCTACATACTGTATAGCTTCTATAACCTGATCCTGTACTTTTACAACATTATCCTGAACATTTACGTAATCTTTACAAACTTCCACGCCAAGGCTTCTGAAAAACTTTATATAAGGCTCATCTGCGGCTTCGTCAAATTGTTTAACCGCCAAAATTACGCGGTGATTATTTTTCTGAAGAATTTTAATAATTTCTAAAAACCTTCTTGATCCGGAATCTTTGTCCGGCTTAGGCATATGTTCTTCAAGAATAAGGAAATTGGGCTTTTTATAATAAGCATTAATATTATTTCTTGCCTGATTATCCAAAAATCTTTCATTCGTAAAATTTCTGTCCCATCTGCTCATGAAAGTCTCCCTATTTTTTTGAAGTAAAATTTCCTTACTATTATTTTGTCCCGTATAAGAAATGTTTTCAAAATGAATAATTTCGGAGTTGGGTTGATAATAAATATCTAAATTCTGCTGATACTTCAATCTTTGACACAGATCCGTCTCTTCATAATAAGCAGGTAAAAAAGCTTCATCTAAAAGATTAAGATTTCCATCAATATCTGTTCTGTGAAACAATAAGCTGCAACCAGAACAATAGTCCACCTTTCTTAAAAAATTATATTTTGGTGTATCTATGGCTTCACCTC
>Ga0302167_10000169_pt1 | contig 34191 bp, 64 predicted proteins | sample I_Fen_N1_1_FD_193496 | JGI IMG/M metagenome (GOLD analysis project Ga0302167, IMG submission 193496) | Peat permafrost microbial communities from Stordalen Mire near Abisko, Sweden - I_Fen_N1_1 | ecosystem: Environmental > Terrestrial > Soil > Wetlands > Permafrost | place: Sweden: Abisko... | reverse complement strand
CAAAGAAAACAACCAGCACTAGCAGCACCAACAGCCGCACTACTACACACAAAGATAGAGTTCTAATTGATGGTGCCAGCAGGAGAACAACGAGGAATTAACATTAATAGGGAGCCTCCGGGCTCCTTTTAGTTATACTATAAGGAGACAGTATATTAAATTAGAACGGAGGTGAGGGCCTATCTGGTGGTGGTATTGGTTTTTATCAATAACGAGTATGCTTTAAAATCCTACATAACATCATTTAATGGCTTATAGGAGGTGGCTATGACAGAGACAATGGACAGTAGCCTTGCGGTTAGAGTTGACCACATGGAAAAGGATATTGCAGACCTGAAAAACAATGATAAAGACATTTTTAGAGAAATGGGTATCATAAAGGAAAGCTATATCGAAATGAAGTTTTATTCAAAACAGACACAAGAAGGGCAGGCAAATATGGAAAAGAAATCAGAAATCAATCAAGAGTTAGTGTTAAAGAGCTTGCAGGAATTAAGAGATAAACCTGTAAAAAATTATGACCAAATAAAAATGGCAGTATGGATTTTCATTGCTACCTATATCATAGGTAATATTTTTGGATTGATGAAGATTTTCACGCCCGCCAGCTAAAAAGTAACGAAAGGAGACGATATTTTGATTGACGAACATATTGTATGTCTAAATCCATCCAAACAGGGTTCAAACATAGGCGTGGATGATTACGGAACAGAGAAGGACAACGCCCACATCATAGGCTATCGTGTCAAAGATATTCTGGACTGGAACGGTGGCTTTAAAAAAGCATATTGCACGCCTAAGACAATGACATTATCCGAAGGTATCAAATTCAGCAACGATGTTAAAGCTACAATCCATGTAGATATACATAGTAACGCATGGATGTATAAAAACAGAGGATGCCAAGCTTGCTACAAGTCGGCAAAGGGCAAGGTCCTCGCAAAGTGCATATATGATGAAGTTGCATCCGTTACACCAACAGCAGATGAAGGACTTAAATACAGAGATGATTTAGGAGCCCTTAATCAGACAAATGCAACAGCCGCATTGGTCGAAATGTTCTATCACGACAACTATGACGATGTGGAATTTTACAAAAACCACAAAGAGGAATTTGCAAGAGCAATAGCTGCAGGCATTATGAAATACGCTGGGGTTCCAGAGAGACAGGAAACAGTATATAAAACTGTAACAGCTACGCAACTTAATGTTAGGGACACACCATCAGCAGCAAGCCCTGATACTATTATTGGCCATTTAAACAATGGAGATAAAGTTCATGTTGGTTTTGAAAAGAACGGATGGGCCAACATATTCTTTGGTAACAATGGTGGCTGGGTATCATCAGCATACTTAAAATAATGGGAGGTACAGAAGAAATGCAAGATTTAATAAACCAAATTGCAGTTGTTATACTTACATCAATTGCAGCTTATACCGGAACGATTCTTACTCATTGGTGGAATGAAAATCAGGCCTTGATAGAATCAAAAATGCAGCAGATTCAGCAGGCTATGGGAATAGAAAAGTACAATAAAGACATTAAGACAGCAAAAATTCTCATAGGCAGCATAGAACAACAGGCCATTAAAAATGATTGGATAGGAGTAACCAAGAGGTCCAAGGCTTGCAGCCTGATACAACAGTACACAGGCCTCACTAATGACCAAATAGGCCACATTATAGAATCAACAGTCAATGAATTTAAGATGAACACCAGCACCATTGACTTGAACAAATTAACGGTTCCGGGAACAGATACGAAGGAGGTTACAGTTTTAAGACTAGCCGATGATGGAAAGTACAAAGAAGAAAAAGCGACCATCCCGGTAGAAGTAGCCTCCTTAGAAGAACCTGCAGCAGTAGAAGAAGTTCCGGCAGCAGAGCCAGTAGCAGAGGCAACCCCGATAGTAGAACCAGTAGTAAATCCACAGAGTATCACAATTAACGGAATAGAATATGTTCCTGCAACCGCTTAATATAGAAGTAAAAAGCCTTGAGTTAAATCAGGGCTTTTTTTATATAATTATTTAGCCAAAACACTTGACATAACGGAAACGGTAGTTTACACTTAGAATAATGAAAGTTTGGAGGTGATTAGATGAAAAACAGACTAAAAGAATTAAGGGCTAGACACAATATAACTCAGCAGGAACTAGCTACTAATGTGGGCGTAAGCAGACAAAGCATAAACGCAATAGAGAATGGAGATACTACCCCGGCAGGAGACACAATGCTTAAAATAGCTAATTACTTCAATATGAATGCAAGCGAAGTATTTGAGCTTAACGAAAAGGAGGTCTAAAATTATGACATTCGATTTTGGAACATTAACCCCACAGGAACACAGAAAAGTATCTGAAATAATATCCATAATAGCTACAATAACATTCTTGTCAGCAATAATAATAGGTCTAGCGGTTTACTGCTCATAGGAGGAAAATATGGAGCAACAGCCAAATTATGATGAAAAAGGAAGGATGAAGTATAGCCCTGAATACCATAGCAAAAACGGAACTTTATGGACTTATGATGAACTTGACTACTTAATAACATGGTATGCAAAAATAGGCCCGGTAGAAATGTCTTTTGCACTTGAAAGAACAGTAGCATCCATTAACAAGAAGGTAGCAGACTTGAAAAAATCCGGCAAGATGGAAGATAAACCGAATGAAAAACATTTTACAAGATAATCGCAACCTGAATAAATTGCGTCCGACTTTAGGAGGTGGGGAAAATCGAACAAAATAAAATATATTTAGGTGATTGTTTGGAATTGATGCCTAAAATAAAAGACAAATCGGTGGATATGATACTATGCGACCTTCCCTACGGAACAACACAAAACAAATGGGATAGCGTGATACCTTTGAATGAACTTTGGGGGCAGTATAACAGAGTTATAAAAGACAATGGAGTAATTGCATTATGTTGTGTTGAGCCTTTTACATCAAGCCTTATAATGAGCAATTTGAAGCATTTTAAATATAAATTAGTATGGGAAAAGTCGAAAGCAACTAATTTTTTAAATGCTAAAAAACAACCTTTAAGGAAATATGAAGAAGTAGCAATATTTTATAAGAAACCGCCTGTATATAATCCGCAAATGAGAGCAGGAGAGCCATACAACAAAGGAATAAGGAAAGACCAACTAACAGGTAGTTATGGTGATTTTAAGCCCGTAGAAGTTAAGAGCGGAGGGTTAAGATACCCAACCGACATATTGTATTTTAAGACAGCAGAAAGCGAGGGCGAAGTTTTTCACTCAACACAAAAACCTAAATCTTTGTATGAATATTTGATTAGAACATATAGCAACGAAGGTGATTTAATACTTGATAATGCTTGCGGTAGCGGAACAATAGGAGTTGCTCAAAGTATAGGTAGAAACTTCATGGGAATAGAAAAAGACGAACATTATCACGAAATAGCAGTAAACAGAATTAAGGATTTTAAATAGTAAATCACGAACAATTCAAATATGTTTTTCGTAATAAATTAAATGAAAGAAGGTATAAAAATGAAAAAATTATCAGTAACAATCAATTCAGGATTAATGGAATTGTCCAGCTACAGCAACGAAGTGAGAATTGAAAATATCAGAATCGAAGAAATCATAAGGTATAACTTGCCAAAAGAAATTCAAGTATCAAAGCCTTATATTGTAAACGCAAAGATTGAAATTGAAATCATAGAATCAGGAATACATGTTGATTCTGAGGGCTACGAAAATAAGGAGGGTATCACAAATGGAGAAGGTTAATAAGGAACTTGAATTAAAGCCTGCAACAATGAACATATACCAGAAAATCCAGAAATGTAAATGTGAGCTTGGCAAGGCAGACCTGAAAAAATCAGGGAAGAATACCTATAGTAACTACAATTACTATGAATTAGGAGACTTCCTCCCAAAGATAAATGATGTAATGGACAAATACGGATTGACAGCAATATTTAACTTCAAGGAGGATTTAGCCTCCCTCACAGTAGTAAATTGCGAGAACCCATCCGAGACATTATATTTTAGCACACCAATCTCAATAGCAACTTTAAAAGGGACCTACGCAATCCAGAACATAGGAGCTACACAGACCTATGCTAGGAGATACTTGTATGTAATGGCCTTTGAGATAGCTGAATCCGATGTACTGGACGAGAAGGAACATGACGAGGACCTTATAGAGAGAGGCCAAAAGATTAATAAGGTTAGAGCAGCAAGCATAAATGCTATGTTGGAACAGACCGGAGCGGATGTTAAGGGATTCCTGAGATACTACAAGCTAAAGGAAATCGAGGACATAACAAATGACTTATTCCCGGACATAATGGCAGAACTGCAGAAGAAACTTGAAAAGGTAAAGAAAGCTCCGCTCCCGGAAGTAGGTAAAAATAAAGTACCGGACCTTGGTATGTAGCACAACATGAATATATGGTCCGTAATTAGAAAGGAGAAAAATATGAGAACAACGGAAAAAAATAAAGAAATGGCAAATGCCTTACTTAAACTAATAGCGGAAAATCCAGAATTAGAAGTAGTCCCAATGGTGGACACAGAGTGTATTTTTGATGATAGCTACAGCACTTGGATGGCTAGATGGGGCAGTGCAGACATAGATGAATACTGGTGTTCAAATGAACGAGTGTATTTCAAATCAATAGATTTCGATACTTTAGTCGAAGAATTTATTGATAACAACTACGAAGATTATCCGACACTTTCGGATGAAGATGAAGAATTGCAAAAGTTAGCAGAAGAAAAAATAAATGCCTACGATTGGATTAAGGCAATATCGGTCAATATTGTACATTGCTAATCACGAACAATTCAAAGCTATTTCGCTATATGAAAAAATGGCGCACGATTCACAACTGCATAAAATTTTGAAAGAGGTGTATGAATATGAATTATGACAAAATGCCAAGCAGGGGCAAAATAACTTCTGATGGAGAATGGGCTAAGGATTGTGGTTGCGGTGGCAAAGCCTATGTCTTTTATGATGAAGATGCCACATACAATGTTGAATGTGAAAATTGCGGTACAGTTCTCAGGCTTATAACATCAAGCTTGGATGGGGCAATAAAGTTTTGGAATAATACATTAGAAGTTGGAGGTAATTAAATGAGTGCTGAAATAGTAATGGGAAACCTTGTTATGTGTAATATATGCCATAAAAGAATAGCCACAAAACTATGTGATATGCCTGTTAGAAGAACAAAAAACTTTCACATAAAGATTAATGGAATGACAGATACAAATTTGAGCTTTAAAGAATATACCGCAACTTGTGACAAATATATCTGCGACAAATGTGCTGCAGAAGTTGGAAACGGAATACACTTCTGCAAATCGTGTATGTCAAAGCTAAAAAGGGTATGACCATGATAAATAAATACAATTTAAACGATATTGTTAAAATTGAAAAAGGAAATGAAGTTTACAAAATAGTTGGAATGCACTTAAACACATACAATAACCCCAAAAAGGTATGGTATTCGCTATATCGTTTATCGGATGGATATATATGCAATATTGCCGAAAATATACTTACACCTGTTATTGCTGTTTAGTGCGCAATACAAAAATATTCTACATAAGGAGGTCTCAACATGGGCGGAAAGTATGAAGTACGATATTGTTACAACGATACATTGCAAGTTTATCAATCGGAATATACAAACAGCTGGTTCAAATTTATGATACTGAGGTTCACCAAAAAGGTCATATATTACAAGGTACAAATGTTTTGAGCAAGAGAGATTGGATGGATGAAAGGAACAGAAGAATGCGGAGAGAGAAGAATATGGATGCAAGCTAAAGGAAATCGAGGACATAACAAATGACTTATTCCTGGACATAATGGCAGAACTGCAGAAGAAACTTGAAAAGGTAAAGAAAGCTCCGCTCCCGGAAGTAGGTAAAAATAAAGTACCGGACCTTGGTATGTAGCACAACATGAAAATATTGCGAGCGACATTAAAAGGAGGAATTGGAAATTGATAAAATTAAGAACTTTGTTTAGTGGCATAGGTAGTCCAGAGATAGCATTGAGGGAATTAGGCATTGATTATGAGGTTATGGACTTCTGCGAGATAGACAAGTATGCAGCGAAAAGCTATAGTGCCGTGCATGGTGTAGACGAAAGCAAGAACTTAGGTGATGTAACAAAAGTATGGGGCAGAAACCTTCCGTATGCTGATTTGATGGTGTGGGGATTCCCTTGTCAGGATATATCGGTCGCAGGAAAGCAGAGAGGCATACAGGAGGGAGCAACAAGGAGCGGATTATACTACGAAGGCTTTAGGATTCTAAAGGAAACCATGCCGAAATATAGCATCATAGAGAATGTGAAAAACCTTGTAGGAAAGAAGTTTAAAGAGAATTTCAATTCGATGCTTGAGGATATAGAGAGCATAGGCTACAACAACTATTGGAAGGTGCTTAACGCTAAAGACTACGGCATACCGCAGAATCGTGAAAGGGTATTCATAATAAGCATAAGAAAGGATGTGGACAACGGCAAATTCACATTCCCAGAAGGATTCGACAACGGCTTGAGGTTGAAAGACTTACTTGAGGATGAAGTAGATGAAAAGTATTATATATCCCAAGAGAAAACGGAAAAACCGATAAGCCAAATAAAAGACAAAGAAATATCTAATTCAATAAGGTGTGGTGGACACGGCTCAATAGATAGGCATCAATGGGATATGGTATGTGTTCAATTAGGAAGTTTTGACAAGGAAGATATAAATGATAACGAAAGACAAAGAAGGGTATACAGTGATGAAGGAGTATCGCCTACGATTTTAGCAAGGACAGGCAATGAGAAGATACTTACGGTTGAAAGAACACCATTAAAGTTTTTGGATAGAAATGGTAAAAAAACTGATGGTAATTATGCTTTTTGTGTAGATACTGCTCAAACAGGAGGCATTAAAGAGCATTTAGATAATGGCAGCCACAGAATCAGAAAACTGACACCGAAAGAGTGTTGGAGGTTGATGGGATTTAAGGACACAGATTTTGAAAAGGCGGCACAGGTAAACTCAAATAGCCAACTATACAAACAGGCAGGAAACAGCATAGTTTCAGACGTGCTTTATCACATATTTGACAGTTTACTAAATGTGGCAATGAACAAGGAGGTGCGGAAATGAAAAGATTTTTAGAAGGTATAGTTATAGGATTTGCAGCATGTTTCCTAAGTTTATTTTTATCAGGTTTCTTTCTATAGGAGGTTAAATATTGAGTAGCGGTGCGGCAGTAACAATCTTTTTTGTTGGCTTAATAATTGGAATAGCAATAACTTCATTTACATTTTGGACACTATATACCGAAAGGAGATAAATTATGAAAGGCGAACTAGGATGCAAGCTAAAAGAAATAAATATTAAAGGCCCATATCCAAACAGAGCAGCAGGCCCGGCTAATTTTTTCGACCTGCAGCTTATAGATGAAAACGGAGAATTCATGTTTATCTGCGGAGACAACGATATACCAAAGCTCCTGCAGGATGCCCTGAAAGAATACTATAAAAATAAAAGGATGGCGAAGAAAAATGGTTGATATAGAAATTAAGCAGGAAATACTACCAGTAATACAGATAAACTTTGACGAGGTTAAGGCGGCCCTATCCACCACAATGAAAAAGTATCAAGGAATAATAGTAACGGAGGACACCCTCAGCTTATGCAAGTTGGACCAGAAGGAACTTGCAGGAATTAGAATCAAGATTGACAACTACAGAAAAGAAAAGAAAAATGAAATGTCAAAGCCTATAGCTGCATTTGAGGACCAATGCAAGGAGCTCATAAAACTTGTAGAGCAGGCCGAAAAGCCAATCAAGGAGGGAATATCAGTATTCGACAACATGAAGAAAGCCGAAAAAAAGTTTGCTGCAGAGAAGATAATTGATGATGTGGCCACAGACCTTGAACTCAGGCCTAAATTCAGAGCTAAATTTGCGGTTATCGACAAATACATGAACCTGACAGCTACAGAAAAGGCGGTCCGGGAGGATGTAGAGCAGCGGGGAGTATTCTTCAAGGCAGAGCAGGACAGAGAGGATGCAGAGATACAGGTTATCCGCTCCACGATAGACAATGCCAATAAGGGGAATATAGCTAAAATAGAATACGGAGAATTTGAGGACCTTCTGGATATGAATTACCCGGTTCCTCAGATAATCACAAGGATAAATAACATGGGTGAGAAGATTAGACTTGCAGAGAACCCTCCTGTTAAAGCTCAGGAGCCTCAGATAAGAGCAGAAGTACCCCAGGTAACAACTAGCTCTACTGCACCGGAAAATCTGGCAGAAACGGTCCTCGTTGAATCTGAGCCTATATACTTCATAACCTTTAAAATGTATGGCAATAGATTTCAGACTAAGGCCATGGGAGACTACCTGAGAGCCAACAACATAAAATACGATGTGATTGAAAAAGGAGAGGTTTAATGGAATACTTTGACGATACAACGGAGCAGCAGAAAGTAAGAATAGTAGAGAATTGTATTCTATGTGGGGAGTTTATCATGGAGCATGAAGAATATTATGATATTAAAGGTATGGCAGTATGTAGGAAATGCAAAGAGGCCTCACTCGATATGAAGATGGATGGTGAAGTGGATATTAAAGGTTGTACCTGCTGCGGAGAACCAATCCTAAAGTATGAGTGGTTCTATGACTTCAAGAGTGAAATCAAAATAGGCGAGGGATGTATCAATAAATTCAAGAAAGGGGACTAAATAGGTTCCCTTCTGCAATATCGATGTGGTATAATAACAACAAGAAGAACAAGGAGGTGGAAACAATGGATGATTTTAAAGATAAAAGGCTAGAGTTAGGCTTAACACAATCTCAATTAGCCGTTATGGTAGGAGTGAGTTTAACTACTATTCAGTTGTGGGAGCGAGGAACCAGCAAGCCAACGGAAGAAAATCAGAAAAAACTTGATGGAATATTCAAGGTTGGCAGGGAGGCTTAAAATAATGGCAGAAAAAAAGTATTATTGGCTAAAATTAAAGGATGATTTTTTTAGAGATAAAGAAGTTAAGAAGTTGAGAAAAATTGCAGGAGGTGATACATATACAATTATTTATCTTAAAATGCAATTGCTGAGTTTAAAGGAGGAGGGAAAATTATATTTTGATGGGTTAGAGAAAACATTTGCCGAAGAATTAGCATTAGAACTTGACGAGGATACTGATAATGTGGATGTTACTTTAAATTATCTTGCTAAGTGTGGATTAATTGAAGAAGTATGCGAAAACGAATTTATGCTCCCTCAAACCATGCAATCAATAGGCAAGGAAACCCAAGTTGCTGTAAGGGTTCGCAAGCATCGAGAAAAGAAGAAAGTGTTACAATGTAACGTTCCTGTAACAATTGGTAACACAGAGATAGAGAAAGAGATAGATATAGAGAAAGAGATAGATAGATATATAGAGGTAGATTCTTTAACTATAGCCCTTAATGATTTCAAGGATATGCGGAAGAAAATAAAAAGTCCAATGACAGATAGGGCCTTTAAGATACTAGAGAATAAACTTCAAACTCTATCAACGGACAAAGAAACTCAAATTAAGATTTTAGAGCAAAGTATAATGAATAGTTGGCGAGGTGTTTTTGCACTAAAAGATGATAAACAGTCAAACCAGAAATTCTACGGTAAAAAGCAGGACAACTTCAACGCATCGTGTGCTGATACCGGGAGAGACACAGACTACAACGAATTAGAAAAAAAATTACTAGGATGGTGATAGTATGAACCCATATTCAGAGGTTTACAAACTCACAAGATTAAACGATGAAAAACAGGGAATCATTGAAAGGCAGTACCAGATAAACAATGAGCTGGAAGAAAAACTCAGGATAGCCCTCGATAAACTAGACACTATTCCTGATGTAAATATCGTGAATGAGCAGCAACAGTATATAGCAAAGCTGCAAGAAGAACTCAATTCTCTAAATTCAAGACCTGATGCAACAATGATGAGTGGTCAGCAAGAGTATATCCGCAAACTAGAGGCCGAGCTTGCTATAACCGAAAAAGCATACAACGGAGCAACAGAACATATAATAGCATTAGAGAATGAGCTCAGAACTAAGGGTTTAACAGTAAAAACACCTGAACCATGCGTAAATTTTGAATTTGAGTATTACGCTCAATTAGAGATTAACAGGAAAGCCAAAGAGTTAAACGCACTATTACTAAAAGCTATCACATTAATGGGAGGATTATAAAATGGAAAAGAAGATTAAAATAATATTGATTGAGGAAGATGCTGCAGGCAAGAAAGTAAAAACGGTTTTTAAATCAGGAAGAGAGAGGTTCGCATTTACCGGAATCAAGAAGTCTAAAAAACTTATGGGAGTAGATACAGAGGAAATTGTTCAGGCTATAGAAATGGAGAACAAGGATTTAATAAACACCACGCTCTCATACACAAATATGGTGCTAGGAGGTCTCAGGAATGAATAAAGTTGTACCGAGAGAAAAATGGAAGGACATAGAAGGGTATGAAGGTATTTATCAAGTCAGTAATTTAGGTGGTATAAAAACTCTAAACCCAAGATATAAAAATAAAATTATCTTAAAACCTTATGGGAAAAGTTATTCGAATATATTTTTATATAAAAATAACGAAAAAAGAAGAAGATATATGGTCCATAGGCTTGTTGCAAAGGCATTTATACCAAACCCGGAAAACAAACCGATGGTCAACCACATCAACGGAGTTAAGGCCGATAATCATGTTAGTAATTTAGAGTGGGTAACTGCAAAAGAGAATATAGCTCATGCTTGCAAATTAGGTATTGGAACTGTAGGAGAACGCAATGGACTTTCCAAAATTACGAACGAGCAAGCAAGGTATATTAGAAAAGTCTACAAACCATTCGATAAAGAATTTGGAAATAAAGCACTTTCAATCAAATTCGGAATGAACATAAATAATATATCAAATATCATTACCAATAAAACCTATAAAAATATTTAATAAAGAAAGAGGGCGTTTATTATAAATAAATTTTTATTCACAGGAAACCTAGGAAAAGATTCTGATTTATCCTTTATACCAAACTCAGGCAAAGCATTGTTGAAATTTAGCGTGGGAGTTGCTAGAGGTTTTAAAAGAGAAGATGGAACGGATTGGATTAATTGTTCCTTGTTTGGTGAAAGAGCTGAAAAACTAGCTCCATATCTGATTAAAGGCACAAAAGTATTGGTTGAGGGAGTTATTAGAATAAATTTATATGAAAAAGATGGTGCGAAAAAGTCTTTTACAGAAGTATTGGTCAATAATGTTGAGTTTATAGGTGGAAAATCCGATTCAACGCATGAACAGCCAAACAATAAAGGCACCGACACCGGGAAGAAAACCCATTCAGAAGGATTTACGCCTGTAGGCAGCAATGAAATAGATGATGGAGAAATCCCTTGGTAGAAAAAAACATGGACCTTGACGAATCACTTGACTGGATAGAGCTCAGGAAAAGAATCAAGGCCATGAAGTCTTTATTAAATGGGGAAACGATAAATCAGTAAGGTTGTGCTGCAGACCATACTGCAGCCAATACTTAACTACTAGGGGGCAGATTGTGAAAGCGTTAAAAAGAATATCAAGGGCCGACCAAGTTAAAATAGGACATAATTTAAAGTTACATATAATAAATAACGAGGGCAGACAAGGCCTGAACAAACATATTTTTATTAATGGAGTAGTTGTCTACATGAACAAGTATTTTTTCGTATTAAAAACCAACGCTGGGTATAATGAATCATTCTTGTATGTTGATAATGTCCGATGTAATTTAACATAGGGGGGCCAAAATGAAATTATTCTTATCATATATTTTTGTAATAGGCATTATAACAGCCACAATTCAGTTAGCGAAACATGATGTAAGCACACACATGGATTGCAGCCTGCATTGTAAGACCTGCAGAATCAAGGAAAGATGCAAATTTGCTTTTAGATGGCAAAATCCGAGGGAGGATATGAAATGAATGTTAGTGAAGTGGCAAGAATCACAGGGAACTTGACTAAAATTAATATCGTAAGCTATTGGAGTGGTGCGGATTATGGAACCTTCCGAAGTAATGATATACCGGAAGAACTAAGAGAAGTCAAAGCATTACAGATAATACCTAAAAACGAATATTCGCTAGTAATAGCAATAGATTAGGGAGGATATGAAATGATGGATGCAGAGCAGAGATACAAAAGGTTGTTAGAGATTGACCTGAAAATATTATGTCATGTGAGTATGAACGAGGAAGAAAAGGAGGAACGCAAAAGGATTATGGATATAATAAAAGCTGATATTCCTATCAAAGAGTTTGAATATACCTGTCCTGAGTGTGGCAGCCACAAGGAGCCCAAGCACCAGAAACTATATGAATTTGCGGATGCTGATGGTCGGAGGGGAATATGGGTAGACTATGATACCTGCAAAGACTGTGGATATACAAACGAATAGAGAACACTTTGAATATATGGCGAGCAATTGGAGGAATAAAAAATGACCGAAGAACAGAAAGAATGGAGAAAGAATCTTGAATCAGTAGTAGGTGCAATGGTAACTGATTTTATGATTGATACTGATTGTGACAAGTATGTTTGTTCAGAATGTGGGTTTGAGAAAATATGCAGAGAGGTTTGGCAAATAGTTATTCAAATGCCTGGTGACGAGGAAGAAGATACTTCGAGAAAGGAGAAATTATGATTAATAGACAGTTTTTACACTATAGAGTTTACCTTGTTACGGTTGTTAAAAATGGCGAGGAATTGCAAACCATAGTTAAAGTAGACCAAACCGATTATGTGGACAGACCAAACAACATGGACGATGAAGAATGGATTGATAAGTGGGCTGAAAACGAATATGGAAAATTTACAACGATGGATATGGAAGAATTGACAGACTTAAAATATAAGTATTTAAACTTTGAAGATTATTTTGATTAGTAGCAATACAAAAATAAAAAGGAGATAAATAATGGGTAAAAAATTTGAAGGTCAGTTGATGAAATTTGAAATAACAAACGATAAATTAAAGATGGAAATAAAGATAAGCGACTTAGTGAAATTGTTTGAAAATAGTCCTAATAACTTTGGTTATGATGGTGAGGGATGTGCAAAAGTCAGACGTGGCAAGCGTTTAGAGTTTGTCGAACATATAGTCAATCAGTTAATGGATGAATCCCAACAGGATGAAAACAATACTAAATGGGGACAGCCATTTGAAGATATTTTTACAGATTTGTCAGAGGACATAAAAGATGAATTTATAAAATATCCAAATGCCGAAGAATACTAAGTTGCGAACAATTCAAAAACATTTTAAGCAAAGCTATAAACAACATGAATATATTGCGCACGATTAAAAGGAGTGATTAGGTGAAAGCAATTCCGTTAGATTTAAAGCAGGCGAATGAATTTGTTCAGAATTTACACAGACACCATAAGCCTGTTTATAGAGATAAGTTCAGGGTGGGTGTAGTTGATGATGAAGGAGCGTTGAGAGGTGTTGTGCAAGTCGGCAGACCTGTTTCAAGGGTGTTAGACGATGGTGAAACGCTTGAGGTTGTAAGGCTTTGCACAGATGGGCTTGAAAATGCTTGTAGTTTCTTATATTCAAGAGCGGCGAGAGTAGCAAGGGAATTAGGCTATAAGAAAATAATAACCTACATACTTGATGAAGAATCAGGCACAAGTTTAAAGGCTACAGGGTGGACGCTCGAAGCTGTCACAAAGGGACATAATTGGAGTTGTCCAAGTAGACCACGAACAACAACAGCACCAACGTGCGATAAACAAAGGTGGTCAAAGCAACTAAGTTAGTCGCAATTCAAATATATACTGATGGAGGTTAAATTATGAACAGAATAACTATGGGATATGGAATCGGAGCCTGCATAACTCTAACTGGAACAACGGACCAATCAACTAAAAAACTTATAGATTGGCTTTATAGCAAAGATACTACTCAGATATTTGCAATAGATAAGCCAGAGGATAAAAGCAAAGTTTATCTGAGGAAAGAAGGATTGCAATTTATTAATGTAGTGCCAATCAAAGAATAGAAAGGAGCTTGAAATTAGTGGAATCATGGAGAGATATTGAAGGATATGAAGGATATTACCAAGTCAGCAATGCTGGTAAAGTTAGAAGTTTGGACCGAATATCTATAATGAAAAATGGTGTAAAAAGAACAAACAAAGGCAAAGTATTAGCACTTGTTTTTGATGGAAAAGCAAAATATCTTTATGTTAGTTTATCTAAAGATGGAATCGCAATAAAAAAATCAGTACACAGACTTGTTGGCAAAACTTTTACGGATGGATATTTTGAGGGGAGTGAGATAGACCATATAGATACCAACCCTATTAATAATAATGCTTTAAACCTTAGATGGACAGACAGGAGTGGAAATATGAAAAATCCAATAACATATCAAAATACAATAAATCATCATGTGGAAAAACAAAGGATTCCAGTAATGGGAACAAACAAAACAAATGGATATATCCTGCAGTTCGACTATGTAAGACAGGCTAAAAAAAATGGGTTCAAAGGTATTGGGGAAAATATACATGGGAGAGCCAGCCATTGTAAAGGGTATATTTGGAGGTATAATATTGCGGTATAAATTCACAAACAAGGAAATAATTGATATTTTAAATAGAATGATAATTGTTATTGATTCCAGAGAGCAGGCTAACAGCCATGTGATAGGATGGTTCAATTCCAATAAGGTAAACTACAAAGTAACAAAACTAGAATACGGAGACTATAGTTGCTATCTACCTGCAGGATGTTTTGATGGACAGACAAGGGACATTTTCTTTACGGATGAACTTGTTATTGAGAGGAAATTCTGCATAGATGAGTTGGCCATGAACCTTAAAGACAACAAGACCAACATAAATGATATAAATGCAGAAATTATCGAAATATTCGGTGAAAAGTACCTAGAGAAGGTCCTGAAAACAGACTATAACAGGATGAAATTTGAATTTGCGAACCTGAACCGCCACGATATAGAGTTTTATATCTTCATGGAGGACAAAAACTACGATGAGAACATAAGAGCCGGGAACTTCCGGTCAGAATATAACCCGGCCACACTCTATAAACGCTTGAAAGCCCTAGAGAGGGAGTTTCATACCATGATAAGGCCTATGTCCAAGGAGATTATAGGGAGTGAGATATACAACACCCTGAGATACGGAGTAAGAAATATTCTGGTCCATAAAGGATTTATAGAAGAATAGGAGGCCGCCATGATTTTATATCCAGACAGGATGAAACAATTAATTGATTTTGAGGGCCTGAGATATGGAGACAAAGGAGCCCCCACAGATATTGATGGATTGATAGAGTACAAGAATAAAGGCTACATAATCATTGAGCTTAAACATAATTCAAAGGGTATGCCGGATGGCCAAAGATGGGCCATTGAGCGGATGGTAAAGGACTTTAAAAATGCCGGGAAAATATCTATAGGGATAGTTGCTGAGCATGATGTTGATGTTCAGTATGCTATACCTTGTAGGGATTGCATCGTGAGGGAGTATTACCTCAGTACAAGCAAGAATATACAATGGAGAAAACCTATAAGCTGCGTTACAGTAGGCAAGATGATAGACGAGTTTATAGAGTTGTACCTTTAAGAACAACATGAATATATGGCGATGAACATTAGGAGGGATAAAATGACCAATGAAGTAGCAAAAGAACTGATAATAAAAACAATAAGCGATTTTATGTTAGATGATGAAGCGTGTAAATATAAGGCTTGTAGTGATTGTGGTTTTGACAAAATATGTGGCGATATAGTTGATTATGTTGGGGATTTAGACAATCAGAGTTAATCACAATACAAAAATGTGATGATTAAGGAGGCCGGGAAATGAAATGTCAACAATGCAATTATTATATGGAGACACCAAGTTATAACGAATGTGTTTTATTATATTGGGAGAACTGCAGGACTTTAGAAGATTGCAATGCAGTAAACGAGGACCAGACTGTAAACAGAATAAACTATGAGGCCCTGAAAATAAAAATGTGCGGAGGATGTTAACATGAATTGGAACGGATTTTCATTAATTGAAAGCAGCTCAATGGTTAAACAGATAACGGAGCCTAAGCGTAAGGCTAAATCCAAGCGAATACAGAAGAAATTCAATAAAAGATACGGATTCAGGACCAGAACTATACCACTTAAAAAAGTTTTTTTCTTCAATCATTCCTTCATAGGACACCCTGATATTATAAAAGGTATAATTAAAGTACTAGATAAAGATAAAGGAGGATGTAAGGATGTGTAATGAAGATTGCCACAAGTACAAGAGCCGCCACAGCCACGATAGGCACGATATGACCTGCCTTAATTTCATAGGAGATAAGAATATTAGGCTGCAATTAGTTGACTGCAGGCAATACTGCAAATTGATTAAAAATACTCACAGCAAAGTAGTTATAATTCTTCATCATCCGGGAAGGAGTTAAAATAAAAAAAGGGCCTTGGCTTTATGCCTTGGCCTCTTTATATGCTTTTCTTTTCATATCCCGGTACCATTCAGCCCGGTTTGAATATCCTAGTTTCTTTAGTGCTGCATCCAGTCGGTCTAATTCCTCCTGAGTTTCTCTGACTGCAAAAGCTAGTTGTTTTTTATCCATTGCTATTCCTCCTATTCTTATTTTAAATAATTATCTTCGGACCTGTTACGGGACCTTTTACGCTCTTTTCTATAATGCAATTCCTCGTTGATACAGTATATTGTTAAAATCACCATAGGCGGGCCCCATAACCAGCCCATTTTTAATAAGCATAATCCGATTATTCTAATACCTTCCATCTTTATTCCTCCTATTTTTTTAGATTCTTGCATAATCCTAGGCCGCCAATGCTCTGAGGTAATCTTCTGTACGCTCCATTGTGTACGCATTTTAGGAAACACTTATTGCAATTACATTCAGGGAAATCCTGTGGCCTCTTGGAATTATCCCATGCTGCCATGAACTTATCAATAGAACCCGGCTCCGCATATATTGACCATAACCCGGCTAACGGATTACCGTTAATATCCTCCGCTGATTGCACTATCTTATATTTGATTTTGGCTGCATCGGCTGCAGCTTTAATCCTGTTGTATTCCTCGATTGGATAGTTTGACAATAAAACCATTTCCATGTTTATTCCTCCCCTAACATTCTATTTCTTAATCACTCCTTAAATTTAATTTGTTTGGTAGGCGGTTTTTAAGGATTACCGCCATAACCTATAAATTATTTTATTTTGCTGATTATATCTTCCGCTTTTTTCTGTGCCTGTGGGCTCCTGTAGCTCTGCCATGCTCCATTACTTGGGGCCCATCTAAAACCGTTTTTCTTTAACTCTGTTCTAGTATCTGCATCAGGTTTGCCGGGGAATATAATTTGTAATCTCTGAGCCTCTAAATTATCTATAATCTGGATTCCGTTTATTTCTGTTGTTAGGTCCTCGGCTGGTGTTGTTGCTGCCTGCTCTGCTATCTTCTGTAGGTGTGCAATCCTCTGTTTTGCTGCTCTTATAGTTGCGTTGTTATTAGTCAATGAGCATGATGCAAAACCGTAGCGGCCGCAAAAGTCAGGGCTTAACAATTTTAACGCTGATGTTTCAGTTAATCCGAGTTTTACAAGTTCAACAACTTTTTCAGAATCAAGCATCTTTTTACTTTTCACAATCTTGTTAGCTGCTTTCATTAATTCTTGGCTTTCTTCTAATTTTTCAACTTTAACCTGTAGCTGTTCGATTGCATCCACATCATCTGATTTAATAATTTTGTCTCCTGCTACTACTGCCCATATTTTATTTTCAATTCCTTTTAACTCGTTGTATTCTTCCCAGAGCTTGCCTTCTCTGCTTAAATACTTTTCGTGTGCTCTCATATTATAATTACTTGGGCCGGCTACCATTACCGACACATGACCGGCACCGTTGGCGTTATACTTATTTATCCAGTTTGCATAATTAACGGTGTATCTCTCAACTAATCTATCTATTCTTTCTTTGGATTCCTCTTTGTTGCATTTGCTTTTGGCTTTCTCTGCAACTTCCTTTATTTCTTCTATGTGCTCATTATATTCCCTTGTTGCTCGGCCTGTCTCATAATCGCTATGGCTCATATTCTCTTTAGCTCTCTTTGCTGATTCTTCGTTGATTTTAATCATTGTCATTTTAGACACCATCCTTTTTATTATTTAGCTTTTAGCTTTGGGAGGGCTTTAAGGTTGAACCCTCTAGAACCTTTTATATTATGCTGTCTTTGTTTCTTCCACTTGGCTGCTGCTGAATAAACTTGATTTTTTAAGATACATTTTTTTACCTTTAATCTCTGTTACTGTTTCGCCTTCCTTTGATTCCTGTTTAAAATTACATGGTGTCCAGAGGCCAACCTGCAACAATGCTTTTTCGCCTTTTTTAACTTGATAGCCTGATGCTTTCCATGCTGCATAAGTTTTGAGATTTGTTCCATCATATTCAAAATCAATCTGCTGTTCTTCAAGGGCTATTGCTATTAACTGAGTATTCTTCATTGTTACCGCCTCCGTTTAATTTGATTTGATTTGAGTATTGGAAATCAGCTTTAAGGTATAACTGATTAGAACTCATTGAAGAACTGAACCCCTTCAAGCAGGTTGCCGGAAGTCTTAATCAAAACCGGCTTTGATGCTGTTTCTATTTGTTACGCTTATTGTATAACACCGTTGTAACGATGTCAAGCATTATTTACAAATTAATTAAAAGAATTTTCAAGAGCCTTGCATCCGCTGATATTGCTTATTTGTTCGCATGGTTTTTATGTGGTATGTGCTTGCAGCATCGTGATATTATAAAAAAATAGTGCTTGCCCGGGGAGTTGATAAGGAAGATTTTATTTTGCTATAATAGAAGGGATAAGAAATCACACATTAACGGAAGGAGTGGAGCCAATGAGTTATAAAGAACCAAAGGTAGGTAGACCGCCAATGTATAGCAGCGTTGACCAAATAACCGGATTGATTGAGAAGTATTTCAAAGACTGTCAAGGCGTATTATTGAAGAACAAAGATGATGAGGTAGTAATGGACAAGCTGGGGCAGCCGGTTTATATCGGTGCGGAACCTGCTACAGTCACAGGCTTAGCGTTAGCGTTGGGATTCAATACAAGGCAAGGGCTAATTACATATGAAGGCAAGTCAGAATTTCAAGACGCGATTACGCAGGCCAAGACCAGATGCCAACGATACGCAGAGAAAAGGCTATACGATTCACAGGGCAGCAACGGAGCAAAATTCAGTCTGATGAATAACTTCGGATGGAGAGATAAACAGGAGGTAGAGAGCATCAACACCAACATAAACGCAGACATTACTGATATGACAGATGAGGAACTAGCCGAGCAGGTCCGGAAGATGCGAGAGGCAGCAGCCAAAGGGGAATAATCCAGCGTTAAAACATGACGATAAATGAACATTTAACGCATTGTATAGGAACGCATACTGCAAAGCGAGTGATACCACCGGTTCCCGGACTTTGCAGCGTTTCTATTATCGTGCATCGTGCTATATCTCCCTATTAATGCGGCTATTCTCAATTAGAACAGCGGCAGCAGGCCGGGCCCTTTGTTTCATTGTATGCAGCATGACACATAATAATATATACATACACAACAGAAGAACCAAGGCAGGAGGGAGCAGCAGCAGAACCCGGGAGGCGGTGCCATTGCTCAGGTTCAGGCCCCCCCACCCCCATAGACCGGGTACCAAAGCCGGGGAGCGGAGCGAAAAAAATACCTCTACCAGCTACCGAACACATTTTCACACAAAGGAGACTAATCCATGACAAGAGAAGAAGCGATAACTATATATCATCTAATCAGAGAAGAATGTAAGTTACATAAAGAAGATTGTTCTGATTGTCCGCTTTATTATGAAGCAGATAATCTTAAAGGTTGCATGGCAGAACAAGCACCTGTTTCAATGTGGGATGGTGATAATCTGTAATTTATGAGATTATAAATAGTGTTTTCTCTATTACAAAAAAATAATATATAAATTTCATGCACATTTAGTAATAACCACTAAGGTAAATCTGCATGGTCAAAACGAGCAAAGCATTGATATAACAAGTCTAAGTGCTATTTTGAAATGGCGTTTTTTTGGTATCAAAGTAGCTATTTAGCACCAAAAAAAGTGCATCGTAGAGGAGATGTATCATGAACATTAAAACAACAAGGCTTACTAATCCAAATGGAGAATTGTTAAGTGAACAGATATCTAAATACAAGAGTGTGTTTGAAGATGATGAAGGATATTTGTTCTGGAATAAGAAGGACTACACTAAATCATTTCAAGATGTTGAGTACCCAAAGGAACTAACAGACAGTGAATTAGGGAAGATTACAAGGCTTACGAAGAAAGTATATGCAGATACTAATATGATAGCTTACAGGGGCAATGGTGGGAGAATAAAAGCATATACAGATGAACAGATAAGTGGATATCTAGAATTGGGATTAAGGCAAGGCAGAAGATTTCTTACTAAGATGAATAAATTAGGTATTATCATTAAACACAACAATAAAGGAACTACTGAATACTATTTCAATCCTTTATATTACTTCTCTAATAACAGGATAAACCTTGATTTATACCTAATATGCAAAGAACAGTTGGACAAAGTACTACAAGCATGGGTAATAGAACGCTATATGTTGCTTGTAGACGAAGATTAAAAGGAGGTTGGCTTAGATATGTCAACAAAGATAACAAGTTATTTACAGGCTTTTGATTACATAGGTGTAGTTTATACGGATAAGGTTAAGGCACGAATGAAGGAATATGAGAAAGAAGGACATACCGAGAAAAGTATCTGCTATACCATTTGGAAGAAGTCGGATAAACTAATGAGTTTTAAAGACGATGATAGATTCTGGGGAATATTTGAAAATGAACTCAAGAAGTATTCATGGACTAAGGATGATTCTAGATGGAAAACCTACAATGCAAAGAAGGTGATGTAATGACTAAGAAGAACTGTGAAAGTTACTTTGTCTATGTACATGAAGGAGAGATATGAGAGAAGATTTAATTAAAGAACTAGCCCTCCTGAAAGAAATAGAAACCCGAAAACGCAGAGCCGCAGCCTTAGAGAATGACTTATTATTTTTCAAGGAATACATAAAAATAGTCAACAAAAACGGTGAGGCAGTATGTTTTGAACCCAACGCAATACAGCAACAGATAGATGCTAAGATAGAGGAACTAACATTCCAAGGTAAGCCAGCAAGAATAATAGTATTAAAGGCGAGACAGGAAGGAGTATCTACCTACACGCAGGCCAAGATATTAAAAAAGACAGCTACACAGGAAAACAGAAACTCTTTGGTAGTAGCACACAGAGACGATTCTACCTCCGCTATCTTTGACAAGGCAAAATATATGTATGGTAATTTACCGGAGGAAATCAAGCCCCTACAAAAGGCTAGTAATGCAAAGGAGCTTATATTTGACATACCTTCATTTTATAAAGGCAACAAGAAGGGCCTTAACAGTAAGATTAAAATCCAGACAGCAGGTTCAGACAGTATAGGAAGGTCCGATACTTTTTACTATGTTCATTTATCAGAGTTTGCATTTTATCAAGGGAACCCAAAAACACAGCTTGCAGGTATTCAGCAGGCGGTACCTTCTATACCGGGAACTATGGTTATTATTGAGAGCACAGCTAATGGCTACAATGCTTTTAAAGAGTTGTGGGATTCAGCGGTTGCCGGAGAGAATGACTGGGTACCAATGTTTTTTGCATGGCACGATTATATTGATTACCAGATACCATGCGAAACTAAAGAAGAAGAAAGAGAAATAATGTCTAATCTCAGCGAATACGAAACTAGCATAGTGGACCTATTCAATCTATCTGCAGCACAGATAAAATGGTACAGATGGAAATTAAGAAATGACTGTAACGGTAGTGTAGATTTAATGAAACAGGAGAACCCTTCATATCCTAAAGAGGCATTCCTATCTACAGGCCGGCCAGTATTCCCGGTTCAGAAAGTTGAAATGAGACTGGAAGAATTGAAAAAACTTTATAGTACAGAGCCCCCAGCAAAAGGTAGATTCAGTTTTCAATGGGATAATGGAGACACTAAAGGCAAAATTATTGATGAAAAAATTACATGGACACCAGACAAGGCCGGAGTAATCACAATGTATGAGGATGTTCAGCCGGGCTACCACTATGTAATAGGCGGTGATACAAAGGGAGAGGGCAAGGACTTTTATACTGCTACAGTAATCAATAACATTACCGGGAAAAGAGCAGCTACATTAAGATGGCAGATAAGCAACAGTAAACCGTACACACACCAAGTCTATTGCTTAGGCAGGTATTACAACGATGCACTTATAGGAATAGAAATGAACTTCAACACAGCCCCCATAGAAGAATTGCAGCGGTTACAATATCCTAGACAGTATCAGAGACAACAATATGATAATTTTTCCAAGGAATATCAGAAAAAATACGGATGGAAAACTGATGGGAATACGCGCCCCCTCATAATCGACAAGGCAATAGACCTGATAGAGAACAACATTGACCTATTTACTGATATAGTCATGTTGGAAGAATGTACTACATTCGTATATGATGATAATGGTAGGCCTGATGCAGCAAGCGGAAAACATGATGATGCTCTTTTGTCAGATATGATAGCAAATGAAATCCGTAGCCAGCAAAACTTTACACTATTAACGGAGGCAAAACCTAAAAAACTAAAACTGATTGAAAAATTAGGGCTAGGAAGAAAGGAAACTGTAAACCGATGGTAAGCAATAAAGAAATATTGGATATGCAGCAGGTGCTACTAGATGAAATTAGAGAGGTCCGGGAAGAAAACAAAGCTATCCGGGATGAACTGATGAATATTAAACTCAAATTAATTGACATAGATAACAAAACACTAAAACCTAGACTTATTGATAAATTGGAGGTGGAGCGGTGGTAGTAAAATGTTTCAAATGCCCGGAGCATGGGGAATTTGACCACGAATGTAATATGAATGATGAATATCCAGTATGTCCTAAATGCGGCAAGGAAGTTATAAGGGTTTTTAAATCACCACACTATCAATTCAAAACAATAGGATTCGCTGGGAAAGGATGGGCTTGATGGGAAAAGTTAAAGATACAGTAAAGGCAGTAACCAAGGCAGTAAAAAAAGCGGTAAACGCACCAGCAGACAATATTTATTCTATGGCCACACAAGAGGACCGAGAACATCGTTGCTCAGAAGATTTTTATGCCTCAAAGAACAACAAGGCCGGGACCGTTACTAAGTGGAAAAGGCTAGACGAGTATTACAATAACGAACACTATACTAAAAAGCAGATTGAGGAATTAATCGCAGCTAATAACTGGAACTTTGTGCCGCCAGTATTGCCGGACCCCTTCATTCAGGTAGAGAGCCAGATAGATGCAACGCTCCCACAGGCAGAATTTAGAGGCAGAGACGATGATAAAGATAGTGCCAAGGCCAAAGAAAGACAAGCTGTAATGGAGTATATTTGCTACAACAACAAAATCAAGCAGATGATTCCTGAGAACGAAAGGAACCTGAACAAGCTAGGCAACGCATTTTGGAAAGTAGCGTTTGATGGCACAATCAAAGGGTTCGGCTATGTAGGAGATATAGTTATAGGTAATCCGGCACCAGCATACATATTCCCGGACCACTCAGCTTATGATATTGACGATTGCGAATTTATCATTTATTCCTACAGGCAGCATAGAAGGAAAGCAAGAAGAATTTATGGAGCCATCATTGATGAATGCGGCAGTAATGGATTTATCAAAGATACTGAAATATTCGACAGGTCAGAAAACAACTTGACCATGCTAGATGATACAGTACAGATAATCGAATATTGGTACAAAGACGATGAAGGAGACATAGCCTGCAGCATACAGGTAGACTTTAAGGAAGTTAAATACATCCCTAAGTATTGGATTAATACTAGAAACAGCGGAAACCAGCGTTATCCTTTTATCAAATACTGCAAAATTCCAGTAGACCAGAGCTTTTGGGATAAAGGCGAAATAGAGACAATCATAGATTTAGTAGATGCAGCCGACAGAGAATTTATGTCAGCCCTCCTAATTGATATGATGCAGCCTGCAGACATTATAGTTTATGAGCCAAACGCACTTGCAGAAGGTGAGACTATTTCAACAGGTCCTAATGCCATGATTAAGATGAAGGACAATAGGATTGAGGGAATAAGGAGGCTAGGAAACCTAGGTACAAATTTCAATGCTTTGCAGATGATTGAGTTCATCCACAAGAAAATCGAGGAAACAACAGGCAATAGTTTAACTAATAATGGACTGGAACCTACCAAGGTAACTACAGCATCCGGTATAGCCATGATGAACGAAAGAGCGGATATGAGAAAAAACATTAAAAAGGCCGACAGATTGACAGGTTTTGAGAAACTTTATGAGCTTATCGACTGGACCGCACTTGAATTTTACAACACCGACAGGGTAATAATGATTCGTGGCCAGCAGGAAACTCAGGATGATGGTACTTTTAATGATTCCACAGTATTCAATTCAGACAATCACAAGGTAGCAGACAAGGCAAAAGCCAAGGCACTAGCTACAAAGGGAGTAGAACAGGGCAAGACTGATGAAGAAATACAGAAGATTCTTGACGAGAATGTGTATTACTTCCCAACAGTAGATATTGAAATAGCGGTAGGCGAGGGAGTTAGCAAGAGTAAGTCATTCACGCTGCAAGCATTGAGCGAATTAATTAAATACCCTATCACAAGCCAGAATGTAAGTTTGATAAAATCGCAGGTTGACCTTCTGGACCTTCCTAATAAGAAGGAAATTAAGGATGGACTAGAAAACTTCTTTAAATCTCAGATGAGTATGCCTTATTTATTCAAGGATATGCCTAGATTCCAAATCTCATTCCAAGACTTGCCACAGGATGCACAGATTCAGGTTATGGACCAGATGGGAATTAAAAGTCAAGGCGGCCTGAGCAACGATGCTAAGGTAAAACAGAACAAGGAATTAATGGCAATGGGAGGCCAGCTAGAACCTATTGAACAGGTAGCCCCACAGGAGGCACCAGCAGGCACTCAGGTGCCAGTAGGACCACAGGAAGGGAATGTATCGACTGAACCAGAACAAGCCCCACAGGACCCACAGGGAATCCCGGAAACCGCCCCCGGAGGATTAACACCGGAACAGATTCAGCAGATAGAGGCAGATGGAAAGTTGTCTCCTGATGAACTAGCATTATTTATTCATGCTACCCCACAGCAACAGCAAGAGATTATGATAGAATTAAACTTAAATCCAGAGGCTTTAGCCGAACAAGTCAAAGCACTAGGAGGAAATCAGTAAAATGGCGAAGAAAAGTGTACCTAATATGTTAATGGCTATGATGGCGGCAAGGTCCAAGAATGCAGGAACGCCAACGCCTACAGTCAATAATCAGACAACTAAGAAGAAACCTGCAACAAAGAAAAAACCAACAGCGAATTGTTCAAAGAAAGGATGTTAAAATGGAAAATTTAGTAAACTTATCATTCGGATATGCTGTATATGCTGCAGAAATGGGTTTTAAAATAGCTAGAGAAGGATGGAACGGTAATGGAATGTTTGTATATCATGTCCCAGCATCTAATCATCCAGCCACAACTGATATTTCCAAGACAGAATTTGGCGAGCAGGTTCCTTATGGAGAATATTTAGCCATGAAAACAGTAACAGGAACAGTAGTACCTTGGCTTGCAAGCCAGACAGATATTCTTGCAAAAGACTGGAAAGTAATAAAGTAGTCTCAGGTCCTAAATGGAGGGCCATGTATTGTATAAATCCTGAATAAAAGGGTGGCAACTCGGAACTAGACGAGGAAAAAAATCAGTCTTACAAAGACTATAAAGATGGGAGAAATGTAGAATGATTGACGAGACAGGGAAAGTTGTATTTGAAGATGCGGAGCAGACCGAGGTAAATAGAATTGTTGAGGAGCGGTTATCCAGAGAACGCAGCAAATACGCTGACTACGATGATTTAAGAGGCACTATAACAGAACTTAATGCGTTAGGTTATGAAGGTAATGCCAAAGAGGTCAGAGAGGCTATCAAGGTAGCCAGAGAAGAAAGCCAAAGAGAGTTAGAGCTGCAGACCCTCCAAGAGCAGGAGGAAATCGAGGGAACTTCACCCGCTTTAGTAAAGAAAATGAAGGATATGGAAAAAGAACTGCAGACACTCAAAGGGGAAAAAGAGGAAAAAATTCGTGCCGCAGAAGAAAGGGCTCAGGCCGATGCGGAAACCGCTGAGCAAATTAGTGAGTTTGAGAATGATTATCCTGATGTGGACCTTAGAACTGTTCTAGCTGATGAGGACTTCAAGGAGTTTATGGAAAGCTCAAATCCAAAACTTACAGTCTCACAGGTATATGAAAAGTTCAATAAGTATGTCCACGGAGCGGAGAAGAAAGCCGCTGCAAAAATCCAATCGAACCTAGAGCGAAGTACAAGCTCAGGCAAGCAAAAGGGCAGGAATGATACATACGGTCTTACTGCAGACCAGCGAACCATAGTGGATGATTGGAACAAATCGTGTAGAAACGCAAAAGAAAAAATGACTTATGAAGAATTTGCATCAACACTCAGAAAGTAAAAAAACAGGGAGGTATAGTCAATGAATACAGTTTATAACGCTAATGGAGCTCAGATTGATTCCATTAAAGAATACGACATAGCCGCTGCAACAGCAGTAGCAGTAGGACAGGTAGTAAAATTAACAGCAGGCCTAGTTGTTTTAGCAGCCGCAGGTGAAACCGGAGCAATCCTAGGAGTAGCTGCAGAACCTCACGCAGGCTCAGCGGATGCACTTAACCCAAGAGCAAACGGAACAAGAATAAAGGTATGTGATGCTCCAACGGCAATATTTGAATGCCCGGCACCACAGATAACCGCTACAGCAGGTAGTACCACAACTTTTGTAGCAAGCACAATAGCAGCCGGAGTGGATGCGGATTTTGCAGGCGGTAAGATGAAACTTATCAAAAAGGGAGCATCTTCTGTTATCACAGATGCAATAGGAACTGTTTACCCTATCACAGGTTCAACAGCAGCAACAGGCACTCTCACAACTACAGCAACAATTGCTGGTGGATGTACTGCCGGAGATATATTCGCAGTATTCCCTCCAATCGGATTCCAGAAGGGTAACCTTGATTCAGGAATATCGAAACTTATCCTGAGTGCAACAGCAGCAATTCCTTTCATGGTATCATCTTGTTCTGAAACTGATAGAAACATGATTCAGTTTACAGCAGCATTGCACCAGTTAGGAAACAAAAGAGCTTAATAAAATAAAAATTTAGGAGTGATATTATGCCCAGCAATATCAATAGTGCATGGAAGAATGACCTTTTTCCATTAATCCAGAAATCATTTGATTATAACTACGAAACATTCGTAAATATATTTAAGCAGGTAATGTCCGAGGAAGATTCCAAGTCAATCGACTACAGAATGGCAGGAATGGGCGGTTATGGAGAATTGCCGAATTATGATGGAGCGAACCTTGCACAGCTTAACAACAAAAGAGGATTCGTTACTATCTTAACTCCACAGGAAAAGGGAGCTGCCATAGACCTGCAGATTCGTTATAAAAACGTAGACAAGTCAGGCGAGGCAAAGAAAATCGGTAAAAGAGCCGCACTCTCAACTTCAATGACTGTTTACCTTGCTTGTCTCAGATTATTTGGTAGAGCTTACAATGCAAACTACATAGGTGGAGACGGAAAATCATGGGCCGCTACAGACCATCCAGTAGCATCCAAAGGTGATGCAAACGGAGTTTCAATCGTAGATGCAGATTCCGGCACATTCTCAAACCTTGTTACAAGCAGATTGAGTGTTGCAGCATTGACCGCAGCTCAGACCGCAGCAAACAGGTTCCTCACACCAGATGGCTTGCCTTTCATGTGTGATTTCAACAACAATGGAATACTTCTGGTCTCCCCAGAATTAGAGCCAAAAGCAAAAGAAATATGTGGAGCAGATGCAAAACTTCTCCCTGAATCAAGCGAGAATGGAGCTAACCCGGTAGCAGGATTGAAGTATGTAGTTGTCGGAGGTGGAAACGATGGATTCGCAGCTTCACAATGGGCCATAGCAGACAATAACCTTCTCCCAGAAATTGCCAAAATAGTGTATGTGGAAAGGCCTACAGTTCTGGAAACAAACTTAGACAATCCTTTGATAGCTAGATATGTTCCATATACAGATTTCTCCGTAGGGTTTGGGGATGCAAGACCAATCATATTCTCAAACGGAACAACTGCATAACAATAGGGGCTTAAATGCCCCTTATTTCATACAAAGGAGGATTATAAATGCCTAAAAATGTTCAAAAGGGTTCAAACTATAAATATGGAATTAACTTAGACATTAATGGTGATGGTGGCCTAGGTGATGAAAAGTTCATACCGGGTTCCAGAAGCATTGTTGCGTTTCCGACATTTGTTGCCGCTGATGTAGCAAAGATATTTTTCACAGCTCCATATCCTTGTAAAATCGTGAGGGCCTATGAAAGACATACAACAGTAGCGGGACAGGCTGGAACGCTCACACTTGAAAAAGTGCCAAGTGGTACAGCTCCCGGTTCAGGAACAGCAGCAATGGCTACAACCGTAGACTTGACCGCTGCAATAAACACGAACCAGACAATCACAGCGTTGACAACTGCAGCAGCAATTTTAGCAGCAGGAGATTCAATCGCATTGAAGGTAGCATCCGGGGCGGCAACTTCACTAGCAGGAGCCTCATTAACCGCAGTTATTGAGTGGTTATAAAATAGGGAGGGCTTAAATGCTCTCCTTTTTTTTAAGAATAAATTAGAATACAAGGAGGAAATACAATGAACATAAATGAATCACCATACGAATCGGTTAGTGATATGACACAAACTGTAACAGTAGCAGCTACATTGAACTTGAATTGCGGATGTGCAGTAATTCATAATGTTGGACCAGACAAATTATATTTTAGTGGGGCAGGACCAGCAACAGTAAACAGTCCTGAACTTGCATCCGGAGAAAAGACATTCCCACGCACAGGTTTATTATATGTTTTAAGTGACGGAACATCAGTTTTAAAAGTCGAATTTTTAGATGCTATAAGCTAAGGGGGTATATTTATGAGTATAAAATTTGATACTTCTGCAGCGAATCACGAAACATTGGAAAACATTATTCAGGAACAGTACAAGGTTTATGGCTGTTTTTGGAACAAAGGCTCAAGCCCAACATTAACAAGAATGCAGGACGCAAGGGGCGCAGTAGCAAACGCAGGAGTTGATGCAGTAAAAGCCTACAACGAATTTGATTTAACGCCGTTGTTTAAAGACTTTACGGAGGTTGCTGACAGCTACGGCAATGTGTTTGTAAGAATTCCTAAGATGTATATTGAAAAGGTTGATGCAAGTGGCTACAAATCAAGACAGATAAGCAGAAAGCCATTTACAGGAGCATATCTGCCAGAATGCTTTAAAAACCAAGCGACAGGCTTAGAACTTGATTATGTTGATGTGGGTAAATATGTAGCCACTACCACGGACGGTACAAAGCTTGAATCAAAAGCTAACGCATATCCTTTAATAAATAAAAATATAGTACAGTTCAGGGATATGGCAAAAGCTAATAATATTGGCGCGATAAAAGGTTATCAGATAATGGACATCCATGTTATGGATTTATTGCAGACATTGTTTTTGATAGAGTTTGCAACGATAAACAGCCAGAGTATAGTTGCGGGATATACAAATGGCCAATATACGGATACGCACCTGATAACATTAGTTACGACAAACACGAACACAGCCATAGTGGCAAATGCAACAGCCGCGTTATATGCAGTAGGACAAGTAATATCAGTTGGCTCAACGCAAGGCGGAAATCAGAGATTTTACGGACGAACAATAACGGCAATAGGAGCAAACGATTCAGGCGGCGCAGGAAATGCCGTAATAACTTTTGATGGTGTGGTGGCAAGTTTATCCGTAAATGACAGACTGTATAATACGGGCATGAAAACAGGGTTTAGTTCTGCCATAACCACAAGCGTTGGCAGCCCTACATCAAACTCAGATGGTAAAAAATCATTCGTTTATCATGGCATAGAATCGCTATACGGTGATGTTTGGCAGTTTGTAGATGGTCTTAATATTAACGAGAAGCAAGCGTGGGTTTGCAAAAATGCAGATAACTACGCAAGTAATGTGTTCGCGGCACCTTACGAGCAGTTAGGATATGTCAACGGAAATACTGATGGATGTACAACGGCAATGGGTTATGATGCAAATTTACCGTTTTGTGAACTACCAGTGGCAGTCGGCGGCGCATCAACAACTTATTACTCGGATTATTATTATCAGACCACCGGTCAGAGGGTGGCCCGTGTTGGCGGCAGCTGGAGCGGTGGCGGTGCGGACGGTTTGTTCTTCTGGTCTCTGTACTACTCGTCCTCCTTTGCCGGCGTCGACCTCTCCTCCCGCCTTCTTAGAAAAGCCCTATAATAACTTAATTGCCTCGTATATTCTTAAAGTTGCTTTTATGGAATAAGAACTCGCTCAATAAACGAGTGTTTAAATCATAAGCCACATTGTAAAAAAGAGTATATCGCTACAAATTCGACAGTAGAACAAGTGTTGAATTATTCGCATACAAGAAACATAGCTGAATACTACGAAAAATTTATAAAATAGAGGTGGTTAGTAACCATGCCAAAAGAAATAAGATATGCAACAATACCTGAAACATTTGACGAAACAAAGCACTATATTGAGCAGTTGCCAGCAGTAGATATGGGCGAATATATGTGGGTGGATGTAGTAGTTAAGGATTTAGATTTAACGGACGCACCTGTTGAACCACACGCACCAATAGAAAATGAGCCTTATATGCCAAAGCCTACTACGGAGGAAGTGCTGAATGAAGTCATCGCAGTGCTTATAGACAAGGGGGTGCTGTACTAATGGGACACGATAAATTAGATAAGTATCTTAAAGACAAAGGTTTAAAAATCAAAGAAAAAATTAAGCCCACAAAAGCATTTAAGGATTTAAAAGTAGATGAAAAGTGGACTTTAGTCGAACAGATGCTGAGGGATTTAAAGTATATCGATTAATCGCCATAGATTAATATTGCGAGCAATATGTAAATGTCTCTATTTGAAACAAAATGAATAAATATAAATAATTAAAGGAGGTGGCCTGAAAAATGACACTTGCCGATTTAGATATAAAAATCCTTCAATTAATAAATCAGTATAGCATTAATGGCAGCATAACCCCTCTCTCAGATGGAACAGTAGAAGATTATACGCTGAGGACCAGAAACCTTATAGATGATTGCCAGAAGGAAATAGCCGGGATATATCCGGTAGTAAAAACCGCTGAATATTCTCAGGTAGCAGCTAACACAGGCGAAAGTTTTGTTTCTTATGCCTTGCCTGAGGATTGCGACAAGGTTCTGAGCATGGAGGTACTTAACTTCCCGGACTTCAAACCTGCTCAGTACAAAGTATATGATGGCTTTTTCTATGTGAGCCCTTATCTTAATGGAACCTTGATATTGACCTATACTAAGAAATTAGTTGAAATCAATTCAAGTACTCTATCAACTGCAACGCTGGAAATAGACACAGCATACCAGCCGCTTGTAGCTTATTATGTGGCAGGCCATGTTTACCTAGAAGATAATGCAACAATAGGCACTATGCTTATGAACGAATATGAGCAAAAACTCTCTAGGTCAAAGCCAAAGCCTATAGTTCAGCAAAGTACCGTAATTAATTCATGGGGATGGTGATAGCTTGTGTTTAATGTACCAGCTCCAAAGGCAAACCCGGATATAAGACTAGGGGCAGATGGAAAGTACGCCATCGATGGAGGTATCAATCTATGGAGACAGGAGACTGCTCTCCCTATGAGCCAAGCGGCCAACATCCTGAATCTTAATGCAGACGATAGAGGCACATTGCTAAAAAGGAAAGGTCAGGCCTACCTAGATACAACACTAGGTAGCGGAGGATGCAACGCTGTAGTGTTCAATAACAAAATCATAAAAAAGTGGTCCACATTCCTATACAAGGAAAACCTAGATGGTAGCAGCCCGGTCCAGATATATAGTGGACTAGCCAGCGGCCCAGCCTTTATGTTTCCTTTTCAGGGCCTATTGTATATATTCGATGGAACTAATTACATTCAATGGGATGGTTCAACAGCAGCAGTAGTAGTGCCTTATATTCCTATAGTAAGTCAGGGAAGAAAACCGGATGGCACAACATCAACGCTTTATGAACCGCTGAATCTATTGACAGGAAGTTTCACAGATATGTTCAGCCCTAATGATGGAACAACTTTAAACTTTGTTCTCAGCTTTACAAATCTTGATGCAGCAGCGGTTACAGCTATAGTCAATGGTGTGGCCAAGGCCGAGACAACAGACTTCACAGTAAACAGGACAACAGGAGTATTAACATGGAACTCAGGAAAAGCCCCGGCAATAGGAACGAATACTGTTAAAATAACTGCAGCCAAAACAAATGCCTCAGACCAATTACAGATTAAGAATTGTACTTATGCCGCAGAATTTGACAGCAGGCTTTTCATAACAGGAAATCCTAACTTCCCAAACAAGCTATGGAAAACAGGATTGACTTCTAATCAGGCCGGAATACAGGCTAATTATTTTCCAGCAAGCGGATATAGCTCGTTCGATTCAGTAGGTTCAGTAGATACAAAGGTTACTGCATTTATAAAGAAGTTTGAAAAATTTATCTACTTCAAGGAAAAATCCACGCACTTGACTTATGCTCAGACTGAATCAGATGGTTCAGATGGTTTTCCTATCACTAGCCTTAACGCTAACATAGGATGCGATATGCCGGGAAGTGTCCAGCTAATTGACAATATGCCTATATTCTTCAATTCAATTAACGGAGGATATGCGATACTATCCACAACAGTTTTAGGCGAAAACATAGTGAAGAACTTCTCACATTGCATTAACGGAACAATCACAAGACCGGGCCTTCTCCAAGAAAGTTTGTCAGACCTACAAGGGTGTGCCTCATTCAATGATGGCAAGAAGTATTATCTATGTATGCCGACAAGTGGCAAGGTGTATGTATGGGATTATAGCATGGGCTATACTGTAAATAATCCAGAATCCTTCCATTGGTTCATATACGATAATATCCACGCAAGAAACTTCTTCATGGTTGGAAATGTTCTCTATTATTCATCCAGCGTTACAGGAGCTATAGTCAAATTCATAGATGCTCAGAATGATTTTGGTAATCCTATAAGCGGAGTATGGAAATCAAAACTTATGGATTTTGGTTTACCGGAATACTATAAAAACATAACCGATTTATGGCTAACAACCAGAGCAAACTCAGGGAGCGTTATCACTATAAATCATTATGATGATAACGATACAATAATAAATAGCACAATAATTCCTAGCAGCTTAACAAAATCCTTTGATTGGGATAGTTGGGATTGGGATAATTTTACATGGGATTATCAAAGGTTCGCTCCTACGCTTAGATTCAAGCCGGGTATTAAGAACATAAGATATTACCAGATAGAAATAACAAATAACGAATACAATGTAGATTTATCCATAGTTAGCTTAGTGCTTAAATGGGTTCCTACAAGAAAGGTAAGGTGATAAAATGAGTTTTGTATGGTCTCCTACGGATGGATTAAACAATATTTCTCAGTTTCCAAGAACAGATGCAGGTATTAGAGCCCACTTGCAGGCTTTACTTCAGCAAATACCGGATTATTACGATGCTCTAGTGAATCCATTGACCGCATTTATGAACGCAGAGGTGGGTAAAATAGAGTTCTTCCCCGGCACAGTAGCTCCTTCTGGATATTTAGTGGCTCAGGGGCAACTAGTGTCCAGAACAACTTATGCAGCATTATGGGCCTACGCAAACGCCAGCGGTAATATCGTAACGGATGCAACATGGTTAGCTACAGGCCACGATGGACAATTTAGTTCTGGTGATTTATCAACAACATTCAGGCTCCCGGACCTA
>Ga0302167_10000168_pt1 | contig 34558 bp, 49 predicted proteins | sample I_Fen_N1_1_FD_193496 | JGI IMG/M metagenome (GOLD analysis project Ga0302167, IMG submission 193496) | Peat permafrost microbial communities from Stordalen Mire near Abisko, Sweden - I_Fen_N1_1 | ecosystem: Environmental > Terrestrial > Soil > Wetlands > Permafrost | place: Sweden: Abisko... | reverse complement strand
AAATGGTTTGAAACACACTCTTAAATTTAAAGAAGGAAGACCTATTGATAAAATAAATGGAGAATTTGTAAAAGAAGATAATGACTATCATTTAACTAAGGATGAAGGAGAAAAAGTATTATTAATAGAAAATAGTTACATAGAAGGATTAAGTGGAACAATAATATCATATAAACCTGATTTGAATGTGTTTACATCAATTGATATACCTACTGAATGGATAGAAACTAAATTAAGAAAACAAGCAATGGTTAATAATGGAATCGAGTTGATATTTGATGATAAATTGAATAATACAAAAAACATTTATAACTATGATAATATATCAGCATATATTAAAGAGTTAACTAATGATGATAGTATGATTGATATTATTGAATTTAAAGGCGAAGCAGAAGGACAAGACGTACCAACAAAACCAATATATAAAATGGATTATAATATTGCTTTTACATTTAATAACAATACTCAACTACAAGAATTTTATCATAATAGTAGTGAGTTAACAGAGTTAAATTTGAATGTCACAACAAAATCAGTTAGACAAGCCTTAACCAATTCATTACATAAATATATTGAATCTAATAAAATGTATAAGAAAGGTGAAAAAATCAAATTTGAGGACATAGAAGATAGTTTAATTTGTATATTATTAAGTCGTTCAACTAAAACAAGCTACGCTAATCAAACAAAACTATCTATAGACAATCCCTTTATAAAACAATTTATAAATCAAGATTTAGAAGATAAACTAAGTGTATACCTAATGGAAAATCCATTAGATGCTAAAAGGTTGGCAGACCAAATATTAATTAATAAAAGAGCTAATGATACAGCACAAAAAACCAAATCAGATATTAAAAATAAGCTTCAAGGAGTAAAAAAAGGCTTAAAATTAAAAATTGAAGGACTAAGAGATTGTGATATGAAAAACAGCAAACTTGAAGATAGAATATTTTTAGTTGATGAAGGACTTAGTGCTAACTCAACAATAGCAGATTCATTTGATAATACTATTATGGGTTGTCTAGGTTTGCGTGGTAGATTTATTAACTCGCTTAAAAAACCTTGTAGTATTAGTGATGTATTGAATAATACTCCAGCTTTAGGAATCATCCAAGCAATGGGATGTGGAATTGAAATACCAAAATCAGAATTAAAACATTTTAAAGATATTGAAACTTTTGATATAAATAAATTAAGATATGGTTCTATTGGTTTGTTATGTGATTCTGATGCATTTGGACATGGAATAAATTTATCAATATTAACATTTTTATATAAATATATGCCTACATTAGTTAAACAAGGTAGAGTTTATATAGTAATATCTCCTAGATTTGAAATAGTAGATAAAAAAGGTAACACACATTATGTATATAACGAAGAAGAAAAACAAAAGTTAATTGACAAATTAGGAAACAAAAATATTGACTCAATTGGCATTAAAAAAGGGTTGACATACTAGCCCTTACTTATTTTTCCCAATACCATGGGGGTTATGTAATTGCATAGCTAACGGTCAACCAAGTAGAAATACTAAGGTGGTAAGAGAGCCTAACTCCTATACTAAAAGGATATGGTAATACCGTGGAAAGTTAAATATGTGTTTAAATAAATTAAAAGATATAAGGAGTGAGTTTATACGGAAACATTATACAAAATAATAAATACAATAAACAATAAATTTTATATTGGTAGTACGTCCAATTTTGATAAAAGAATGCAAAATCATATACATAATTGTGAAGATGATAATTATAAGCAAAATTATAAAAGATGTCCAAAATTATATGAAGAGATAATAAAATATAGAATGAAAAATTTTAAACTTGAAAAATTATTTGAATCAGACGATAAGATAGAAATTAGTAGAATGGAATCTAAATTGATTAGAAATAACAAATTAAACGAATTAATGTATAATAATGTTTTAGGTGCTTCAGGAAGAAGAGTTTTGTCAAATGAAGATGTATATTTTATAAGAGAATTATACAAAGAAAAGAAATTATATATAGACATAGCTTATGAAATATATTACAAGGATTTAATAACTCATAGAGCGTTTAAAAAAGCTTGGCATGGAGATACATTTAAAGATATTCACTATGATGTATATGATGAAGAAAATAAAGATTGGCATTTTGCAAAAGGACAAAGTAGACCAGGCGAAAAGAATAGGGCTTCTAAATATACTGAGGTAGAAGTCATATATATAAGAAAACGAAGAGATATGGGCGATGAATTAAATGAAGTATGGAAAGATTATATAGGACGTTCACACAAAAACAGTTTCATTGCTATTTGGTATGATAAAAATTGGACATATTTATTAGCAAATTAATACATATAAATAAATTAAAACACATATTTAAAATCTGTAACGACTATTCCCGTTGTTGGGAAGTAGGGACATTATTGGTACATGTCTAGGTTTTAGGAAACGAATCCTATGAGAACCGAAACGGTAAGGTGTTGTATATCATACACACAAGATATAGTCTGCCTTTATGGAAACATAAAGATTAAGCGTAGGAGAATTCAATAAAGATGAATTTTGGGATTATGTATTAAGTCCAAAAGCAAGAGAAAAATCATTTATAAAAATAAAATACAATGAAAAAGAAGAAGAGCAAATTGATTATTATTTCAATATGCTTATGGGTGATGATATAGATAATAGAAAAGCATTTATAAGAGAAAGAATAGTTAATGTTGATTTAAATGAATTAGATTAGGAGTGAATGATATGATTGAAAGAGATATAATTGAAGTAATGGAAGATGAATTTATTCCATATGCAGGAGAAATATTAGTAAATAATATACCTTCTGTAACCGATGGACTACTTCCTGTTCATAGAAAAGTTGAATGGGCATTACATAAAAATGGGATTAATCCAGAAAAGACTTTTATTAAATTATTAAGAGCTGGAGCTTATACAATGGTATTTTATGTCTTTGGTGATATGCCGTTGTATAAGTCTATGAAGAATATGGCAAATAATAGTTTAAATAATTTCTATTTAGAGCCTAAAGGAAGTTTTGGAGATAAACGAAAAAAAGATGGTGTGGGTGCTAGTCCGAGATATATAGAATGTAAATTATCTAAATATGGTAAATCTTTATTGCACAATATTAACAAAAACAATGTTGAATTTAAAAGAAATTTTGATAATACAGAGAATGAGCCACTTACACTTCCTTCAATAATCCCAAATGTTTTAACAAATACAAGTCAAAGTATTGCTGTAGGTGAAGCAAGTAAAATTCCTGCACATAATTTAATTGAAACTTGCGATAGTTTTATATCATATATACAAACACAAGATATAGATAAATCTATAGAATTATTAAAATGTCCTGATTTCTCTTTAGGTGGTCAAATTCCATATGATAAAGAATTATTTGAAAAGATATATAAAACAGGAAAAGGAAGTTTTTCTATTATAGGAAAATATAAATATGATGAAAAGAAAGGAAAAATAACTATATATGAAGTCCCATATGAAACATATATTGAAAACATAGAAGATAAAGTAGCAGAATGCATTGAAAAAGGGTTGTTTAAAGAAATAACTGATTATCACAATGCTTCAGATAAAGATGGTATTGCTTTAGATGTTTATATTAAAAAGAATACTGATATTAATAAATTTGTAGCGAAACTTAGAAAGTATACACCATTTGAAAGCAAATTTGCTTGTAACTTTACTCTTTTAGATTTAGATAATAAAACTCCACAATTAATGACTTTAGAAAATATTATAACTAAATGGGTAACTCATAGAGAAACTTGTATAATTAAAGAATATGAATACGATATAGCAGAAAAAGAAAAAACATTACATAGTTTATACGGGTTACAAATAGTAAATCAAGATTTAGATAAAGCAATTGAAATAATAAAAACATCAAAGAAAGAAAGTGTTGCTTTAGAAAATTTAATTGAATATTTTAAATTAACTCAAGAGCAAGCTGAATATATTTCTACTATTAGATTAATTAATATCAATGAAGAGTGGATTATAAATAAAATCAAAAATATATCTAAATTAGAAGACGAAATTAAACAATTAAACATTGAAAAATCTGATATGAAGTTTATACATAATATTATAATATCTCAATTAGAAGACATTAAAAAGCAATTTGGTAAACCAAGATTAACTGAAATAATATACAATGATAAAACTAGGGTGTCAAAAACTAATATAGTAGAAGAATATGGAATACAAATAGTTTTAACTAAATCATATTTAAAAAAGAATAGAGTATTTTCAGAGCAACAAAAGTTAAAAGATAATGATAAAGTTTTAGAAATATTGTCTGCTAATAATACTAATACAATTATTCTATTATCAAACCAAGGCAGAGTATTTAATGTTAAAGCTAATGATATAGAAACATGTAAACCTAGTGAGATGGGTGAATTTATTCCCAATCTATTAGATTTAAACAAAGACGAGAAGATAATTAAAGTAGTTATAGAAAATCAACAATTAGTTATATTAACTGCTGAGGGTAAAGTTTTAATACTAAATAGTAATGATATGGTAGGTAGAACTAAACAATATATCAAAATAGAATCAGCTAAGTTTGAAAACAATGAAGTTGTTGGAATATGTGAATATAAAGATTCTATAAGTATTAAAACTCAAAAGAAGAAAGATGTTGAGTACAATATTACTGCTGATAAATATAAAGGTAGTTTAAATAATACTGGATCATTTATTCATAATTGTAGACAAAGCAAAGATAGAGTATTGAAGTTAATCGCCAATAAACAATAAAATATATAAAATAATAATTGACACGATAACCAAATAATGCTATTATAAATGTTGTAAGGATTTAAAACTCTTTGCAACATTATTCATATAGTCATAAAAGATAAATAATAAAATATATAAAATGGTATTGACAAGATAAATATATAAGAGTATACTTAAAATTATCCAATAAGAAAGGAAGTGATAAAGAAATGTCACCAGATGAAATATTACAAGCAGTATGGGAATATTGTGGAACTAACACAAAAGAAACAATAGAATCTATGAATGATTTAATAGTAAAGATTACAGACAATCCAAAACATCTAGCTTATGATTTATCAGAAAGACTTGAAGAATGGTCATTAGATAGAGATTCATGCCCATTATGTGGAGATGATATAGTTTTAATAAATAGAGATTATCAATCTAGTGAATACTTTGGACAATCTGTTAATGAACAACTCAATACATATGGTTGTAAAAGCTCAAGTTGTGGATACATAAAAGATTAGCAACAAATTATATTAAGTTAAAGAGGTGTAAAAATGAAAAAGAAAGTATTAAGTATATTAATGATTGGAATAGTAAGTTTAGGTTTAATAGGTTGTAATGAGGATACAGTAACAACCAACACAAACAAGAAATCAGATAATAGATTCATTTCTACAGGAGATAGTTATAATATAAATGGTTGGGATTATAAAGTTTATTACGATTCTACAACAAGTATAGTATATATTGAATGTGGTGGAACTAATGCGAGTGGAATTACTCCATTATATAATAAGGACAAGCAACCAATGACAATAGATGAATATAACAAGACAAAATAACAAAGCACTTAAAATACAGATTTTACCATCATGTTAATAAATTATAGGAGGATTTTATATGAGTAAACAAGTTAAACATTATTATGAATGTGATTACTGTAAAACAGAAATTGATTATAGTAATAAATCAAAAGCTTATACAGATAATTCTGGTTATAGGAGCAAAACATTTGATATGTGTTGTGAAGATTGTTTAAATGAACATTTAGAGCATATTAAATATGAAATAACAAAAGGAAATATAAAAGAAACTGTTGAAGAATATAAAGAAAAATATATTAAAACATTTTGGACTTAAGATTAAATAGAAAGGAGTTAAAATACATGATTAAAACAATTAAACAATATCTCCAGACAATGAAACATTGGCTAGATAAAATATCAGCACATAATAATAACACAACAAAAGTTACAGAAGATTTAAGAATAGCTTTATTAAATTTAAAAATTATACAAGCACAATTAGGTGAACAAGCAAAACCAATTCAACCTATAGCTGATTTGATTGAAAAATCTATTAATGGACTTCATGATAATACAAAAGAATTAGTTAGTAGTGGTAGAAAAGATTTAAGAGAATCTTATAATGAGATTGAAAAGTACATAAATGAAAAGGAAAATAATTAAGAAAGCGAGTTGATTAGATGTTGACGAACAGGATTGTATGTATACTTTCTGCAACTTTACTTTTTACATTCCCAACAGAAAGTAACATATCACCGTTCCAGACAACGCAAGTAGTTGTAAAAGAAAATGAAGGAATGGTACAAAAAGATAGATATGGATTATTAATTAGTCCAATACAAGTACAATTTGAAAAAGATAGAATTGAATTTGAAAAAAAGAAAGCCGAAGAAGAAAAAATACAAAAAACAAAATGTATTAAAGAACAAAAAAATGAACCTGAATGGCAAGAATTTGTAGTTAGTTTTTATACGGGGCTTGAAGAAGAGAATAGCATACATGGAAATGTTGATTGTAAGGGAAGACCTTTAGAAAAAGGAGTTATTGCTAATAATGTATTACCATTAGGAACTAAAATATTTTTAGAAAAAGATTATGGTATTAGAACTGTCTCAGATAAAGGAGGACAAAATTTTAATTCATTAAATTATATTGATTTATATGTTGCAAGACTAGATGGAGAAACTAGAGAACAATGGAAACATAGAGCAAATTCTTATGGAGTAAAAAGGTTAAAAGGATATATAGTAAAATAAGTCAAAGTTACGATAAAGGAATAGATTTACTAGAACTTTAATAAATTAATTAATAAAGGAGTGTTAAAAATGTTAGCAATTGAAAAAATATGGGTTAATAATTTAAAATTACCTAAAGAAGACCAATGGGAATCAAAGAAACAAATTATAGAAAATTATTGTCCTAACAGTATGGAAATTGGTTTAGATTTAAAAGAACCAAAACATTGTCTAGAAGAGTACAATAAAGAATTATGCATAAAATGTTGGAACAGAGAAGTTGAAGAAAAAATAGAAGAAGTTAATATACAACAACCCACTGTAGGAAACTTTAAAATCAAAGCATTGAAAAGTGATTATAAATGGCTCACAAAAGATAAAATATATGAGTTCATAAACGGAAGAATAATATATGATGAAGGTCAAACAGGTGATAATTACTTAGATTTTGATGATTATACAAATAGAAACATAAGTTTTGAAGTGGAAGAAATTATAAGTACTGAATCAAAATTTGAACAATTAAAGCAATCACCAATAGAGTTTATAAGATTAGATGATGATTATGAATCAGAAACTATTATATCATTAAAAGATAATAGTGAAATAGTATGGACAGGTTCAGAAAGTCAAATTACATATGATAAAATTCCAGAATTAGTTGCTTGGCTACAAAGTGTATATAATTATTGTACTGAGTTAAAAAGCAATATGATTGAATATGTTGACTTTGAAACTGCTAAAAAGTGGATGTATGACAATAATGGAGTTGCTGAATGTGAAGGAGTTCTATATGATAACAGTGGGATGTTTTCTCTTGAAGTTACAGATTCTGATAAATGGATATTAATTAAAAATGAACAGAAAGAAGGTGAATAAAAATGTATAAGGGTTGTATATTTTTAGATAAGAAAAAGAGAAAAGAAAAATTAGGATGGTCATTTGCTGAACTTCAAAAATTGTGGAGAATGGCTAATAAAGAAAATAAACTTAACAAATGGGGTAAAATTGGTTTTATACAATGGAGAAATCAACTATTAAGTATTGAAAAATAAAAGCTAATCAATTGCTGATTTTAACAACTGTTAATAAAATAAAAAGAATATAAATTTAAGGAGATATCTAAATGAATAAAGACGAAATAATAATAAATTCTTTTTCTACTAAATATGATAAAGCACCTTTCAATGATTATAAATTAACCTTGTTATATTTAGATATAAATTTTGATTATAAAAGTATTTATGATGCAAATATAAGGATTTCTACTAACGAATTGTTAAATTTTGATGAAATAAAAGATAAGATTATAGAGGTGATTACATTATGAAAATAGTATGTGTAGATAATTATGATAGAGAAATATATGATGATGTATTAGTTTGTAATAATGTAAATAACTATTATGGTAAGCAAATAGTTGAATTTCTAAATGAAAAAGCTGGTGAAGACAGTAATAATTATTATAGGTTAGTGGAAGACGATTATGAATTATTTAAATTTGAACCATAGGAGGAATATTAATAATGCTAGATAAAGTAAAAGAACAAGAGTTAAGAGATATGGTTACTATTAAAGATAAATGGTATCATAAAATTCCATACATAGGAAAGAAAATACATAGTAAACAAGTATATAGATTGTTTGCAAGTAATAAATCTAAAATATACAAAACAATTACAGAAGAAGTGAATAAAGAAATAGAAAAGAATAATCCAAATTTATTTAATCAATTTGCTGAAGCTAGTAATGTTATGCTTGATAATGTAAAACAGATGACCATTAAAAATAAGAATCTAGATAAATATGAAAATATATGTAAGACAATTAGCTTATAACTATTAAAATAGCTTATATAATAAAATAAAAATAATAATAGAAAGAAAGAGGTAATAACATGAAAATCGAAAACGAAATACTTTATAAAATTTGGGAAGACAGATACTCTAAGAATGGAGAATCTATTGATGAAAATTTACATAGGGTTGCAAATTATTGTTCTAAAGATAAAAAGGAAGCTGAAGAATTTTATAATATATTAGATAAAGGATTATTTTATCCAGCAGGAAGAACAATGTCTAACAGTGGCATAGGAACATCATTAACATTAAATAATTGTTTTGTTGCACCACAAATACAAGATGATTTACAAGACATTTTTAATAAAGTCAAGCTTGGAGCACTCACACACCAAAAAGGAGGTGGCATAGGCTACGATTTCTCACAACTAAGACCAAAAGGAACTCCTACATCCAATGATGCTATTGCAAGTGGAAATGTAAGCTTTATTGATGTGTTTAATGCACAAACTGCCACAATCCTTCAAGGAGGACGTAGGGGAGCAAATATGGGCGTATCTTCAATATATAATATGGACATTGAAGATTTCATAAATGCAAAATCTTATGATGAAGGAAAGTTAGTACATTTTAATGTAACAGTTATGGTTGATAATGATTTTATGAACTCTGTTAGAAAAGATGAAACTATATTTTTACACTATCCAGTATACGATGATAAAGGCTATGTATTAAAAGATGAATCACAATGGAAATATAAGAAAGAAATAAGTGCGAAATACTTATGGGATCAAATTATGAAAAAAGCATATGATAATGGAGAACCGGGTATATTTTTCTATGATAATATGAATAAAGACAATACAGTATGGTACATAGAAAATATTGTTTGTTCCAATCCATGTGCTGAATATTTAGCAGGAACAGTTTATGGTAATAATCCTATTACAAAAGAACCATTAAAACGTAATGAATATGGTGGTGCTTGTAATCTAGGAAGTATATTCTTACATAATATGATAGATAATCCTTTCACAGATAAAGCAAAAATTAATTATGAAAAATTAAGTAAAACAACTCATAGTGCAGTTAAATTTCTAGATAATATAATTGATATAAATAATTTTCCAGATGAAATATATAGAAATTATCAAGAAGCTTTTAGGACAATCGGGCTTGGAATTACAGGACTTGGAGATGCTTTATGTATGTTGAATATGGTTTATGGAAGTAAAGAATCATTAGAAGTTATTGATGAAATAATGAACTTCATATCAAAAGAAGCATTTAAGTCAAGTGTTCAGTTAGCCAAAGAAAAAGGGGGTTTCCCATTTTTAGATAGAGAAAAATATATTGAAAGTGGATATATTCAAAAACATATGGAAAAAGATAATGAATGGATAGATATAGCTGATGATATATTAAAATATGGTATCAGAAATTCAAAGATAATGAGTATTGCTCCCACGGGCACAATGTCGTTAACTTTTGGGAGCAATACAAGTTCTGGCTTAGAACCTATATTTAGCTTATCATATGATAGGAAGGTAAAATTAGGTGGACAAAGTGACGATGATATTAAAATAGTTAAGATGGAAGACTATGCTTACAAAGTATGGAATGAAATCAAAAATAATAAAGATTGTATTGTTAAAGAAGATATATTTGTAACTGCTATGGATTTACCAGTACAAGCACATTTAGATGTTCTTAAAGCTATAGCATTCCATGTAGATATGTCATGTAGTAAAACTATTAATATTCCCACTGAATATCCATTTGAAGATGTAAAAAAGGTTTATGAATTCTGTTGGGAAAACGGTATAAAGGGATGTACTATATTTAGACCAAACGAAGTGAGACAAGGTATAATGATTACTGAAAAAACAGAAGAAGAAAAAGCTAAAGAATTAATAGAAACATTGGAAAGAGGTCAATGGAAACCTAAAGCTAAAGATACATTTTACTACGAAAGAAAAGTATACATAGGTTGTGGAAAATTAAAATTAATGATTGGATGGTCTAATACTGAAAAAACCATACAAGATATGTATGTAATAAGGTCGGGATCTGGGGGTTGTGAACGTAATCTGCAAGGAATGGTTATTGCAATGAGTGGAATGTTAAGATTGGGAGGCAACTTATTCAACATAGAAAAATCTTTTGAGGGTGTTGGTGGATGTAATAGTTTCTCAACTCAAAGAGCAAAAGGAATACAATTAAGTCAAGGTAATAGTTGTGGAACTTCTATATTGAGAGAAATTAAAACATTTTTAAAAGAAATATCAAATCAAACTATAGAGACAATAAAACCAATTAGTAATATAGAAATAAAACAAATTAAAACTTATAAATCAATTTTCTCAGATGAAGAATTAAAATTTAAAAAAGATAATGGTGATATCGCCTTTGCTTTAAAAACAGGTAAATGCCCTGAGTGTGGACATGGATTAGAACATTCTGGAGGATGTATAAGTTGTGTAGACTGTGGATTTACTAAATGTGAATAGGAGATAAATTATGTTTGAAAGTAACCAAGATATATATTATATAGATGGTAATTTCAAGATTAATGAAGGAGTATTCAAGGGCTATGTTAGAATTACTAGCTCTTGTCCTCCAATAATTAATTTATATGATAACTATCTAAAAGAACATGTATTAATAAACGAAGATTATGTATTTGAAACTTATAACGAAGCTAAGGAGTTTCTATATGAAGATTAAAACAAATACTAATAATTTAAACCTCAGAACTAATTGTTATTGGTATCCCTGTCATTCTGATATATCAGATAATAAATATGATTGTAGAATGTGCTATTGTCCATTATATGATGAATGTTCTAAGATAAAGAATACTTTATGGGGTGGATATTTATTACAATACATAGATACTGAAGGAAATAATAAAGAAGTTTTTGCTTGTGAAAAATGTACAGTATTTCACATAAAAGAGAACGTGGAATATTATTTAAATCTTAAATCAAAAGGATTACCAAATAATATAATTTTAGATGATTTAATCAAAACTATAAATAAAATGCTCTAGGATTGATTTAAAACATTAAAAACGAAATTTCTAAGAAAAAATAATTCTAAGGCAACTATAGTTAAATTAGTTAAAATTACTAAAAATATGAAAATTTAATTTATGGAATGGGGCTATAGGCTAGGTTAAAAATTAAATAAGCACATAAAACAGATATTTTAAGGGAAGTTTGATAAATTAAAAATAATATTAATAAAGAGGAGAGATTTGAAATGAATTTTATAGAAAAAGAAAAAGACTTATTAGGGAAAAGAATAGTGTTTACTCATATGGCACAATTTGCTGACCAAATAACATTAGTTGTTGAAGATGAAAGCACAAAAGAAAAAGGTGTGTTTATGGTCGATAAACAAGATGAAGAAATAGATGTATACAGAAATTTTCAAATTAGACAATGTTTATTTGCTAGTGATTACTTGCGAAAGGAACTAAACAACTTAGGTGTGATTACAAATGAAGAAATAGAACAATATGAAGAAGAACTAAGAAAAAAGTGGAAGAAAGACAAAGAAGAAAGGGAAAAGAGAGAAGCAGAAAATGAGTATAAACAATACTTAAAACTTAAAGAAAAATATGGTAATAAATAAGTTGTTAAAAACTACATGTTATCGTCTTTTTTAGAAAGGAGAGTTTATGAAAAAATTATATGAACTGACACAACAATTTATATGTTTTATATATTTACATTTAATCGTACATCCTATTTATTTAATCTACGATTCATTAGAATCTATAAAGATCAAAATACAACTCAAATGGATTGAGGTGAGAAATAAATGGAAGAAGCAATGACAGTAGCCGACTTAATAGAATATCTTAAAACTTTAAACCAAGACTATAAGGTTGTAGTTGGGGATTCTGAATATCCAAACACAGACATATCAAAGGAATCAATTACAGAATGTTCAGATACTAAAACATATGTAATTTACTAAATAATAAAATAATAAGAATTATGAAGGAGAGAAATAAAAATGATAAAATTTAAAAAACTAAATAAAAATGCAATAGTTCCAACTAAAGGTAGAGAAGGAGATGCTGGGTTTGATCTATTCACACTCAGCGAAGCAACAATACAACCATACCAAACAATAGTTATACCTACAGGAATATCAGTACAATTAGAAACTAATCAAGAAGCCACAATAAGACCTAGAAGTGGAATTACATTAAAAGGTTGTGGTGGTTGTTTTGGTACTATATATCCTCCTACCGAAATGCCTCCTACGTACACAGAATGCTCACCGTATTTAAGAGTACAATTAGGAACATTAGATTCCAATTATAGAGGGGACATAGGAATCATAGTCTATAATCAAGAAGATTATGAAGTTGATATTCCTGCTAAAACAAAACTTGCACAAATGGTTATAGGTTATATATCAACCGATGAAGTAATTATTGTAGACGAATTAGATGAGAGTGAAAGAAATGAAAAAGGATTCGGAAGTAGTGGGGTGAAATAAATACAATGAGAAAAGAATATATAGAAGATTTAGAAGATGAAATTTGGATTATAAACAATGGATATGAAATTTCTAACAAAGGAAGGATTCTTGGTAAAAAGGGGAAACTATTAAATTGTAATCCAAACAAAGACGGTTACCTACAATGTAGCGTTAAATTTGAAGATGGTTTCTTTGCTAGAAGTGTGCATAGGGCAGTAGCATACTTATTTATACCGAATGAAGACCCAGTTAATAAAATAGAAGTAAATCACAAAGACGGAATTAAATATCACAATTATGATACCAATTTAGAATGGGTTACTAAATCTGAGAATCAAAAGCATGAAGGTAAATACATACAGAAAAGAAATGGTGAAAAGAATTGTATGAATAAACTTAAAGAAGATTTAGTTATTGAAGTTTATAACCTTTGCAAAGAAGGTAAAATAAAATATAAAGACATAGCTATAATGTATAGTATTCCAAAGTCAACACTTTCCACAATTGCAAGAGGTGCACAATGGGCATATTTAGGACTAACTCCATTGCCACCAAGACATAAAGGTAGAAGTAGAAAAACAAATAGTAGATTCGATACATAAAAACCCAATAAACTCATACTTTTATCGTAAGTTCAACAAATTATATAAAACAAGAAAGGAAGTGATATTTCATGGAAGGTGACTAGTAATAGAATAAATAAATTAGGCGAGGTAAAACTCGTCTTTTCTTATATAAAGAATTATTTAAAACTATAATAACAAAATATATAAAATGCCTTTACAAATATTTTAGTTTGTGCTATTATGTAATAGAGGTTTAAATTACCAATAAAATAAATTAAAGGAGATGTTAATAATGTTTACAAATAACGACCAATTTTATCCGACTCCTAAAGAACTTGTATTTAAAATGCTTGATAAATTAAATGAGGAACAATATAATTTATCATCAATCCAGTACATATTAGAACCTAGTTGTGGAAAAGCAGATATAGTACAAGCTTATGAAGAATATTATGAGACACATTGCAGAAGAATGATAGCTTATGGTAAAAAAGCAAAAGATTATTTGAAATTTGATGTTATTGAATTTGACGAAAATCTAAACAATTTACTTCGAGGTCAAAAATATAATGTAGTATGGGACGATTTTCTTACTTTTGACCCACCTAGATTTTATGATTTAATAATAATGAATCCACCTTTTGATAAAGGTTCAGACCATCTTTTACGAGCAATTCAAATACAGGAAAAGGTGGGAGGCAAAATACTATGCCTACTAAATGCAGAAACTCTTAAAAATCCTTATAGCAACCAACGAAAGCAATTATTAAAACTTATAGAACAATATAATGGTTATATAGAATATATAGATAATGCATTTAGTAATTCAGAAAGAGAAACAGATGTTGAAACTGCATTTGTATATATAAATGTTCCAATGTCTGATACGGAAACCATGTTTGAAAGAGAATTCAAAAGAGAAAATCCAGATATTCATGTAGATAATTTACAATCCCTAATGCCTTCTGTGAATAAATTAGAAAAATTGGTATTTGAATACAAAATAATAAAGAATGCTTCAATAGAATTATTCAAAGAACAAATGAGACTTGGTAAATTACTTAATGGATTTGGAATAGATAACATGATAAGAATAAGTGATGACAAAGTTCATGCTGATAAACTCACAGTTAATGGTTTTATATGTCACCTAACATTAAAATACTGGAATAAATTTATAGAAGAAACAGATTTTAAAAAGAAACTTCCAAGTAAATTAAGAGATAATTTCTCATGCAATATGGAGAAACAACAAAATATAGCTTTTACGATAGAGAATGTTAGATACTTTTATGAAGAGTTAATGCAATCTATTCCTAAAAGCTACGAGGAAACTGTTGCTAAAGTTTTTGATGACCTCACATATAAATCTTATTATTCAGATACTATGTGGAATAGTAATATTTATTTATATAGTGGCTGGAAGACTAATAGTTGTTATAAGATAAATAACAAATCAATTATAGGTTACTATGGAAGTTATATGTATAGAGTTCCTGATACCTTAAATGATTTGAACATAATATTTAATAATATCAAAGGAACAAAATATAATATAGATACGAATGAAATAGTAGAAGCAATTAAAAGATGTGATAAGAATATAGAAACAGAGCATTTCATTCTAGATTGTTACAAAAAACAAACTATACATATCAAGTATAAAAATAAAGATCATCTTCAGGTATTCAACATTTTAGCAGGCAAGGGCAAAAATGCTTTACCTCCAGACTTTGGACAAAAATCATATTCAAGTATGAATGAAGAAGAAAAAAGGATTGTAGCTGAATTTGGATTAACGGTTAATGAATATGATACACTAACATTGAGCCAAGCATCATCTAATAATTATTTAAGATTAAACTAAATAAACAATAAAATATATAAAATAACTATTGACAAACAAAGCCAAATATATTAGTATATACATAAGGGCAGTAAATAGTTCCAAAAATTCCAATCATAATAAAATATACATAAATAATAAAGGGAGATGTTAAGAATGGATAGAAGTTATGAAAAAGATAATGAATATAGAAATTGGACTTTTACAGATGAATATGGTGAAATGGCTTTTGCTTACTACATATCAGAACTAAAGAAAGAAGAATTAAAAGATGTTGTTTAAATAATAAAATATATAAAATATAAAGGAGAATGAAAAATGGAAGAAATGAATAAGTTGATAGACAACCTAAACAAATGGAACTATGAATACTATACTTTGGATAATCCTTCAGTATCAGACAAACAATGGAATGATGAATATGACAAATTAGTTAAATTAGAAAAAGAAACTAAAACAATATTACCCAATAGCCCTACTCAAAAAGTTGGTGGAGAAGTATTAGAAGGCTTTGAAAAAGTAGAACGAAAAACTAAACTATGGTCATTAGACAAATCAAATTCATTTGAAGAAATAAAGGATTGGTTAATAAAAAATGATAACTTTGTAAAAGAATATAATAGCACTCATACTACTAAATTACCACAACTAAAATATGTCCTAACAAAAAAATATGATGGACTCACTGTTGAAACTGATTATGATAATATTAATTTTGTACAAGGCTCTACAAGAGGTAAAGATGGAATAATTGGAGAAAATGTTACAGAACAATCAAAATCAATTATTAATCTTCCTTTACAATTAAAAGATAATGATAAGTTAACACATTTAATGTCTCCACATGGAGAATGTATCATGCCAAATAAAGCTCTTATAGAATATAATAAAAAGTACACCGAACAATTAAAAAACTGTCGTAATAGTGTAGCTGGAGCAATTAGAAATTTAGATACTAAGGAAACAGCTAAAAGAAAATTAATGATATATTTTTATAATTTAAATAATATAGAAAAAGACTTTCAAACTTATCAACAACAATTAGATTATATGTCTTATAGGGGATTACCAGTAACAGATTATTCTATTTGTAATACATATGAAGAGATTATTCAAGCCATAGATAAAATAGAGGAACAAAGACCAAATCTTCCTTATGATATAGATGGTGCAGTTATCGCAATAAATGATTTAGCCACTAGACAAGCTATGGGATATACTGAAAAATTCCCACGTTTTTCTCTAGCTTACAAATATGAAGCTGAGGAGACAACAACTAAAATCTTAGATGTTGAATGGAATGTCAGCCGATATGGCAGATTAAACCCAAAAGCAAAAACAGAACCAGTTGAATTGATGGGAGTTACAGTTAAACAAGCAACATTAAATAATATCGATGACATTGAAAGAAAAAGAATTAAAATTAATATAGAAGCTTTTATTAGAAGAAGCAATGATGTAATTCCAGAAGTGACAGGAATAGTTGATGAAAGTTTAAATAATGAAGATATTAGAGATATAATATATCCTACTGTTTGTCCATGTTGTAATAGCCCTGTAGAGATAAGACAACCTAAAACAACTAGATTCTTATTCTGTACTAATGAAAGTTGCCCTGATAGATTAATACAAGCCTTATCTCATTATGTTGGAAAGGAAGCCATTAACATTGTAGGATTATCTAAGGAAACATTAAAACAATTCATAGATAAAGGATTTATAAAATATATTAAAGATATTTATAATCTAGAACAATATAAAGAACAATTAATTAACTTGCCTAAGTTTGGAATTAAAAAGTATGATAATTTAATTAAAGCTATTGAGAAAAGTAAAAAGTGTAAGTTAAGTAGCTTCTTATATTCACTTGGAATAGAAAATGTAGGAAAGAAAGCATCTAAAAATATATGTTTACATTTTAATAATAATTTAGATAGGATTATATTAACTAGTGAAAGTGAACTATTAAAAATTGAAGATGTTGGAGAGAAAATATCTGAGTCAATGGTAGAATATTTTAGTGACAAACAAACAATTGAAAAGGTAAAAGAGATAATTAGCTATTTAACATTCATTGAAGATAAACCAAAAGAAATTATAGTAACTCAACAAACACAATTCCAAGGTAAAAAGGTATATCCTACAGGTGGGTTCAACATGAAGAAACAAGAATTAAAGGAATTACTTGAAAGCTTAGGTGCTATTGTAGAAACGGACTACAAAGTAAAACTTGATTACTTGATTTGTGGACATGATATGACTAAGAGTAGCAAAGATAAAAAAGCCATAGAAGATAATGCAAATGGGAAAGCAAATATCACAATGTTAAATGAAGACGAGTTCTTACAAATAATTAAAGCTAATTAATTAAAATACATAAAGAAAGAAGTGATTTGATATATGCTGAAAATAGTTATAGGATTTATAGTTTGGATAATAATGATATTAGGAATACTTGCATTTACAAAGGGTGCAAGTTCCAATGAATATTATGATAAGGAGGAATTATAAAATGTTTGGGAATCCAGATAGTATTATAAAAATTGATATAGATAAAATAAGTGAAATCAAAACAATGACACCAAATGCCAAATATTGTATTATAAATAAAGAAACTTATAACGCCATAGAGAGTGATTTACCTTACAAAACTTCAAGAGAACCAGAAGGATATTTAAATAAAGAAACTATGATATGTGGATTGAATCTTGCAATTTGTGAAAATTTAAAATTTGGACAAATTGAAATAAAATAATAATGGCTCTATCACTAGGTTTGCGAGATAGAAAGTCCAAGTAAAACTGAAATTTTATGTGGAAATTAAAACTTAATATGTAAATATTATATAATAAATGGAGGTAAAAAAATGAAATGTGTAGATTGTAAAAAGTATTGTTTAGGTTGTGATACAGAAGTATTCAACTATGGCTATGAAGAAAATAAGGCAGAAGAGTGCAAACTTTTTCTTAGAAATGAAAATATGTTATTTAAATTTAAAGATATAGATGATAAAGAAATAAAAGAAATTGAAGCATATAATGAGGAAAAGGCATGGATAAAACTATTAGGGTATCATGTATGCAAATATTCAGAAGCAGTTTATGTAAGTGAGATAAGGGATAGAGATTGGAAATTAATTTAACATGTTATTCTACAATGAGTATAAAACAAAATATATAAAATAACATTGACACACGCAAACATATGTACTATAATTAAATTATGGAAGATGAGGAATACAAATGAATTTAAATAACAATTTAAAAGTAATATCTCTAGCGACAAACACATTTAAAATGAGAGATACAATATTAGAAGAATATATAAAGGATACTAAAATAACAAAAGTATTTAATTTAAATGTTAAAAGATTGAATAGATGGTGGTATAGTGTTCAATTAGAAAAGAAATAACTGACAAATAATAAAGTATGAGGGGTTGTATTAAAAATGAATAATTCATGTTTAAAAAATGAAACCGAAATAGTAAATCCAACAATATTAGAAATGATGGCTGAAATGGACAAACTTAGACAAGAAGTTATGACATTAAAATCCGAAAGAGACGAATGGAAAGAAGGCTTCACGTTACTACATAATATGATTGAGAATACAGAAGGTATAAGTTTTGAAAATGGTAAATTAATAGTATTAAATCCTTCTTTAGAAGACTTAGATTTAACAGATAAGTTTTTAAATAAAATTGAAGATTGCGGATATGATCCAGATGAAATGGAAGAAGCTTATTTAGAAAGTGAAAAAAATTATAAATTTAGTAAATAATAAAATATATATAACAAGGAGAATTTGAAATATGAAATATTACGGATTAAGAGTTTATGACTTAGAAGAAAGTATAATAGCAAGTGCACTACCAATGTTAAAAAAGAAATTTACACCACAAGAATTTGAAAATGAGGTGCTGAATTTAAGAGGTGTAATACAACTTTACGGGAAAGAAAAAATGTTAGAATTATCTAAACTCCCTAAAGAACAGTTAGAAAAATTCAGTGAAGGAATTATTAAAGCAACAAGACATCTTAAGAGAATAATAAATCTTGGCAATGCTAAACCAAGTTCTGGTCATGATTGTGCCACAAAAGGAATTATGATAGCAGTAAATATTGAAGCAGATCAAAGTTTTTGGTTACAGTGGGAAAGATATCACCATCAAGATACTGTATCTAGTATGAGTACAATGCATTGTTTAACTAAATTCGATTTATATGATGGGCTATTTAGCGAATATACAGATAAAAGACAAATAGATATATTAAATGAGAAGATAATAGAATACAATGCCAATCCAACTCAAGATAATTTTCATAGAGTAATTCATAATTGCCCCGAAGGAATTGAATTATGCAGAAGGGTAGACAGTAACTATTTACAATTTAAGACTATATATAATCAGAGAGAATTTCATAAAATGTATTCGTGGTCTAAAGACTTTTTAAGGTTATGTAATGAATTACCAATATTTAAAGAATTGTGCTTAAAGGAGAATAAGTAATATGGGAATTAAGTGGGAAGATATTCACATTGGAAATTCATTATTATCAAATTCAATTTTTATTGGAAAATCAAAACCTATAAAAGATAATGCCCATTTATCTATATGGTCAGATAAAAGCAAAGATATATCAGATGAATGTATGTATGCAGTGTGTTATAAGTTAAAACAAGAACAAGAAGAAAGAAAAGATGGTAGACCATATGCTGGATATGAATATGCTGACGGTTCACAATTAATATGGATTAAACCTAATACTGAAATTGAAATTAAAAGCAAATAACTAATAATTCAGCATTTCATTAAAAGGATAAATTTAACAACTATTAATAAAGTAAAAAACGAAAAAATAAGGGACTATTAATAAAAGTAAAACACATTATAGTGCAATAAATTTATTAATAGTCCCTTATTAAAGTATTGACATTTATTTTTAAAAGTGTATAATTAAGTTAAAGAGATAAACAGTATTCTTTTACCATATGACTATTTATTTCTTGATAGTACTTAGAGTAGCTAGAAATGGTTACTCTTTTTATTTGTCCATTTTAGTTTTAATAATAAGTAAGTCCTGCTTTACCTCAACTAAATCACTTTTTATTGAATTTGTCTCCTGTTGAACACTTTTAAATTCGCATACTGCTGTGTTAAAGCTGTTAACTGCTGACTCAAAGAGTTTCTTATCCTCCTTATTTTCTTGTCTTAAAATAGATATCTGTTCTTTTGTATCTTCCCTAGTAAGTTTATTTTGTTTGTTGATATATTTTACTATTAGGACTATTAATATCAATACAAGAGCAATTGGGAATCCTAAATTTTGAACTAATTCTGACATTGACGAAATACTCATGTTAAAAACTCCTTTCATGATTTATTTTATTTTATTAATCACTGTCCTTTCATAAATATTAGGTTTATATACTTTTATTTATTTAAATATTAAATTATAAATTGCAATTCCTGAACTTATCATAAGGAGAATAGTATATATTAGTATAATTGTCCTATACTTTTTCTTAAAAGATTCGATGACTATGGATTGTACTTCATTTTTTCTTGTAATTGCATTTATTTTGTCATCTCTTATTTTAATTTGCTTTTTTAATGTTTCTATTAATTTATTTGTTGAATCATTCATTGGGTTCATATGATAGCACATCCTTTCTTTTTTATGAATAGTTAAGTTAGAATGTATAATTTTTATATTTTTAGGTATAATATTAATATAGAATTAATATTGATTGATTAAATGTTTGGTATTAGTTAATAATGATTCTAAAAATATTTTACCTTTTCATAGTTGTTTAATTAAGTTAATCTCATAGTCCTTTTGGATAATCTCCATTATATTTTATATCAAAAAATAACAGACTATGAGATTGGTTTATGTGTGGTATGTTTTGTAAATCTCGTAATTAATGAGGATGTTAGAATTGAGTAGTATACTTATCTTTCTCTGCTCTAATTTTTTTCTTATCTTGACGTAAATAATGGTTTTTTGTTACATCTAGCCCTGAATGGTTCAAAAGTTCAGAAATTTTTTCAATTGGACATCCATTTAATGAAAGTAGCTGAGATCCCGAATGTCTCCAATCATGTGGATGGAGCGTTAAAACATTTATCATTTCACCACATTTCCTAGTCCAATCGCCTAATGTTCCAGTCGTTACTTTATCATATGCTCCATTATATTTTGTTATAAATACATAAGGTGACTCTATATTATTTTCTTCTCTATATTTCTTTAATTGTAATAATAAATATTTTACATTGTCTGAAAAATATAAATTTACGATTTTTCCTTCTTTTTCTAGAACATCTTCAACAACTCTTTCTTCAAAATCAATTTGTTCCCATTGTATAGAACTTACAGCATTAACTCTAGCCATTGTAGATAAACTAAACATAGCATATGTACGCAATTGTAAATCATCGCATTCTTCTAATTTCTTTATTAACTCATTAACTTGATCTGGAGTTAAAAAAGTTTGAGTCACAACTGGCAATCCCTTTTTAGGTCTAGGAATAAACTCACATGGATTTTCTGTTATTTCTTTCTTTCTTCTTAAAAATTTATAAAAAGCACTAATAGAGGACATTCTGCGTTTCATTCTTTCTGTATTATTACCTTCTTTTTTGCAAAAATAAAAGAATTCCTCAATATCGTCTTCAGTTAATTCTTTAATACTCGGATTAAATTGTTTTTTGACTATGTATTTAAGCCATGCTATAATATCTGTTTCATAATTATATATGGTTTTTGGTGATAGTTCTCTTATTTCCATATCTCTTTTATACTTTTGAAGTAATTTAAGATTATCCTTATTTATTTCATTTTCGATATCTTTTCCACCCATATCTATTTGTTTGCTTCTTTGTAATTCATTAGCCATATTAAATCGCATCCTTTCTAAGTTGTTTTAATTTATTTTATCTTTTTAGTTTCATCTATTGCTACAATCCTACAATAACCATTTCCTAAATCTTCAATAATACAATTGTCTCTTAAATCAACTGCACCAGCTTGTACCAATCTTTCATGGTAGGACATATTACTAAATGGATTAGCTAAGTATTCTCTAGTAATTCTTTTATTTGATGTACAAATTTTCATAATTTATTTCACCTTCTTTTTCTTAGCTTTTTTCTTTTCAGACATTGTGTTTTCACGTTTTTCTCTTTTAATTCGTTCCTTTTCCATTTGTTCTAGAGTAGCTTGTACATCATATTTACAGTTTTCGAAAGACATTATTAATTTAGAGATATCCTTCTCATAACTTGCACTCGCTGATATTGATTTTATAATAGAATAATTATCATCTTGGATCATTCCAACATCACTGAATTTATCCATGATTTCTTTCATTCCTCCAAGCATATTATCTAAATCGTGACGGACTTTTGTAGGGAATACAAATTGAAGCTTTAAATCTGTTTCACATATACCCAATTTTTCAAGTCCCAGTTCTTTAAGAACGTATTCAACATACATACCCCTATATTTTTTGTGGTTATTTTGAACAATACGATTTGTGATAACGAGTATCTTATTCATACTTCTAGGTAAAGGATTTTCCACAATGAGACTTTTTCCTTTTCTATGGGATTTATAATATTCATTCAAGAATCTATCTAAGTTATCCTGATTGAATTCAACGACTACAGTTTTTTCTTCCATAATATTTATCAATTCCTTTCTAATTTTATTTTTAGGCATAATAAAAAGGCTTGTATAAATTACAAACCTTCAAAATAATAATTTTAATTTTTTATTTCACGAAATAATATTTTAAACTTTTCAATTCCATCTAATCACACTCATATCAATGCTTTTAATCTACTCAACATAATAAAATTGGCAACGTAATAAATCTGCATTTCCCGAAATAAATTGACCAAGCTATTCATTTCATGTTAAAATATACTAAAAGGAGTGTTAATTTATGAAAATACCTTATACTGAATATTTTAATATTAATGGTCAAAAAGTGAAAAATTCATATTCATATCTTAAAGATACTAGATTAGTTTTACATACAAGTGTTAGAGAGGATATTCATAAAGATTTGCACAAATTAGCAAAATCTAAAAAACGTCCTATTAGTAAAATACTAGATTGCATATGGCTGACCTTTGAGGCACATCCAGAAATCAAAAGAGATTTTCTAAAAAGATTACGTGAATATTAGTATTGAGTAGGGATTAACCTTACTCTTTTTTAATTTCATCTATTCTCGTTCCTTCGTTTCGCCCTAGTCGTTCCAATCGCCCGTATAAAACCGACGAACGGTTGCTACTAGAACAAATCAAAATCTACTAGGACATAAACTCTTTATAAAATATTTCTTTTACAATAACTTTTTACACTTCAATTCTGACAGATATCTAAAATCGAACTCAGAAATATCAATGAAGTATATAATTTAAAGCTTAGATTAATTTAAATTAAATATTTCAGCTTGTAGACTTATGAAAACTAATATGTTATAATAATAAATTGAATACTAAATTGCACAAATAAAGTAGGAGATAGTAACCCACAATATTATTCTCCTACTTTATTTTATTGTTTTATTAAACTTCTACAATTACGTCTAAATATCCGTCAGTAGTTAAAATAGTATCGCAATCTGCTTTATATTTCGCATATAATTTAGTTGTTAAAAAATATCCTCTATATTTAGCTTGTCCATCTTCTAATGATATATCTGCTTGTTTCATAATTTGTAAAGCTATAAATGCGCTCATTTGTTCCATCTCCTTTCCTCCTTCTTATACTGTTGTTGTAATATTTGGTAATATATCAAACATAATGGAATCTAAAGTTTGTCCATACATGTCTGTTAACTGATTTAATTTTGATATAGTTTCATTAGATTTTTTAATTTGTTCTTGATACCATATTTCTTTTCCTTTAATAAAATAATCTCTTGCATCTGTCAAATTAGAAATATCAATAGTATCTCCGATATTCAGAGTGATAGTATCTGACTCTAAAATTATATATTCTTGTGAATCTCCAAATATAATAATTGAATCACCTTGTATTTTCTTATTACTATCATCTATAGAAGTTATATTATCTATTTTTTGGATTATTTTAAAACTGTCTTTAAAATAAATATAAGCTATCATATTTAATCACCCACTTTCTTCTTTCTTTATTTGATTTATACACTAGTCACCATATTTACTTTAATTATCTTAGTAACTGCGGATTTATTTTTTACTGCCAATCGACTATTTGACACTCTCTTGATTCCATAAGTACTGTAACTATCTGAATAACTACCATAACTAGCAAATTCATTATGTGATGAATTAACATAAACCATTGTAATTGCACCTATAGTTGGTGTTTCATTACTTGACAGGGTATTGAGTTGAAAAGCAAAATCTAATGCCACGGGTACAATCCCTAGACTACTTAAATCACTAGTTAAAGTTATCAAACTTATATTCGTAAAATATGTTTGTAAGTCAGTATTTATATTTGAACTTGTCCAAGATATAGATAAATCTCCAGTATATTTATACCATACCCCAGAACTTCTATATAGCCAATTAACTCCATTATCAAATGATACTAAACACTTACAAGTAGAATTAGAACTTGGTAGAGTTACTGGTATTGTTAAAGATGTAATTGTATCTATTGTTGTTAAACTATAGTCACTACTCCCAGTTGTTTTAGCATATAATGGAGTAGTGTTTAAATATTGATAATATTCCATATTCTTAGGAGTAAAATTAGAAGTCCATCTTGCAATATTGCTTATACGAAATTCATCTAATTGACCATTAAAATATAAACTTTCTGATGGTTTCCTTCCCATAAATAATCCACCAGCACTATAATCAAAATTATAATTTCCAGTGCAATTACTTACACTAGTATTTAAAACTCCATTTATATATATACTAAGGGTATGATTAGACATAACAAAAGCAACATGCATCCATGTATTATTAAAGATCAAACTTGATGTAGCTATTCCTGTAGCAGAAAAACAAGCCAAACTAACTTTACTTGAAGCATCTGTAGTATCAACCATTAAACTCATAACACCAGCAACCCAACCAGTCATACTTGTATTTAAAATAGTTGGATAATTAGTAATCCTAGTTCCTCCATATTTTAACCAAAAATCTATAGTAAAATCACTTGTTCCAAAATTAAATTTACTATTACTATTGATATACATATATTGAGAACTTCCACTAAAATTTGCACAATTAGTTCCGAATTTTTGAGCAGTATTATTATAAGTTACTCCATTATTAGTTACTGTATTTGGTATCAACGATGAATCAGTTACACTTCCATTAAAATGAAGTAGTAATAAAGTATTTACATCTATTCCACCATTTATTAGTGATAATTTGTTATTAATGGTATTAATATTAACACTATCTTGTAAAGTGTATTTACTAGAATCTGAAAAATCCACATGAGTATCTGTTACGCTTGAACCAGAAATCTGTTCTTCTATACTGACAACTATATTTGTACTTGTTGGATGATCAAAAGTTTGTTCTGAACCTGATGCTATAGTAATATTTTCACCTGCTGTTGTAATAGTAGAACTACCAACAATGCCAGCCACCGTAACTGTCGCATATTCATTTTTACCAGTCGTAGAATTAAATGTAACTACCTTCCCGTTACTTCTGTTTGAAACATCAGCATTTATTACAGATTGTCCATTATATTTCATTTCTCCAGTAATAGAATCTTCACCTATTTTATCTAAATAAGTTTTATTTGCATGGATATGTCCTATAATAGTCCAATAACTACTATTATCTGAAAAACTTGTTCCACTAGTATGAGTAGTTATACACCTATATAAATTATTATTTTCTAGTACAAATGATGTTAATATCGTATAATTTGTTGAACTTGCCCAATCTGTAAATGAAGTGCCACTACTTGAACCACTTATTGTATGCCAAGAAGTGTCGTATATATTCATTGTATAAGTACCATTTGAGTTTAAAATGTATATTTTAAGAGAACTTGGAGAACTTGGCAAACTTGATACTACCTCAAAACTTGTACCACTACTTATTAATGATTTTATTTTATCTATTGAATATGTATTTGTAGTAGAACTTGTTGCACTATCATTTATTATTGAACTTGTTGTTGATGCTTGTTTTAACCATCCTTTTGTAGAATCATATGAATATGAATTCCCATTTAGAGTAGTTGTTTGTCCCATTATTGGGCTTGAAGGAAATAAACTCATGTTATATCATTCTCCTTTGTATTTTATTTTTTATAATTGATACCAAATTGAACCATCGTAACACATTAAAGAACCTAAATCAGAATCAAATACTATTGAACAACTACTCAATCCTGTTAATGCATTTCTTTGTGCCGTTGTTATTGGTATTAAATTTAAAGTTCCATTAAGAATTACTTTTGAATTTGTAGTATCTACTGTCACGATTGGAGTACTTTTATCAGCTTTGGTTATTTTTATTGCAGATATTCCATCAGTTGTTGGATAAAGAATAGCTTTATTATTAAAAGTGTTCCAATCTATAGATGTTAAATATCCATCTTGACTAGTGTTAGCAACGCCTATTTTATTCTTTATTGTAGCTTGCGTTTCATCACCTGTATTAGTTCCAGTTATCGAAGCTAAACGTGTAATTTCCGTATCTAATATAAGCGATTTTCCTATAACTTTGTCAACTTTATTAGCATCTTGACTATCAACATAATCTTTCGTAGAAATAATTTTTAAAGTTGAGTCTGTTCCGACCTTAAAATTATCATCAGTTTCATCAAATATCATTAAATATGCATCAGAATCACCCCTATTAATTTTTAATCCTGCCCTGCCAGTAGTAACTCCTGTTCCTACTTCATTTTTATTTAATTCAATTATATTATCTTCAATTTTTACTGTAGTTGCTTCAACGGTAAAAGCACTTCCATTCATAACTATATTGCCATTAACAGTAAGATTATCTACTGTTGCTCCACCAGAAATATTTGTAGATCCATGAATGTTTACATTTGCTCCTGTAAGATTTACCTCATTTGTAGCACTTAAATTTGCATTAGCACCACTTCCAGTAGCTTGTACATTAACATTTGCATTCATCCCACTTGTAGATAATTCAACATTACTTTGTGATATTACCTTAGTAGTACCAACTCCAGAACTTTTCATGGTTATACTTTGGTCTGTATCTGCTTTAATCATTATAGTATCTTCACTCGTTCCCATAACAGGAGTATCACCAATATATAAAGTATTTGTAGATAGTTTCGCTTCATTTACATAAATAGTACTAAATCTATTGTCTGGAGAACCAATATTTTGTGTCCCATTTGATGATGGTATTATATTACCTACTACTGTCATATCTTTAGCTGAGAAATTTTCAGATGTACTACCATTTTTTGATGCTTTATTATTAAGTAAATTATTGACTTCTGTAGAAGTTGGATAACCACTTAAATCTGCACCACCTGTTTGAATATTATTTATTGTCTGAGTTACTTTTTCAATTTCCTCATCAGTATGTCCAGTTGCCATTATATAAGATTCAAAATCCATTATAAATCCCTCCTTTCTAAGTTGTTACATATCCTTTTTTTCCAACACATCTCCATATACCATCTTTGTATCCTGTAGAACTATTTAATATTCCTTGTTCAGCGACAAATTTGTACATATATAAAAAATTAGGTGAATAGACTATAGATGTACTATTTGTGCTTATATAAGCTAATCCATCAATTGTTTTATAACGTGATCCATTATTACAAAGTAATGAATTTATATCATTTATGTCTGATAAATCACTATCAATGGTCATTGTAATTTGATATACTGTGGCATTTGGACTATAATTTGTTGCTTCAAAAGTTCCTTTTAAAATATTAGCCATAATAATTTCCTCCTTTTGTGTATGATTTGTTTTGTTGTATAATCTTTGCAAAAATTATCTTTTAAAAGCTACGATTAATAGCCTTTATGAAAATAATTCCAAACAAAACAAATGATTTATTCTGATATTGACTTTCAATTGATAAGTAGAGACTAGAATTTTATTTTCTAATCTCTCTAATTTTATATATATTATATTGACATTCCCCAACCACTCATTTCAATTGTATTTTCCCATTTAATATTTGCAATAACATATCTTTCAACTTCATGAATATCAATATTATCAATACTTCTTATATTTTTAGTCGGGTAGGCAGTTTTAATATTTTTATCTAATTGTATTCCATCAAGTTTATTTAAATATTTTTGTACTATTTCATTATTATATAACATATCTCTAACCTCCTTATTAGTTATTTTATATATTTTATTTTAATTATATCTTGATAAATCAACCATCGAAATTCTACCTTCTAAGAAACTTTCCTCCGTAAGAAACCATTCATTAGTTATTTTTCGACTGGACATAATTTGATGGATCATTTTCTCCAAACGCAAATAGGATTTACACTCAATAACTTTATATAAAAAAAGTTCATCTAAATTACCATTGAACTTAAATGAACTCTTTATTTGATTTATTCTTTTTATGTAATCCTTACTTGCCCCTATTTTTATATAAATTTTATCATCAGTAGATTTATTTTCATTTTTAATTATATAAACATATCCCATTTTAACTCACTCCATAATATAATATATTTTATTAAATTTATATCCTCTGACCGTAAGGGAAGAAAAGCGTAGCGTTAGCTACAAGACTCATATACTCCCAAACTTTAGTGAATACACCTAACGCCCTATCGGTTGTTCTTTTGTTTCGTCTTTCAGACTCACAAATAGAATTAACTTATTGATTATTTGTTATTTTATATATTTTGTTAAAGTTGAACGTTTAGAATTTATTATAATAGTCATGGTATGAATCTTCTATATATAATATAACAGACTTTAAACGTTCAACTTTTTAATTTCTTTAGCTTTCTTAACATTAGCCTTAATATTTTTAGAATTCACATTAATCACACTATTATTTAGTTGATTATAACCTGTTATATATTCATCTTGAGTTCTAATATATTTTTTATCAGATTTTAATAGTGTACCAAAATCAGGAGTAGCTTTATCTTTTCTTTTTTCAGCATTATCCATTATTCTATTCATAGCACCACTATTAATTATATCTGATTGTTCTTTTTTGAGTTCTTTACTCCAATCATCATACCCATGTTTTTCTAATTCATTTGCCAAAATATCAAAGTCATAAATTATATCATAAGCTTGAAAATAAAAGTTTAAGTCCTTCATTTCTCTTCTTATTTCTTTATAACATTGGTCATAGTATTGCTTTAATTTATTTTTTAAGAATACATCTGTTAATTTTTCAAATCCCATATTAGTTAAAACTTTCTTTTCTGAAACGTTAATAAGATGTCTTTCTTCGTCTGTAGCTTGAACATAAATAACATCAGATTGAACAACTGGCTTAATTATTTCTATTTCTTCATCAAATTCATCTACTTGAGTAATATGTTGATATGTAACATCTGTTAGTACATTTTTACAAATCAATAATGTGCTATTTAACTGTATTACTTTTTTGTTAGATAAATTCTTGAGAGCCTTTTCTAAATTACCTAATATCATAGAATCAACACAAGTATAATAATCATTAACTACTTCCCTTTTAACTTCTAAATATGTAGCAAGTTTATCTTGTCTTCTTTTGCAATATGAATAGTTTGTATTAGTCAAACCTACATTTCTGAGTAATACTCCACGTCCAACAACATATTTGTTATCTTGTCCTTCAGTAAGTAATTCTCCAATAATATTCAATTCAATACTCTCAACATACTTAGGTGTATTATTATCCTGTTTCCCTCTCATATCCATACACACATCCTTATTATCATACATTTCCTTTACAACAAATTTCCTTTACAACAAATTTGTTTCCTTGTTTTTCAAAATCACATAGTTCACTTAATATTCTTAACTGTTTTTTCTTTGTATTTCCAGCACTTATTTCCCAATCTAAAGTTAAACATAACTCTTTGTAATTTTTATATCCTTTTAATTCTAAATTTTCTATATTCATTATTTATCACCACAAATCAATAAGAAACTCGCATCAGGATACAATGCTTTAAATCCTTGTTTAATCAAATCATACCTTCTATCTTTGTCAAAGTTCATTTTAAGATACATTGTGTTCAAATCTTGTAATTTATCTAAATATGTATTATATTTTATTTCTAACCAATCTCTAGTATTGTTATCTTGTGCGTCAATATATTCTCTAATTTTTTTAGCTTTAGCACCTAAGCAAACCATATTTAAAGCATCAGCTTCATTACTATAATCATAAAACATAGGTTCTTTATTAAAATTTCTAAGAAAATACTTTTTAAGTTCTTCACACATGATTTTATAATTTTCTTTTTCGGGTTTTCTTATTAATTCCCATTTGACTGCCATCTTTAATATTCTTTCAACTTCTATAAAATATATTCTTGTAATCTTGCTTAGTTCTTTTGTCTCTTTGTTTGTTTTTGGCATTGCTCCTATAACCATAGCTAGTTGTTTTGCACATTCTAAAGTAAGATTATATTCTGTTGAAATACCTTGTCTACTTCTTTGTTGTGATGACATATTTTCTATTTCTTCTTGTGATAAATCCACGTCACCTTTAAAGAAAGCGTCAAAATCTTCTCCTACTTTCATATCTAAAGATTCTAAATTACCTTTTATCCAAGTAGAAAAATCCCTACCTATTAATAATTGGTTATGTAAGTCTCTTGCATTTACACAAAATCCTTCACCTTCTTCTGATAATATTGGTAATAAGTTATTATAAGTTGTTATTAATTCTATTACCTCATTATCCTTTATTCCTAATTTCTTTGTTAAATTGTTTTTAGTTAGTTTCATATCTAACATCCACCTTTCTTAATATAATTTATTTTTAGTAATCCACCTATAGATGAACTCCATTAAAATAAATTCAGTGTCACTCCTTTAAATGAAGGAGCGTGGTTAAAGTTGAACATAATTAAAAAGACCTAGAGAATAATCCCTAAGCCTTTCAATTTCAAGATAAATTCTTAATTCTACGTACTTTAATTTATCCTTACCAATATTTCTAACTTTCCTAAAGAGATAACAATGTCATCGATAATCAAATCTTCTGAGTTATCTATTAATTTATATGCACTTTTACATTCCATACAAATATAGGTATCTTTATATTTAATTAATTTATGGTTACATTCTTTATCTTTACAATAATAAATTTTTTCATTTGACATTTTATCACTCCTTAATTTATCTTTTTTTAATTTTGAACATAATAAAAGAGTAACCAAACTAATGACTACTCTTAATAATTTTAATTTATTGGTTACTCACCTGTTGAATAACTACCTGTTAAGTATAAATTCGCCTCATATTTTCTACGTTTAACCAAACCCGCTAAAGTGCTTCCGTCACTACTTTTTACCCATCTTCCAAAGTTCTCAATTATAGTTTCTGCATTGGTAACTCCTTTACAGATATTAGACCATAAAGTGCTTGATGCTAACGCACCTAAACCTACGTTAAATGAAAAGCTGATTAAACTTTCACGTTGTGTTGTATTTAAAGAAATTCCAGCACTACTAACTAATTTATCTACTCCATCAGCAAAAGTTTTCATATCTTCATTAAATGCTTCTATGGCTTGTGATTCAGCTATAGTTCCTAAACTAGTCCATTTAGTATTAGTACATCCTATTCCTATGGTTAACACATTCGATGGGCAAAGATAGGAAGTTAAATAGCATCCTTCAAAAAATTTTACAAAGTTAAACAAATCCGTTGATACTACACTAGTTGTTGAACTTGCAGTTAAAGTTGATGGCGTAGTAACTGTATTATCAATCATTACACCAGAACTATCAAAATCATATGATTTATTATCAATAGTATATGTCCCCTTTTCATACATTGCACCATCTGTTCCTAAGTAATACCATTTTTTATCTAATTCAATCCAACCTGTTTGCATTACTCCATTTTCATCACAATAATGCCATTTATTAGAACTATCTTGAACCCAGCCTATAGCCATTTTTCCATCAGATTTTAAATAATACCATTGATTGTTATATTGTACCCATTTATAACTTACCATTGCACAATTCTCATCAAGATAATAATAATTACTATTATCTAAAATCCATTTACTACATCTCGCATATCCATCAGAATCAAATGAATACCATTCTCCTTCAATTTGTTTCCATTCACCCTTATAGTAATATCCATTGTCTATATCAGTACAATAAAACCATCCAGTAGCATTTTGATTCCATCCTAATTTGTTTGAAGAACCATTGGTTACTTTTTCTTTAAATTCATACCAAGCAGACCAACTATTATCACTAAAACAGTTCGGACAAATCTTGTGGCTACAATCATAGTGTCTCACTACATTGTCAATACCTATTCCATATTTACTCATTAAATATCTTGTTAAATTAACAGTATTAGATATTGTAGTTTCTGTAGGCGTACTATCTGAACCTATACACATTTCTATAGAGACAGAATTAGCATTAGTAATACCATATACACCTTTCCCGTCACCTACTGCCCAACTGTAATTTGAGTCCGTATCAATAATTTGAATTATATTATCTGAATCTACAAAGAAGTCTGCTGAAGCACCACGATTTCCACCTGCAAAATAATCATGATTGTTTTGTGCAGTAGAGCTTGGAGAACCAGTATCATGAATAACTATATAAATTGGTTGTGAACTTCTTGAGGTTTTATTATAACTTATAATTTGTTGTTGAATTTCTAACATATTATATCATCTCCTATTTTTATACTGTTACTGAATTATTAGTTGAAGTTGATTGAAGTGCTTCTAATTTTGCCTTTGTTTCTGCTAATTCTTTTTGTAACGCATCAACATCTACTGTAGTAGTTTCAGTAGTAGATTTTTGCTCTACAACTTCATCAATTGATGGAACTGAACTTGAATTAATAACTTCTGCTTGGGTAGTAACACCACTAGCATTAGAATCAACATTCTCTGCCACCTTAACTTCCTCACTAGCTTGTACATTGTCCTCAACTATTGTTTCAGTAGTAATAATATTTTCTGTACTTACAATATTATTATCAGCAACTTTTTGTTCTGCTACATCTTTTAATTTATCCAATAATTCAGTAGTCTTGCTTGCAACATCAGTTGTACCTATAACATTAGTAACAACGTTTGCTACGTCTGAAACTTTAACAGTACCAATAACGGAAGTCTCATCATTCTTGTACTTATCATACAAATATTGTGCTTTTGTAGCTAAGTAATCTTCAACATCTCCATATTCACTTTTTAATGTCTCTTTATAGGAATTACTTAATTGATTTTTAACTTTATTAATAACAGTTGATGGTAATGTAGATAAACTATCTTTTGTAAGTTCACCATTTGCAATTTTGTTTACAATTTCTTCTTTAGTTGTTTTTTCGATTGCACTCATAGTTATCTCTAATAAATCTTTTACTTTTTGTTCTGCTGATTCTACTAATGTACGAGTTTTCTCATCTTTAATTAAACTATTTTTTACAGTTATAAATTCTTTGATTAAAGGAAATATCTTAGTTTTTATAACTCCATAAATTGAAATTCCAAGACCAGTAATATAACCATAGTTGTCTGAAATAAAATTGATAATTTGTTGTGTTGTTGTATTATCCATTAATATCGTCTCCTTTTTGCCTTTTAAGTGGCATAACTTTAAATTTATTTAATTTTTTACATAATAAAAAGGCTTGAAATTTTCATTCAAACCCTTAAAATTAGCTTTTCTTATTGATTTTTGAGTTAATAGATAAATTATGAATTAAGTTCTAGCATAAGTCAAGTTAACATAATATTTATTACGAAAACTAATTCTTCAAGCCTAGTGATAGCCTCATTCTAAAAATGAAATAAGTCATAAAATGGTTATTTTATTGTATAGCTTTTGATATATTTTATTATTCATATGTATTATAT
>Ga0302167_10000165_pt1 | contig 35440 bp, 30 predicted proteins | sample I_Fen_N1_1_FD_193496 | JGI IMG/M metagenome (GOLD analysis project Ga0302167, IMG submission 193496) | Peat permafrost microbial communities from Stordalen Mire near Abisko, Sweden - I_Fen_N1_1 | ecosystem: Environmental > Terrestrial > Soil > Wetlands > Permafrost | place: Sweden: Abisko... | reverse complement strand
CTTCTAAGAATATTTTTGCTTGCAATTTTATAGATTTCCTTTAAAAGGGTATTTCCACAAGCTTCAGCAATTGAAACATGAAAGTTAATATCCGCCAGATAACATTCTTGTGCTTTGTTTTCTTCTGCAAATTGCTCTCTAAGATCTAAGTAAGCTTTAATTGTCTTTAATTCTTTATCAGTATGATTTATGGCTGCCTTCGCTGCAATTTTTGAGTCTAACAGAGATCTTACTTCAAGAACTTCTTCAATTTCTGCTTTACTCATTTGAATATCCAACGATTCTTGGATGTTTTTAGAAACTACAAACGTTCCCACACCCTGTTGAACGCTCAATACTCCTTTTATCGATAGAATTTTTATCGCCTCACGAATGCTTGATCGTCCTACACCGTAGATTTTCATTAGCTCAGGTTCGATGGGTAATTTTTCACCGACAGGATATTCATCATTAAGAATTCCTTCGATCAATCTTTCCGCTACTTCTTGGGCTAATGTTTTTCTTTGGATTTGCATAGTATAGACATCTTATCATCTGATGACTGCAAAGGTAAGCATTTTTATAGTTATGACAGAATAAATTATGTGAAGAATAGGTTTTAGATATAAAAGCAAAAAAAGAGACTTTAAATATAAAGTCTCTTTTGTAGCCCGTAGGGGAGTCGAACCCCTCTTACCAGAATGAAAATCTGAGGTCCTAACCGATAGACGAACGGGCCATCTACCAAACTGTAATTAGATTACAGGGTTAGTATTTTTGTTTTTATAAGTTTCAACTCTTATTTTAATTACCCGGTTAGTAGTAATTAAGTCTTGTAGCCCGTAGGGGAGTCGAACCCCTCTTACCAGAATGAAAATCTGAGGTCCTAACCGATAGACGAACGGGCCAACTATACTGATTAAGCTAGTTTATTAACGTGCTTAGTAAGTTTGCTTTTTAAGTTAGCAGCTTTGTTTTTGTGGATAATATTTTTCTTAGCTAATTTATCCAATAAAGAGATAACTTTTGGCAATTGCTCTACAGCAGCAGCTTTGTCTTCTTCATTTCTTAAAACCTTCAAAGCTGTTCTTGCAGTCTTGTGATAGTATCTGTTACGAACTTTTCTAACTTCGTTTTGTCTTATTCTTTTTAATGCTGATTTATGATTTGCCATATCGTTTAAATGTGAGTGCAAAAATAAAAACTTTTTTGATACCTGCCAAATTATTTTTGACTTTTTTTGAAAATTTTTAATTTTCTTCTGAAAGGTACTTTTTAAGCTTATCTATTGCTTGTTCTATTTTAAAATTTTCTTGTTCTTTATCTATTCTCTTGATAATATTTTCCAACATTATCATTGCGTTGTTCCATTCTCCGGTGGTGTTGGTGAAGGTGAGTCCGTCAATTGTAACTTCCATCGCTCCTCTTTCTCCACTCTTGTAAAGTCTGAAACTTATTTTATCATCCTTGCCTGTTATCCCATCTTCATTGATCTTTAAATCGTAACTTTTTGGGTTAGAGTGGATTTTATTAAAAAGCAACTTGGCTTCTTGTATTTTTAAATCCGGCATGATATAAAATTATTTGTAAATCTTTCCGGAAATTAATCCTTCGGATTTAATAAATTAGTATTCATCATTTTGCTTTTTCTTAAGTCGGGATCAATAGAACATTAGGGATTTAATGTTTTTCACCTATTTTCTCTCATTAAGAATAAATGCGGTTGCAAAATTAAATAAAATTTTTCAATTTTCTCTCATTTTTGCTTACCAGAATACTTTTTTCTGTAGTCTATAGGAGAATCGAACTCCTGTTGCAAGGATGAAAACCTTGAGTCCTAACCACTAGACGAATAGACCAAATTTTGAGGTTGCAAAAGTAGAAATTAACTTTTAAACTTCAAAATTATTTTTTACTATTTATAAACTTTTTGAATGACCGTATTTTTAACTCCTTTAGCTTCAATCTCTTTCTGAAGTTTCACAGCGTCCTCTAAAGTAAACAGTTTTCCGTAAGTATAGTAGAAAGTACCGTCTTCTTTGTTTCTTTCAACATCTTTCAGGGTTTGAATGATGAATGAATTGCCATTTAATTTCTCACCTACAAAGACTTCAATAGTATAATATCCGGTGCTTAATTTTTGATTAGGCATAAATCCAACTGCAAATGCATTTCTAAACCCTGCATCTTTAGCTGTTTTAAGGTTGATATCTTTCACAGAGGCCATATTGGTAACTCCGTAATAGTATTTGTATTGTCCGTTCTCTTTGATTGGAAGAATGTAGTTTAATCCCTTTAAAGCAGGATCGTTATCATTATATTTCGTAGGAGAACTCATTAGTAATATTCTGAAATCATTCTTTAATGCAACTTCGGCAGGTTTTTCCGGTTCAGGTTTTTTTGTGGTTGAACTATATGCCCCTCCTGATTTTCTGTCAACCGCTTTTTTATAATCGATGATGGCGGTGTAGATACTCATTGCAATTTCATCCTGACCTTTTTCTGATGCCAGATAATGACTTTCCTCAGGATGATTGATAAATCCTGTCTCAATAAGAACAGAAGGCATCGCATTCATACGAAGAACGTGTAAGTTTTTTTGGAAAACCCCTCTTGAGAATCTTTTATCTTTTTCAACAAAATTTCCTTCTACCAATCCGCCCAAAAGAAGACTGGATTCCAGATATTTGCTTTGTTGGAGTTTTAGGGCAATTAATGATTCGGGAGAACTTGCGTCGTAAGAACCAAACGTCTGTTTATCTTTTTCGTCAAGAAAGATCACATCATTCTCTCTTTTTGCAACTTCTAAGTTGGTGTCATTTTGATCGGGACCTTGTACATAAGTTTCGGTTCCATAAGCTCCGGATCTTTGTGCGGAATTACAGTGTACCGATACAAAAAGATCTGCTTTGCTCCTGTTTGCAAGGTTGGTTCTATCCGATAAAGAAGGATATTCATCATATTTACGGGTGTAAATTACTTTAAAGTCCTTATTTTTCTCCAGCATATTACCAATTTTTAACACAACGGCTAGGGTAACATCCTTTTCCGCGACTCTTCCGATGTCGGCGTAGTTTCTATTGGCTCCATGGTCACTTCCCCCGTGTCCGGCATCTAAAACGATGGTAAATTTCTTCTGTGAAAAAATAAAATTACAGACCAGTATTAGGAGAAATGATAAAATTATTTTAAAATTTTGTTTGTGCATCTTACAGTTTTAAAAATTATATTAATTTTGAGCCTGAATTATATACATTATAAATATATACAAAAATTGGTCAAAACCGTCTTCAAAAATATATTACAAATTTCAATTATCCTAATTTTTAACAGTTTTTTAGCACAGCAAACGTCTGAAAAATTGCCTAAAAATGCGGTTAATGATACTATTTCCAAAAAGGATACCATTGTTGTAAAAAAAGAGTCTTTAGAAGATATTCTTCAGACTAAAGCAGATAATATCCGTAGAGACTTCCCTAAAAAGATGATTTACCTGAACAAAAAAGCTCAGGTGAAGTATCAGGATATGCAGATTGATGCAGATTATATCTCCATAGATGAGCAAAAAAGTTTAATGTATGCCAGAGGTAAACAGGATTCTTTAGGAAAAATCATCGAGCCAGTAATTACAACTCAGGCTGGAAAAAAATATGAGACGGATGAGTTTCAGTATAACACCAAAACTAAGCAGGCAATTGCTTTTAATGCCCGAACTGAAGAAAGTGAAGGGGTAATTATCGCCAAAAAGACGAAAAAATATAATGATTCTGTCTTTGCAATGAAAAATGCACTGTATACAACCGATGAGTATTTTATCAAGAAAAAAGATACTGCGGCGGATTATCACATGCTTGCTTCCAATATCAAATTAATTAAAACTAAAGAAAAATCTCAGATCATAACAGGGCCGATTCAATTATATATTGAAAGAGTTCCGACGCCTTTGATTATGCCGTTTGCGATCTTACCGTTTTCAGATAAAAGATCGGCAGGTATTCTGATCCCGAGTTTTGGGGAAAGGCAGGATGTGGGTTTCTTTTTAAATGGAATAGGGTATTATCAACCGATTGGAGAGCATTTTGACCTTAAAGTTCTTGCTGACATTTATACAAAAGGAAGCTGGAATTTAAGACCTGAAATGAATTATCTAAAGAAATACCGCTACTCCGGAAATTTCTCCGCAGATATCGGAACAATGGTGAGAGGGATCAAAGGTCTTGATGATTATAATAAAAACAGTACCTACAGAATTGCATGGAGACATACTCAGGATACAAAAGCGAATCCTTTTCTAACGTTCTCTGCTTCCGTAGATATTGTAAGTACTAAATTTTACAATAACACGCTGAATAACAACTATATTTTAAACCAGAATGTATTAAATACTCAGCAGAACTCAACCGTAACAATTACGAAAAGGTTCTTGAAATTACCGATTACAATTACAGGAACAACTTCTTATTCTCAGAATTTTGCAACAGGACAGGCGGATTTACGTTTGCCTCAAATGAATGTTGCAATCAATCAGTTTTATTTATTTAAATCTAAAACAGGGGTAAGACAAGGTTTATTGGAAAATATTACGGTAAATACCGGAATTAATTTAACGAATTTCGTAAGAACAGAAGAAGGCGAGCTTTTCAAAAAAGAAATGTGGGATAAAATGGAGACAGGGCTTAAAAATAATATTGCTCTATCTACAAACACGACTCTTGCAAAATATTTTACATTCACATTAGGAGCAAATGTTGATAACGCTTTAACAACAAAAACGGTCAATAAATTCTACGATCCTATCGCCAATAAAGACATTACTGAAACAAATAAAGGTATTACCGGATATTCTACATTCTCAACAACAGCAAGTATTCAGACCACATTGTACGGAATGATGAAATTTAAAAAAGGTGCTGTCGTAGAAGCTTTAAGACATATGATGACGCCGAGTATCGGATTTACTTACTCTCCTGATTTTGGAGGTTCCGGTTATGGTTATTATAAAAACTATTACAATGCAACGGGGGCTTTAACGCCTTATTCAATTTTTGAGGGAGGTATCGTTGGAAGTCCTTCAAGTGGATTGGTTGGAGCTTTAGGATTCAATATCGGTAACAATATCGAGATGAAAGTAAAATCTAAAAGCGATTCTACCGGAGTGAAAAAGATCAAAATATTTGAATCTTTAAACCTTTCCGGAAGTTATAATTTTGCGGCTAACGATCACCCTTGGTCAATTTTCACAATCAACGGACAGTCTTCTTTCTTCAATAATAAATTGAATGTAAATACAAGTTTGTCTTTAGACCCATATAAAATTATCTATCTTCCGGGACAGGATACTGGCGGTATCAGAACGGAGGAGTTTGGTCATTTCAGTGTACAAGGATTTAATGTTCAATTGTCTTATCCTTTAAGCAGTGAGATTTTTGGAGCAAAAACAGATTACGCTAAAAAATATAAATCAAAAGGAGAGATAAGAAATGAGAATTATTATTTTGATGATGATAATTATGCTCGTTTCGATCAAGCGTGGACGTTGAATGTGAACGCAAACTATGCCTATACAAAAACATCAGGAAATAGAATTCCTACAAGAATGGCATCGGTGGGATTAGACGGTAGTCTTAAACTGACTCCTTTCTGGAACATCAACGGAAGTACCCACTACGACATGGTAACGAAAGAATTGGCGTATACGAGAATTGGTTTCTCAAGAGATCAGCGAAGTTTTACCATTAATTTTAACTGGGTTCCTTTCGGACAGTATAAAGTGTACGACTTCTTTATTGGTATAAAAGCTAATATTTTAAGTGATGCTCTGAAATATAAAGACAGAAGTTTCACGCAGCCAAACTCGCCTTTCTAAATATCATATTGATATTTGAATATAAATTTTATATTTGCACCCAAAATAAATTCTAATGAAATCACTGTTGACTGAATTTTCTAACAGACCAATACAAGAAGCAGTGATTGCATATGACCTTAGAAAAAATTAAGTACCTACATATGAAAAAAGTAATCAACACAGTGAATGCACCTGCAGCTATCGGACCATACTCTCAAGCAAATCTTGCCAACGGAGTACTGTATATTTCAGGTCAGATCCCTGTAGATCCTGCAACTGGTAAATTGGTAGAAGGAATTGAAAAAGAAACGCACCAGGTAATGAAAAACCTTGAAGCAATTCTTACTGAAGCTGGAATGACGTTCAAAAACGTTGTAAAAGCGAGTATTTTCCTTAAAAGTATGGATGATTTCGCTGTAATGAACGATATTTATGCGTCTTATTTAGATGCAGAGAGCTTTCCGGCTCGTGAAACTGTGCAGGTTTCTTGCTTGCCTAAAAATGTTGATATTGAAATTTCTATGATTGCACACCAGGATTAATGAGCTTTATAAGAAATACATTTGCGGTTTTGATGGGTCTTGCTATTGCGGGGCTTATTATCACTCTTGGTATAAGGGTTTTTCCGCAGTGGGTTACTTTTGAAGCATTTGCTCCGTTTGAGCATTGGCAGAGGTTTCTTTACAGTATGAAAGATGATGAGGCTTTCTTTGGCTTCCTTTTGTTTATTTCCGGATTAGGGAGTACTTTTGGAGGTGTAGCGACGGCAATCATCGTGAAGTATGCTAAAGTGGCTTATGCTATCCTTATTGGCTTTATTATGTTATTTATAGCCATGTTGGATATTATTATTTTTCCTTATCATCCTACGTTTTATAAAATATCTATTTTCCTTACGTTTTTCCCTTTCGCTTGGATCGGAGGTAAGATTGTAGAAGTCATTTATGAACGGAAGAAGAAAAGAAGGATCGCCGAGAAAATGAACAATAAATCATAAATAAAAAAACCGCTACAAATTTTGCAGCGGTTTTTCTTTGATATGAAAATGTTTAGTTTAAATTTTATTAAGGCATTTTGAAACCTTTCGTGTAAATTCTTCCGTATTCATCTACAAACTTCACCTGTACGTTTCCTTGGTATTTATCCAATACTTTTTCAACGTCTTTTTGAGAGTTTACAGGCTTGCCGTTGATTTCTACTACGATGTAATTATCTACGATTCCGATCTTGGCCATTTCGCTTCCTTCTGATACATTTTTAGCAACAACGCCACTCGTCAATCCATAATCTGTTTTGAATCTTTCACTTAATGGTTCAAAATCTGCTCCGATTTTTTCTCCTATACTTAAATCAGCTTTTGTTCTTGTAGAAGTTCCGCCTTTTTGATCTTTCAAGGTTACGGTAGTCATATTTTCTTTCCCATTTCTTAGGTAAGCAACCTGTACTTTATCACCAGGACGTTTGCTTCCGATAGCGATAGATAAATCTGCGAAATCTGTAACGTCAGAGTTATCAATCTTAGTAATAACATCACCAATTTTCAGACCTGCATCTTCTGCACCGCTGCTATCTCCGAACCCTGTAACATAAACTCCTGAACCAGACTTGATGTTAGTCTTTTTCTGTTTATTATAAGCCTGAACCTGCATATCATCAGAAAGATCTAGAGATTGTACTCCAAGGAATCCTCTTTGTACGATTCCGAATTTCTTGATGTCTTCCACAATTTTTCTGGCCAAATTAGCCGGAACAGCAAATCCATATCCTTGATAATATCCTGTTGTAGATTGAATTGCCGAGTTAATACCAATAAGCTCTCCATTTGTATTAACTAAAGCTCCTCCTGAGTTTCCTGGGTTGATGGCAGCATCCGTTTGAATAAAACTTTCAATTGGATTGGCAGCTTTTCCTTGGCCTCCTAAAATCCCGATTCCTCTTCCTTTAGCAGAAATAATACCTGCAGTAACGGTTGAATTTAATCCAAGCGGATTACCTACGGCAAGAGCCCATTGTCCAACTTCAATATTATCAGAATTAGCAAAATTTAAATATGGTAATCCCTTTTCTTCAATTTTTAATAATGAAATATCTGTATTCGGATCTGTTCCTACTAATGTCGCGATGTAAGATTTCTTGTTGCTTAATACAACTTCTAATTTATTGGCGCCTGCTACAACGTGGTTATTGGAAATAATATATCCGTCCGGCGAAATAATCACTCCTGAACCCATTCCTGAAGGCATATTATCAGGTGCTTGTTGCTGTGGCTTTTGTCTTTGCTGACCTTGACCTCTTCCCCCCCCGAAAGGATCGCCAAAAAAGAAATCGAATAGATCCTGTTCAGATGCTCTTCCTCCTGAAGCTGCTCTGTTTTGGTAATTTTTAATAGTTACCACAGCCGGAACTGTTGTTTTAGCAGCTTTTACGAAATCGTCACCTACAGCGCCAGTATTCATTCCGGCAAACGAAACGTTTGAGGCAGATTTAAAATAACCCTGGTCTTCATTATTAGAATTGTGACCGAAATATTGTATTGTGCCAACGGTAGTAGCTCCTGAGATAACTCCTACTACGGCAAATGGTAATAGTTTTTTTAAAGTACTCTTCATTGTATATCTTCTTTTAATTTTATGTTTTACAGTAAACAAATTTAATGCTAAATAGGTATGCGATTAGTATGAGATGTTTCAATTTTAACTAAAATTTAACAGGAATAGCAATAATTTATGTGTTATGTCATAATTATAAAGGTCAATTAACAAAACTTAAAATTATATTAAAGGACAATCTGACAGTTTATAGATGTCATTATAGTCATAAAGGTTAAATTTTGAATTAAGATTTTATCTGAAGAAGAAGCTTCTCAAATTGCTCAATAATTTCTTGTGATTTTATTCATAAAAATCCATATTTGAAAAATTCTTATCTTTGCAAAAATATTTTTCTCACTTAAAAAGTTTATAGCATGCAACTGTATAACACCTTAAGCGCAGAAGAAAGAGCTCAACTTATTGATGAAGCTGGTAAGGAACGTCTTACATTGTCTTTCTATGCGTATGCCAAAATTGAAGATCCCAAAAAATTTCGTAACGAATTATTTATAGCCTGGAATGCACTTGATGCACTTGGCCGTATTTATGTTGCCCATGAAGGAATTAATGCTCAGATGAGTGTTCCTGCGGATCAGTTTGAAGCATTTCGTGACACATTGGAAGTCTATGATTTCATGAAAGGAATCCGTTTGAATGTAGCAGTTGAGCAAGATGATCATTCTTTCTTAAAACTGACGATAAAAGTTAGACATAAAATTGTTGCCGACGGTTTGAATGATGAAACTTTTGATGTTACCAATAAAGGAATTCACCTAAAAGCACAGGAATTTAATAATCTACTCGAAGATCCAAATACAATTGTAGTCGATTTTAGAAATCACTACGAAAGTGAAGTAGGACATTTTGAAGGAGCAATTACTCCGGATGTAGAAAATTTCAGAGAAAGTTTACCGATTATCAATGAACAGTTACAGGATTTTAAAGAAGATAAAAACCTGTTGATGTACTGTACAGGTGGAATTCGTTGTGAAAAAGCGAGTGCTTACTTTAAACATCAAGGTTTTAAAAATGTTTTCCAATTAGAAGGCGGGATTATTGAGTATACTCGTCAAATCAAAGAAGAGAACATCGAAAGTAAATTCATTGGGAAGAACTTCGTGTTTGATCACCGATTAGGAGAAAGAATTACAGACGATATTATTTCACAATGTCACCAATGTGGTAAACCTTGCGACAATCATACGAATTGTGCCAATGATGCCTGTCATTTATTGTTTATTCAATGTGATGAATGTAAAGCAGCGATGGAAAATACATGTTCCACAGAATGTCTGGAAATCATACATTTGCCTAGAGAAGAGCAAGTTGCCTTAAGAAAAGGATTGCAGGTTGGAAATAAAGTGTTCAGAAAAGGAAAATCTGAGGCTTTGAAGTTTAAAAATTCCGGAGATTTGTCCACCCAAACTTTAGCAAAAGCTACAACTGCTGAAACGACAGACATTCGTCAGAAAATAAAGGTTAAAAAGGTATTGATTGGAAAAGGAGAGCATTATTACTCAAAATCAAAAATTGCTCAGTTCTTAATTGAAAATAAAGAGCTTTCAATTGGTGATAAAGTATTAATTTCAGGACCAACAACGGGTGAGCAAGAAGTTATAATTACTGAAATTTTTGCCAACGGAGGTCCTTGTGAAACGGCTAAGGCTGGAGATCAGATTACTTTTGAACTTCCATTTAAAGTTCGTTTATCAGACAAATTATATAAAATTATAGAACCTTCTGAAAAAGCTTAATTAGAATGCTAAAAGCTGAGCTTAGAAAAAAATATATGCAAAAAAGAAAAGCCTTGTCAACTGATGAGGCTTTCTTGTTATCTGAAAAGGTTTTTGAAAATTTCATTGAATATTTTAAACCAGTTTCGGGACAGAAAGTACATGTTTTTATTCCAATTCAGAAGTTTAAAGAAATTGATACTCAAATATTCATTGATTATTTTTTAAGTCAAAGTATCAGAGTTTTTGTTCCTAAAATTGTGGATACAAAATTAATTTCTGTTGAAATTTTTAAAGACACTCAATTTGAAATTAATAAATGGGATATTTCTGAGCCTGTTTCTAATGTAGATTCCGGAGTTTTAGATTTTAATTATGTCATAACTCCTTTGCTGTATTGCGACAAAAAAGGAAATAGAGTAGGCTATGGAAAAGGTTTTTACGATGGTTTCTTCGGGAATCTTTCTTCTGAGACAAAAAAAATCGGAGTTAATTATTTTAACCCCGATGAATTTATTGATGATGTCTGGGAAAATGATATTCCTCTAGACTATTTGGTTACTCCGACCGATGTGCTGTCTTTCTTCAAAGGAGAAGAGTAGAAGTTGAGAAAATAAAATTTAAATTCTTTTTTAAATTTAATAGGCGTCGACATTAAAATGTATTGTGCATTTTTCTCAAATGTTCCTAATGATCTGTTTTTGTCGTCAAAATATTCTACATTAAATTTCGCATAATCCAGCGTATCATTTTTATAATAATCTTTATAGACGGATAAATTATTCACTTTTACACTTTTTACCTTTAGACTATCCAATTCACGAAATAGTTTCTTGAATGTCATGCTGTCCGGCTTATGGAAGTAGCTTCCCATTTGAGAATAAATTACCGTGTCAATCTCTGTATTCTTGTTTCCAGACAAATATAAGGTCGACAGGTCTAAAAGCTCCTGAACCTTTTGCTTGGTAATGAAATTTATTGCCTGCGCACTATCCATCTTTACTGCAGGATAGCTTTTTTTATTATTACTGTTTCTAAGTGTTTCCAGATCACTTACTTCTGTTTTTTTATTATTACAGGCAGCAAGAGTTAGAAGCATTATTGCAAAAATTAAAAAATTATTTATTCTTTTCATCTGTACTTGCAATTTTAAATTTTATGGATACTATTTTTCCTTTATCTTTTTTCATTTCGATTACGCTTAGGTTTTTCAGAGAAGTCGTAGGGGTTGTTACTAAGGTAATATACTTCTGTTTATCTAAGGTCTCAATACCATACGTGGCATTATCGTAAACCTGATAAATAATAGCGTTGTTGCTGATTAGGTTTTCCAACTGCTTACGTTTCTGCTTAAGAAGTTCCGGATTACCATTGGCATCTTTTACTGAGAAATAATTGACAGCCATTTTATAATCATCAGGCTTCAATTCTATCATTTCTTCTTCAGGAGCGTTTTCTAAGCTTCTGTTGACTGTTAAGTATTCGTAGAAAGGCGCTCTGATCTCCATTTTCAAGATTTTATCTTTTGTTGAATATTTAAAACATTCACCAGGTTTTATCCTATAAAGAATTGGGGATTCATTTTCCTTGATCACTTTTATTTCTAAAGTATTGATTACCGAAGTTCCTCTGTCTGCATCGGTGAAACAATATTTATATTCTTTCAGAAAAATTTCATCCTTAAAACCTAAAAGTCCGGTTGCGATCACTAAAATTGATGTTATAAATGCCCAAGAGTTCTTTTTTAAGAAATTTTTCTTGGGTTTTACAGGCTCAAAATCAGATTGTTTTTTTATTTCTTGATTTTGATTAACTATTTGGTTTTCAGTAGTTGATTTTTGTAAATCAATGTTTTCTTGTTCGTTTTGAACCGTTTTTTTAGGCTGAATCTCGTTATTTGGAAGAATTTGTGAATTTTCAAGTGTTTTTTCTAATTCCTGTATATCTTCTTCGCTTAAATCTTCTGTTTCCTGTAACAATTCTCCAGCAAAAAGGTGTTGCTTTTTGAATTCATACCATGAGTCGTAACCCGTATAAATACTCAATAAGTTGAGCATATCGATGCGGGGTAATTTGGTAACCGGAGAGTTTTTGAAATAAGTGTAAAAAGATTTTTCGCTAATGTTTCCTTTAGCCTTTTTACGAAGATCTTCCTGAAAATATATAATATCTATACCCTTCCATTTTGAAATATCATCATAGGAAGGAGTATATTCTTTCAAATATTGAGCTTGGACATCCTTTTTTAGTTGCTCAAAATGTAATAGATCTAAATCTGTCAATTTTTTAAATATAATTAAATTACTGATTATCAGTTAAGTTTATTTGTAAAACTATTTTACAAAGGTATTACAATTATTTTTCATAAACAACTTTTGTATCTGCTATACCTTTGTCTTGTTCAAATAACAGAACGAAAGAAAATTTTAAAAAACAATATTAACAAAATTAAATTTAATTTATTATGAAAAAGTCATTATTCGTAGCTGCTATCGCTGCAATCTCTCTAGTTGCTTGTAAAAAAACTGAAGCTACTTCTACTGAAGGTACTGCTGATTCTGCTGCTGTAGCTACTACTGATTCAGCTGCTGTTGTTGCTGATTCTGCTGCAACTGTTGTTGATTCTGCTGCTTCTGCTACTGTAGGTGCTGCTAAAGATGCTGCTGCTGCAACTACTGCTGCTGGTGCTGATGCTGCTAAGAAAACAGCTGAAGGTGCTGCTGACGCTGCTAAAGGTGCTGCTGATGCTGCTAAAGGTGCTGCTAAAGACGCTAAAGAAGCTGTTGACGCTGCTAAAAAATAATTTTAGCCTCAACCTAAAAATAAAAGAACCGGTTCACCTAGTGAATCGGTTTTTTTATGCTTTATATTTTAAAGATGGAAGCTTGGAAGATGGATGCTGGAAGTTACTATTGGTTCTTTTAATTTTAGAAGCCCTTTGTATTATAGTTTGTTCTTTAAACTTAAAAAACTTCGCTCTTCGAGCTTCAAACTTCCTTCCTGAAAAAATTACCCTTTCTTTTGTTTCAATGCTTCATAGCATGTAATGGCAACGGCGTTGCTTAAATTTAAAGAATCGATGCTTCCTGTCATAGGAATTAGGGTGTTCTTTCCTTTTCCTGTCCAGAAATCACTTAATCCTGAATGTTCTGTTCCAAATAAGACAGCAGATTTTTTCGTGAAATCTCTTTTATAAAGATCTTCAGAACTCTCATCCATAATCGTTGTATAAATATTGAACTGATTTTTCTGAAGAAATTCTAATGTTTCCTCGTTTTCAGCCTGAAATACTTCCATTCCGAAAAGACAACCAACACTTGAGCGGATTACGTTTGGATTATAAAAGTCTGTTTTACCATCTGCTACAATTAAAGCATCAACCCCAAAAGCTTCACAGCTTCTTAAAATTGCACCCAAATTCCCCGGTTTTTCAACACCTTCAACAATAATTACCGTTGAATTTTCTTTAGGTTTAAATGTATTTAAATGATTCTCTTTAGCTTTATAAACTCCAATAATTCCTTCAGAGCTACCTCTATATGATATTTTGTCATACACTTTATCATTAACAAAATGTATTTTTCCTTCTGGAGCTTTACCTTTAAAAATCGTTTCACAAATGAAAAACTCTACCGCTTCAAAATCATATTTTTGAGCTCTTTCATTTTCCTGTTGTCCCTCCACCACAAATACACCTGATTTTTTTCTAAATCGGTTGTCTGCAAGAAGTTTTGTGATATTTTTTATCTTTTCGTTTTGAAAACTTTCAATCATTTTTATGATTCTAGAATGTTGTTAGAATTATCAATTAAGTTTGAAGGAAGATTGGGTTCGTCTAACAGAATGTTTTCCTCATTAGATTTAGCTCTTATAATTAAATTTTCAGGAAGTGATTTTGTTGCTTTAGCACCCATAATCTTTAGCTTTTGAGCACTGGTTACCAAATTTCCTCTTCCATCAACCAGTTTATTCATAGCTCCCTCATATTCCGATTTTGCTTCTTCCATCTTTTTTCCAACCTTTAATAAATTAGTAACAAAACCTTCAAATTTATCATATAAAGCACCAGCTTGGCGAGCAATTTCTATGGCATTCTCTTGTTGCTTTTGATTAGTCCACATACTATCAATTGTTCTAAGAGTAGCTAGTAAAGTGGAGGGTGTAACAATTACGATATTTTTTTCAAATGCTTTATTGTATAGTAAGTTATCTTCATTAAGAGCAGTTGCGAAAGCAGGCTCTATTGGAATAAACAATAAAACAAAATCGGGGCTTGCCATCTCATAAAGGTTGTGGTAGTTCTTATTACTAAGTTGATCAATATGTCTTTTTAATGAGGCAACATGTTCCCTTAAAAATTGAGGTCTTTCATCATCATTTTCTTCATTAATATATCGCTCATAAGCAATTAAAGATACCTTTGAGTCAATTATCATTTTTTTTCCATCCGGAAGATTAATAATAACATCTGGCAATACTCGGTTTCCTTCGGTGGTTACATGACTTTTTTGAACCTCGTACTCTCTACCTTTTTCAAGTCCTGATTTTTCTAAAACTCTTTCTAATACTAATTCACCCCAATTTCCTTGGATCTTACTATCTCCTTTCAAAGCTTTAGTAAGATTTAAGGTTTCCTTACTCATTTGGATGTTTAAGTCTTTTAGTCCGAGGATTTGTTGACGAAGAGCAGCATGGTAATCAATACTTTCTTTGTGAGTGTCTTCTACCTTTTTTTCAAAATTGTTAATTTTTTCTTGTAAAGGATTTAATATGTTTTTAAGGTTAAGCTGGTTTTGCTCGGTAAATTTTTCTGATTTCTCTTGTAAAATTTTATTGGCTAAGTTCTCAAACTGCAATTTAGATTCTTCCTGAATTTTAGTAATCTCTCCTTTTTGAGTTTCAAGAGATTTTTGCATGCTTTCATTAATGGCAGAAAGTTCAGAGTTTTTAGCGAAAATATTCTGTTTTTCTGTCAGAAGATTCTCAATTTGAGAAGTCTGTTTTGTGTTGAATTGTTTTTGCTCGAGAAACTGAGAATTCAAAGATGAATGTTCAGCTGAGATTTTTGCAAACTCATTTTTCAGATCATTTAATAGATCTGTCTGCTGTTGATTCAGTTCTTTTTCTTTATTAATATTCTGGCTTAATTCCTGAATTTTAAGATTAGAATTTTCCAGATCCGAATTGTTTTTGATCTGTAAATTGTTGAGTTCATCATAAGAACTTCGTGAAACCATCGATGATTTCAACGCAAAATATAAAATTACCGCACCAAGAATTCCCCCGGCAATAAATCCAATAATTAAATAGGTCATCTCCATGCTACAAAATTACAAAAAGAAAAACGGATTTTCTTTACGGGAAACCTTAGTTTTTTACCAAAATTTCCACCATTTTTTTTCATTTACTTCTTCTGTGCTTGTTTTATTTATAAACCCGAAAGGCTGAAATCCCATACCTTTTGCTTCTACTAATTTGAAAAGAATTTCGTCACCTTTATTTATTCCAAGCTTTTGAAATGGCTGAACAATTAATTTGGCAATTCCGACCTCTTTTTCAGCATCAAAATATTTTATTCTTACCCAAATATTTTCTGTTTTGTGTTTACCGGTTTGGTCAATAAGAAAAACTGTAATATCATCTGGGAATCCTTCGGCACTGAATTTTTGATAAATTTCATGCTTTCTGAATTCTACGAGATCATCCCGACTATATTCTTTAATGTAATTTGGAGTTTCAACATTCAATGATTGTTGGATTTCTGAATCTGCAATTTCAAAATTTGTCTTTGAAAAATGTTCAAATCTTACAATTGCTCTTGTTTTATCTCCAATAAGATCTTTTCCGGAAATTAATGTTCCGTTGTTTTCTGAAAATAGTTTTAAAATATCTAATGTAATTCCTTCTTCATGATCAATATAGGCATATCCGATGAGATTTTCACCTTCAAAACCTTTTAATAAAGATGAAAGAAAAGGATAATTCTTGAAATTTTTAATGATGATAAATTGATCCCAAATTTTTTTACCTGTTACACCCATTGATTGAATTTATTTAAAATTTTAAGTTAAATATTTTTTGTTGAAGATAAAATCTCAATATTTTTCACAATATCACTGCTCTCATATTTTTTAAGTTCTTTGGTTAATGCGGGAGTAAGAAGTTTTGGATTTATAATCTGTGAAGCAACTTTTGCAGCGGCGTAATCTACAATGTTAATAACAGATTCTCTCAAAAATTGAGGTGTGTTTGAAGCAATAACTGCCGTCGCCCAAGAAGTATCTCTCGCTTTAGAAATCGCAAAATCTAAAACGACATTATCTTTTCCATTTGAAATTTTATCAATCAGTTCAACTGGATAGCAGATTTTATTTAATGAATCCTGAACTTTTTGGTTGATTGACGCGATCACATTATTAATGTTTTCAAAATCCTTTTTAAGTAGATTTATTTTTCTGTAAGGCATTACCGAAGAAGCTGAAATTCCCAAATCCAGATTGATATGAGCATTCATTCCCAGAAAAATATGCTGTAAAATTAAAAGGTTTTTATTTTTTGCAGCTTCAAAAGCAATATACCAAGATTGAGTGCACTTTTTTCCTTTGCTGTAATTGTCCCAGGCTTCAAGATATCGTTGTGCAAAAGCCAGATCCAGAAGAGTCATTCTTGGATTATCTTCAAATTTTTTCTGCTGAATTTCTTTTAAAACCTGTGCAGTCATAATTCTGTACGTACATGCAAAATATCCTACTGGGCTTTGGTTTTCTTTGCTCCAGATGATAATTTCGTCTAGTTTTTTTAGGACTTCTTCGATGGTTTTCATGGTGGTTTTGTTTTTATAAATCTAATTATTTATTCATTAAAATATATCAAAACAAAAAAATAAATACAATTTAAAACAGTTGCCACAAAAGTTGCAATAAAAACAGCCAGATTATCCCTTGTTTTATTGGTGAAAAATTTAATAATGAGATAATTAATGATATATATTGGTATCAGCAAAAAGAAATTAAACACAATTAAAGAATTAATTGCTGCAAGCAGTAAAAACATAACCATCGTACTTACAATTGAAGCGATTATGGCTCCAATAATACTACTAATTATAGTACTAGAATCAATTTTTAAATTTTCAGTTCTGTAGTGAATATCTGCATACTTTTCTTCAACAAGGACTCTTATTTCCGATGTCGATAATAGATCCGACTTCAGTAATAAAAGTGTTTCTTCTTTTGAAGACTTATTTAGATAATATTGATGAATTTCTCTTATGATTTTGTTGCGTTCATCCAGAATCAATTTTTGATTTTCAATTTTATTTACAAAATCATCTATCGAACCTCTTTTTGAAATTTCTTCTAAAATTTCTTCGCTTGGCTTACCTTGATAATCAATCAGATTTTTGTAAGATTCTATTAAATCTTGTTCAGAAAAATTACTGTAAAAACCCATATTTAAGGATTTTCTTTCGAAATCTCTTTATGATGTTCCAAATATGTTGGCAACGCCGCCGACCCATACCAAGGAAAAATTTCATAACTGAAAACTCCTGCCTGCACAGCAGGATCTGTTTTTACCCATTGCTCAGCTTCTTCTTTAGATTTTGTATTGAAAATAAACATTCCGCGGTAGTTTTCTTTATTTTTTTCAAGAAAAGGACCGGCAACGATAATTTTTCCTTCGTCTGCTAATTTTCCGATGTTGGAGATGTGTCCTTTCATTAATTCTGCCATTTTAGCTTTGTCGTCAATTTTTGCAGAACCGCTTGTCAGCATTACAATTGTGTAAGCTTTCATTCCGTATTTGTCTGCGCCAAGAGAGGTTGCTAATTCCTGATTGAATTTTGGCTTTTCTGTTTTCTTTTTCTGAGCGAAAGATAAAGTTGCTACGAAAAGAGAGAGGGATAAATAAATTTTTAGTCGCATATGTTTAGTCTTTAATTCTTAAAAACTCTTTGGCTAATTCTATCATTTTTGGATCTCCGGTGTATTTTCCATGTTCGTCGGAAAGTTTTACCGTAGGAATCCATTCTTTATTGGGTGCCTGAACTCCAATTAATTTCATTACAATATTCATTGGTTTTAAACCTACGTCATTTGTAAGATTGGTTCCGATTCCGAAAGAAACTCCGATTTTACCTTTACAGTATTTGGTTATTTCTTCTACTTTTTCAAGATTTAAAGCATCAGAGAAAATGATATATTTAAATAAAGGATTAATTCCGTTTTTCTCATAATGAGCAATCGTTTTATCTGCAAATTCCAATGCATCTCCGCTGTCATGACGAACTCCATCAAAAAGTTTTGCGAATTTTTTGTCGAACTGACGGAAGAAAATATCTGTCGTGTAAGTATCAGAAAGTGCAACTCCTAGATCACCTCTGTAAACATCAACCCAATGTTCAAGGGCTAATTCGTTCGCCATTTTGAAACCATATTCTGCTCCGTGGAACATAAACCATTCGTGAGCGTGAGTTCCGATAGGTTTTACATTATATTTCATTGCGAAATGAACGTTGGAACTTCCTATAAATGTAGAATCTTTCTTTTGATTTAACGCTTCCATCACCAGATTCTGCACTTTGTAAGAATGTCTTCTTCTTGTACCGAATTCCGCGAAATTAACACCGAGTTTTGTAAGGGATTCTGCTTTTTCAACAGTTTTACTCATTACAACTTCATTAGAATCTCTTTCCATGTGATTCATTTCGTAATGAAGTTCGCTGATTAGAGCTAATAAAGGTACTTCCCAAAGGATTGTTCTGTACCAAAGGCCTTCAACAGTAACGCTAAGATCGGTTCCATCCTGGTGAATTTTAACTTCAGAAGGATCGTAATGATAACCTTCAAGGAAATCTAAATAAGGAAGATCTAAATATGGGCACGTTCTTGCCAAAAACTTTTTCTCTTCTTTGGTTAATTTTAATTCTGCCATTTTTGTCACTGCTTCTCTTAAAGCAACGTCAAAACCTTCCGGAAATTGGTGTTTTCCTCTGTTGATGAATTCGTATTTTACAATAGAGCTTGGAAATAATTTCACCACCGCATTTTGCATGGTTACTTTATAGAAATCATTATCTAGAATGGAGTTTAATCGGACGTCGTGCATATATGTGTAATTTTAACGCAAATTTAATAATTAAAAATAAAAATCGTCTAAATGTAAGACGATTTTTTTAAATATTTCGATGATTTTGTCTGTTTACTTCCCTAAATAAGAGTTGTACATCCAAACTTCTTTTTCCTGTTCTGTGATATAGTCGCTCATTTGAGAGTTTGTACCTTCATCTCCCGCTTTATCTGTAATGTCTAAAAGCTCTCTTTGAAGATCAATAACTACTTTAAATGAATTCAAAATGTTCTCTACACTTTTGTTTCCATCTGAAACCTCTTTTGTCTCTTTAATAGTCGCAACCTTTAAATAATCAGAATAATTATGTGCCGGAGTTGCCCCTAAAGTCAAAATTCTTTCCGCAATTGCATCAATTTTTAAAACTAAACTGTTGTAAAGCTCTTCAAATTTTGGATGAAGCGTAAAAAACTGATCACCTTTGATGTTCCAATGCGAACCTCTTGTGTTTTGATAAAACACAGAATAGTTGGCTAAAAGTACATTCAATTTTTCCGAAATGTTTTTACAGTCGGCTTCTTGAAGTCCGATAATACTTGCATTTTTCATAAGTTTATTTTTTATATGAACAAAGTTAGAAAATATTGTACCGAACTACTTTTATAGTCAATAGAAGATAACTATAAGAGGATTTTTAAAAATAATTTGAATAAGTTTCCTTAATATTGTGGTAAAACACTAGAGCCCGTAATGAAGTATAAAATTTTAGCCGTATTAATAATAATTATCTATTTTTTTCAACCTTTTTTTCTTCCTGCGGGTGGAATAGGAGCGGATAGTCTGTCGTATTTTGGAATTGCTTCAGATTTACCTAATCTAAAGACAAATCTCTTTCCTTTAGGTTATCCGGTTTTGCTGGAAATCTGTCACTTTTTTGTAAAGGATTATTTTTGGGCTTCAAAAATTTTAAATTTTGTCTTTATTGTAGGCATTTTATCATTTTCATATTTTAAAAGATTCTATTTTAGAGAAACGGTTCTGCTGCTTGCCGGGAAAACTTCTTTTTTTGTGTTTTGTGGAGTAATTTCGGAAGGACCTTTTATTTTTTTCCTGTATTTTCTTTTTTACTTTTTGCATCAAATTTTTTCAGGAAAAAGGCTTTATGTAAATGCAATTTGGGCTTCTCTGGTGATGATCTGCATGTTAACCGTAAGATATTCGGGAATTTATATTTATTTGTCAGTTTTAATATTTCTTTTTTTTACATTTTTAAAGTTAAGAAAGGAAAGGTTTTTCACACCTTTATTATTGTTTGCGTTTCTTTCGGGATTAGGAATTGGGGGATATTTATTATTCAATTATTTATATTTTGGAAGTTTTACGGGTGAAAATTTGAGAGGAACGGCTGGAGAATTGATCCCAATGGATATGTTACGTGATCTTTTGGGTGTTTCTAATGTAATAGATCCTTATATTGGAATAAAACCGGCTTCGTACAGCATGGCAAGTTTTGGTTTCCAGTTTTTGGTTTTGGGGATAGATATTCTAATATTTCGTTATTTTCTTACCTATTATAAAAAGGCGAAAGAAACATCATTATATTATTTCCACATTTTGATTTGGATAATGGCAGGAACTTATGCTATATTTTTATTGATTTCGGGATGGCTCCAAAATATTGAAGAAATGAACACGAGAATGCTGGCCGCTGCAAATTTCTGCTTATTCTTTTCATTCCTTATTCTATATTTCCAGAAAGAAGGTTCTGATAAGCTGATTTGGAGAGTTGGATGTTTCTTTTTAGTATTTCTTTCGTTATACAGTATAAAGAGCCCTGACAATTATTTGAAAAATAAAAATCAAATACTTTCACAAGTATCAAAATTTGAAGGTAAAAAGTACATATATAATGATGAAAGGGCTGTGAAAAATATTACCATTTATAATATTCCTATCATTAATAAATCTTTCAGCTATCAGCATACCAATAAGCAGAAAGGCGAATTGAAACAATCTCTTGTGGGAAGTATAGATCCACAGGTAAAATGGATAAAATTTGATACGATAAAAAATAAAAGTCAGGTTTTGTACACCTCTCATCTTATTTTGGATTAATAAACTTTAAAGTGAAGGTTTAAATGTAATGAAGAACTTTATTATTTCTGCTTCTGTTTTCTTCGGAATTTGCGTTGTCTATTTTTTAATAATGATTTCCAAAACGGAGGGCAATTTTACTTACATATTAGATGATGCCTATATTCATTTGGCAATGGCTAAGAATTTTGCGCTTCATGATGTTTGGGGGATGACAAAATATTCTTTTTCATCTTCATCGTCGTCACCAATTTTTACTTTTATTTTAAGTGTTTTGATTATTGTTTTTGGGAATAACGAGCTTATTCCTTTAATTTTCAATATTGCTGTTTCTTCATTAATTGTTGTCTTTCTTAATAGGTATTATTCTTCATTTTTTGATAAAAATAAGCAAGTCATTATTACGAGTTTGTTTACACTTTTTTTTGCAGTTCTGCATATTCAGATTTTCACAGGGATGGAACATAGTTTACAGGTTCTTATCGTTGTTGTGAATGTTTTTTACTTTCAAAAATGGATTAAAAGTGATTTTAAAGATCAACTTTCATCATATTGGTTTTATGCAACTGTTTTACTGCTGGGATTGGTGAGGTTCGAAAGTCTGTTCTATTTTGCTTCACTGGCTTTTGTTTTTTTATTGATTAAAAAACATAAAGAAGTTGCTCTGATTTTAATTTTAGGCTTCGTTCCCATTTTAATTTTCGGATACTTTAATTATCAAAAAGATGGATATTTCTTTCCAAATTCTGTTGTGGTAAAAGGGACTTCATTTAATTTTTCAGGAAATTATGTTGAGCAGATTAAAGAAATAGTATTGAGGAAAATTATTTTAAATATAAAATTTTATCAAGTTGCGCTACTTCCTTTGTTGATAGGAGTTGTATTGATTTATAAGGATTATAAAAGTAAACTGAGTTTTCAAAAGATCATTATTAATAACTTCCTAATCATAGCTTGGAGTCTTACGTTAATATTACAGTGTGTTTTTGGAGAATTCAAAGGGCCTTTCCGGTATGAAGCTTACCTTTTAACGGCTTTTTCAATGATCGTGATTCCAAGATTGAAGCCTTTTTTTATAAATCCTTTATCTGAATTTAAGAAAGAAAAATTTACGGGTACAATTTTTATCGTTAATTTTATATTATTGATCTATAAGTTTGGTTTTGCACATCTATTAATAACACAAGGCAGCGAAAATATTTACGAACAGCAAATTCAATCTGCAAAATTCTTAAAGAAGTATTATAATAACTCTAACGTTGTTGCTAATGATATCGGCGCAATTTGTTATTTCTCGGATATTCATTTGCTTGATTTTGTTGGGTTAGGTTCTACAGAAATGATTCCATTCAGCAAAAAAGGAGCAGTTATAGATAATCGATTTAAAAATTATCTTACAAAATACTGTAAAGAAAACAATTACCAGCTCGCCATAGCTTATGAAGAATGGTTAAGGGGACAAACTCCTGAAAACTGGAAGAAAGTTGCGGTTCTTACTATCAGAAATAATGTAGTTGTAGGTCAGGATCATGTTTTCATTTATTCTATCAATCCTAAAATCCATGAATCACTTAAACAGAATGTGAAAAATTTTAATTGGAATAAAAATGTTGAAGTTAAGATCATAGAATAAAAAAATATATTTATTTAATACAGCTATATTTTTCTCTTTCTTTCCTCACTTTTCTTCCTATATATAATGATATGCATATTTCTTTAATCATAGATTGAAGCTTTTTGATGTAAGTGATTGATTTTAATTTTCATATAAGTTTTTGTAGATTGGAAAATTATTTATATTTTTGCACCCTAAAATAAAAAGCAATTAAATGCCTACTATTCAACAATTAGTAAGAAAAGGAAGAGTCGCACTCACCAAGAAGAGTAAATCGGCTGCCCTTGATTCTTGTCCACAAAGACGAGGTGTATGTACGAGAGTATATACTACCACTCCTAAGAAACCTAACTCTGCACTTAGAAAAGTTGCAAGGGTAAGACTTTCTAACGGGAAGGAAGTCAACGCCTACATCCCGGGCGAAGGACATAATCTTCAAGAGCACTCGATAGTATTGGTACGCGGCGGAAGGGTGAAAGACCTACCGGGAGTACGTTATCATATCGTAAGAGGAGCATTAGATACTGCAGGTGTAAGCGGTAGAACTCAGAGAAGATCTAAGTATGGAGCTAAGAGACCAAAACCAGGTCAGGCAGCAGCTGCACCAGCTAAAGGAAAGAAAAAATAATCATTAAATAAGGTACAGAAGCAATGAGAAAGACAAAAGCGAAAAAAAGACCGTTGTTACCAGATCCGAAATTTAATGATCAATTGGTAACAAGATTTGTAAACAATTTAATGCTAGACGGTAAGAAGTCTATCGCATTCAAAATATTCTACGATGCATTAGACCTTGTAGAAGCTAAAAAAGGAGAAACTGAAAAGACTGCCCTTGAAATCTGGAAAGATGCATTAACTAACGTTATGCCTCACGTAGAAGTACGTTCTAGAAGAGTAGGTGGAGCTAACTTCCAGATTCCTATGCCAATCAGAGCTGATAGAAAAATTTCTATGGCAATGAAATGGTTAATCAAATATTCTACAGCTAGAAATGATAAGTCTATGGCTTTGAAATTAGCTAACGAAGTTGTAGCTGCTTCTAGAGAAGAAGGTGCTGCTTACAAGAAAAAATCTGATACTCACAAAATGGCGGAAGCTAACAAAGCTTTCTCACACTTTAAATTCTAATTAGAAATGAGTAGAGATCTTAAATTTACAAGAAATATTGGTATTGCTGCCCACATTGATGCGGGAAAAACTACCACTACAGAAAGAATCTTATTCTATACAGGTGTAAACCACAAAATTGGTGAAGTTCACGATGGTGCTTCTACAATGGACTGGATGGAGCAGGAAGCAGAAAGAGGTATTACAATTACTTCTGCTGCAACTACTTGTTCTTGGAATTTCCCAACAGATCAAGGGAAAATCTTACCTGAAAGTAAGCCTTACCACTTCAACATCATTGATACACCGGGACACGTTGACTTCACAGTAGAAGTAAACAGATCTTTAAGAGTATTAGATGGTTTGGTATTCTTATTCTCTGCAGTAGATGGAGTAGAGCCTCAGTCTGAAACAAACTGGAGACTTGCTGACAACTATAAAGTTGCAAGAATGGGATTCGTAAACAAAATGGACAGACAAGGTGCTGACTTCCTTAACGTGGTAAACCAGGTTAAGACTATGTTAGGATCTAATGCAGTTCCAATCGTTTTACCAATCGGTGCTGAAGAAGATTTCAAAGGTGTTGTTGACTTAATTAAAAACAGAGCTATCATCTGGGATGAAGCAGGACAAGGAGCTACTTTCGAAGTAGTGCCAATTCCTGAAGACATGAAGGCTGAAGTTCTTGAATACAGAGAGAAACTAGTAGAAGCTGTTGCTGACTACGATGATACTTTGATGGAGAAATTCTTCGAAGATCCAGATTCAATCTCTGAAGAAGAAATCAACGAAGCTCTAAGAAAAGCTACTATTGATTTATCTATTATCCCAATGACTTGTGGTTCTTCATTTAAGAATAAAGGAGTACAGTTCATGTTGGATGCAGTATGTAAATACTTGCCTTCTCCATTGGATAAAGATGATATCAAAGGTACTGACCCTAGAACAGATCTTGATATTACAAGAAAACCATCTGTAGATGAGCCTTTCGCAGCTTTAGCATTTAAGATTGCTACTGACCCATTCGTGGGAAGATTAGCATTCTTCAGAGCATACTCTGGAAGACTAGATGCAGGTTCTTATATCTTGAACACTCGTTCAGGTGATAAAGAAAGAATCTCTAGAATCTATCAGATGCACGCTAACAAGCAAAATCCTGTAGAATATATTGAAGCAGGAGATATCGGTGCAGCTGTAGGTTTTAAATCTATCAAAACTGGTGATACAATGTGTGACGAGAAACACCCAATCGTTCTTGAATCGATGGTTTTCCCTGATCCGGTAATTGGTATCGCTGTTGAGCCTAAAACTAAGGCTGACCAGGATAAAATGGGTAACGCTCTAGCTAAATTGGCTGAAGAAGATCCTACTTTCCAAGTTAAAACTGACGAAGCTTCTGGACAAACGATTATCTCAGGTATGGGTGAACTTCACCTTGACATCCTTGTTGATCGTATGAAGAGAGAATTCAAAGTTGAAGTAAACCAAGGTCAACCTCAGGTTGAATACAAAGAAAATCTTACAAGAGTTGCTCAACACAGAGAAGTTTACAAAAAACAATCTGGTGGTAAGGGTAAATTTGCTGATATTGTATTTGAACTAGGACCTGCTGACGAAGGTAAAGTTGGTTTAGAATTCATCAATGAGATCAAAGGTGGTAACGTTCCTAGAGAATTTGTTCCTGCAATTGAAAAAGGCTTTAAAGCTGCAATGAAGAACGGTCCTTTGGCTGGTTTCGAAGTTGAAGGTATTAAAGTTACTCTTAAAGACGGATCTTTCCACGCAGTGGATTCTGATGCACTTTCTTTTGAATTAGCTGCTAAATTAGGATTTAAAGAAGCGGGACGTGCTGCTAAGCCAGTAATCATGGAGCCTATTATGAAATTGGAGGTTGTAACTCCGGAAGAATATATGGGTAACATCATTGGTGACCTTAACAAGAGAAGAGGTACAATCAGTGGACAAGAAGAAAAGAACGGTGCCGTTGTAATCAAAGGTTCAGTTCCACTTTCTGAAATGTTTGGATATGTAACAACTCTAAGAACACTTTCATCAGGAAGAGCTACTTCTTCTATGGAATTAGAGAAGTACCAAGCTACTCCTCAAAACGTTGCTGAAGATATCATTGCTAAAGCAAAAGGTTAATTTTTTAAAGTAAAGAAATGTCACAAAGAATCAGAATAAAACTAAAATCTTACGATTACAACTTGGTAGACAAGTCTGCTGAGAAAATCGTAAAAACGGTAAAGGCTACTGGTGCTGTTGTAAACGGACCAATTCCATTGCCAACGAATAAGAGAATCTTCACTGTGTTGAGATCTCCGCACGTAAACAAGAAGGCAAGAGAGCAGTTCCAATTATCAGCTCACAAGAGACTAATGGATATCTACTCTTCTTCTTCTAAAACTGTTGATGCTTTAATGAAATTAGAACTTCCTTCAGGTGTAGACGTTGAAATTAAAGTGTGATAACTTGCATATTTTGCACGTAATTATATAAAAATCCGTCCCTTTCGAGGGGCGGATTTTTTATTTGTATTAACTGAAAATTATCTTAAAATTTAATTATAAAGTAAAATTTCTAAAATGTATTTGTTTTAAATGTTTATTGATGAGTTTAGATTAAAATTTTAAATCAGTTTATAAGAATTTATATTTTTTTAAAATTTAATTAAAACTTAGCTTCCTGTTTATTAGTTGGTTATTCAATATTTTATATTTGCTGTCAAATAATATTTAATATTTCACAAGCAATAATGGTCTGAAAACGAACAACAGACAAAACATTTAAAATTTTACACAAATGAAAAGAAAAGAAATGAAGACATTGGTTACTACCAGTGCGAAGAGAGCTATTGTTATTTTGAGCTTTGCTCCAATAGTTTTTCTAACGTCATGTAATAGTGATAATAATAGTGAGGATATGCATGAATTAAATTCATATCCGTCAGATCTTATCAGCACACCGATTTCTACCTCTAACTTTCCGGTTGCAGTCGCGGAATCACAAACTCCCATTAATATTGTCCCTTCCAGTGCTATTGCTTTTCATAGTACAGATCCTACAATACATTACGGATCTGTAAATCTGAATTCTGTGGTAAATAATGCAGGAGAAAACCTGAAAATAAATGTTACAGGTGCAGATAATGCCAATAACTATATTACGGTGGGAGGTAAAAAATTCAACCTTGTTAACTTCCATTTTCATTACAACAGCGAACATACTGTAGATGGAAAATATAGTAAAATGGAGATCCATTTTGTAAACGTATCGGCAGATAATTCATATGCTGTTCTTAGTGTCTTGGTTGACATAGGAACTGGCAATTCATCTCTTCAAAACTTATTTGCACAGTCTCCAACAACAAGTAATGAAACCAATTCACCAAATATTACATTCAATCTATTAGATTTACTTCCTACTAATACACGACAGTACTATACTTACAGTGGTTCATTAACGACTCCAAACTTCGGTGCTAGTTCTAATATAACTAATGGAGGTCCGGTAGATTGGTTTGTATTTAAAAATAAACAGCAACTTTCTGATGCGCAGTTTAATTCTTACACATCAATTTATGCAGAACCTAATTTCCGTGCTATACAACCTTTAAATGGTAGAAAAGTATACGTGAATTCAGGAAATTAATGAAAAGAAAAAATAAGAATACACAACATATTACCTAACTTAGAAACTTCGTCGATTTCGGCGGAGTTTTTGATGAATTTATACTGGAAGAGTTTAGGGAATTCTTCAAACACAAAGCATAAAATTAATACATACTAAAATGTCAAAATCAAATAACAGCTTTTTTGAAAAATTTTCAGATTGGGCTACAAAATTTACGGGAAGTTCTTATGCTTTTATTGGAGCAACACTTATTGTTATTGTTTGGGCTGTTTCAGGGCCTATTTTTAACTATTCTGAAACATGGCAGTTAGTTATTAATACCGGAACAACAATTATCACTTTTTTAATGGTTTTCTTAATTCAGAAAGCACAGAATAAAGACTCAAAGGCTATTCAAATAAAATTAAATGAATTGTTGGCAGCCAACGAAAAAGCAAGTAACCGAATCGTAGACATTGAAGATCTTACTGAAAAAGAATTGGATCAACTCCATTGTTATTATGAAAAGTTAGCAGATTTTGCTGAAGAGGATGCAGATATTCATAGTTCGCACTCAATAGATGCTGCTAAAAGAAATCAGGATTATAAGCATGATCAGTTCAAAAAAAGGCATGATGAATGGCTTCAGAAACAAACACAAAAAAAGGAATCAAATTGATTCCTTTTTTTTTATATCAAAAATCATAATGTGTGGAATATTTTCTAATAATAGAATTAGCCTAAGTTATTACTATGCAAAATTAATATTTCTTTTAACACGCCAAGTTCTGTCGCTTTGGATGTTTATTTTTGCTACATAACATTAAACCAGGTAGATATGAGAAGGAAATATTTAAAAAATAAATCAATACCTATTGAAAATTATGTTAAATTCGCAAAATAAATGAAAAACACAAAAATGAAAAAGAATTACTCTGCAAAACAAGTGCATTTTCTATGCGCAGGTCAAGATAACTATCTACACCTACGATTTACATTAATTAATCAATAATACACAAGTATGAAAAAGCTTTACATGGGTATACTTATGGTGTGCACAACTGCTGTATTGTATTCTCAGGAAGTAGTCTGGCAGAAAGATATAAAATCCAATACACAGGATTTTCTGAGTCAGGTTACTACAACCATTGACCAGCAATATCTTGTTACAGGAAGCAGCATTCAAGGCAACAAGCTTCAGACCGGAAGCAGTAAACAAAATAACGGTTATGATTTCCACTTGATTAAACTTAATCAACAGGGAGAAGAAGTTTGGGAAAAGTATTTCTCCGGTCAGAATCATGATTTCTTATCTGCAACTGTGGCTACACAGGAAGGAGGTTTCCTTCTTGCTGGAACTTCTTATTCAGGAAAGGGTTTAGACAAAAAAGAAGATTCTAAAGGTGGATCTGATATTTGGCTGATCAGATTGAATGAATTCGGAGACGAGCTTTGGCAGAAAACCATTGGATCAAACGCAGATGAAGAAGCTAGATCAGTAATTCAAACAACTGACTTAGGATTCTTTGTAGCCGGAAATGTTCAGAATTCAACTAAAGGTTACGGTTCTAAGGATGTTGTTATCGTAAGACTTGATAAGAACGGAAAAGAATTATCCCAATTAATTTTAGGCGGAAAAGGATTAGATGAAGTAGAAAAGATGATTCCTACGAAAGATGGCGGCGCTTTGTTAGGAATGTATTCCAGAAGCAATGCCGGAGGTTCAAAGAAAACTGAAAATTTCGGAGAAGGCGATTATTGGATCATCAAACTTAATAAAGAAGGAAAAGTTGAATGGGAGAAAAACTTTGGAGGAAAGGGTGACGATCATTTAAGAACACTTGCTTTGACTTCTGCAGGATTTTTAATTGGTGGAGAATCCAGATCTGAGAGATCAGGAAATAAAACCGTTGGAATTGAAGAAGGAACTGATGTCTGGTTGATTTCTTTGAATGAAAGAGGTGATGAAATCTGGCAAAAGTCTTACAACTTCAAAAACAGAGATGTTTTGATGGGAATGAGCGTTTTGCATGGTTCGGACGATAAAACTTCAAAAGGTATTTTGCTCGGTGGATATACTCAAGCTGAGGGAAGAATTGAAAGTGATGATGAGAAATTTTGGATGCTATATTTAGATGAAAACGGCAATGAGCAATGGAGAAAGCATGTAAAAGGGGAATCCAGTAAGAAAGAGGAAAGATTATCTGATATAAAACTGAATCGTGACGGTTCAATCATTTTAGCAGGAACCAGTGCTGAGGAACTTGGAAAAGAAAACTGGAAAATCGTTAAGCTTGGAGATAAGCAAATAGATCAGTTGATTGTAAAACAAGACATTAAGATCTATCCGAATCCGGTTTCAGATTATGCTTACGTGGAGATTGGGTTTGAGGGTTTGAGAGAGGGAGCGTTTGAGGCAGAGATCAACCTTTATGACATGAGTGGACGTCAATTGCAAAGTTTGAAGACTAAGAATAAAGTGACGAAGATTAATACACAGAGTTTGATTCAGGGGGCTTATCTGGTGACTGTAAAAACCAATACGAATAAAACTGCGAATGCAAAAATTATTAAAAAATAAATGATGAGAAAAATTTTACAAAAGATATTATTACTACTAATAGCTTCAAATTTTCTGCCTGCAATGAAGGGGCAAGCTGGTACTACCTCTGTAAGCAGTCCAATGGAAAATATAAAAAAAATATATCCGGCTGCACCTACCGCAAATAATCTCATGAAATTTGAAGAGGTTCCGGTAAGCTATTATACAGGAATACCGGATATTAAAATTCCAATTGCAAATATTCCTACTAATGATTCTAAAATCTCTATGAATGTTTCTTTAAATTATCATCCGTTAAATGCCAAGCCTATTGATAAATCCGGAGAAGAAGGATTGGGATGGAGTTTATTTGCAGGAGGAAGTATTACAAGAACTGTTAGAGGAGGTCCTGATGATGGTATTTTAATAGGTTCTGCAGGTTCACAAGAAACAATTGGTATTTATTACGATGAATATAATTATCTTAATGGAGCTACAAATTATGCAAGAAAATACTTAGATGAATTAACCACAATAGGTTCTGCTTTTCATACAGAACAATATAAAAAGTTACTTTTTGAAGCACTTTTTTTCAATAGATATGACACTGAATACGACTTGTACCAGTATAATTTTATGGGCTTTACCGGACGGTTTATTATAAAGAAGAACCAAGCAAATAATTTATATGTTGAAAAATTAGATAAAAATAATTTGCATATTGAGATAAGTTCAACTAATCCCAGCAAGAGTTTAGAAGTATGGGCTTTTGTAATTACTGATGATTCAGGAAACAAATTTACATTTGATGTGAGAGAATTATCTCAAAGATCTATGCTTTCTAACAAGATCGGATTCTATGGAAATTACAACACAAATACATCAAATCTTGGAGATATTATTTCCGCTTTTCATTTAAGTAAAGTAACAACAAGTTCAAATGTTGATTTAATAAAATTAGACTATTACCCTCCGTATGAAATCTTTTACACAGATAATTCTCATATATCCAGAAATAAGTCTGCATATGACGTTAATGAACAAGAAGTAATGGCATTCGATAGTCAAATTCCTGCTTCCGATGAAACTAATGCAGTTACCTCAGTTACCTCACAGCGAAATCTTAAAGAAATTGAAATCCTTGGAAAGGGAAAGATTAGTTTTTCATATTTGCAGGGCAGGGCAGATACCGATTATACGAACCCTCAACAACTCATGAGATTAGATAAAGTAAAAATGATTAATCCTTCAGGAAATGTTTTGGAAACCTATGAATTTTCATATGGCTACTTCAATTATCGACTATTTGCAGGTAACTTGAATATGAAATTGGCGCTTAAAAAAATAACAAAGTACAACAAAGATTTAGTAAAAGATTTTGATTACACACTCGACTATAATGACAATGCAGAAACTAATATTTTAGGATTAGATCACTGGGAATGGTTTAATTGCGTAAGACCAAATACAAATACTTTATTCGCAAGACATGTTTCTCCCAAATGTACAGCTATCAATGTTCTAAAAAGTATTAAGCTTCCTTCCGGAGGATTGCAGTCTTTTGATTTTGGGTCTAATACTTATTCTTTTGATCAAAATGGTACTGCAATTACCAACTTCGATGACAATACTGAAAACTGGACATACAGCGAATCAACGAATATTAATTTGCAAAGTAACGGCTTAAATGATGCGTTTTATTTGCTGGGAAAAAGCCCACAAGCCAGAATACTCATAATAGAAAACAGTCAAGTACTGAATGATGACAATGACATAGGTTTTTTAGTTCTAGAAAAATTAGATTTTAGCGATCAGGTTATGCAAAGTATAGGAATAAAAAATATTCAGTATAATCAGAATAACGAAATTACTTTGGATGCTGGCTACAGGTACAGAATCAGATTCACATGGACGAATATGGGGCAGCAAGGAAATGCATTTATTACCTTTGCTTACAAATCAAGAACTCCGGTTCAGAAGCAATGGCTCAACGGAGGTGGAGTCAGAATCAACAGTATCAGTTATTATGATAACCCTTCCGAAGTTATTCCCGATAAAAAAGTTGTTTTTTCTTACAACAGATTTACAGATTCCAATTCAAGTAGCGGAGCATTAGTTTTTCTAAAGCCTATACACAGCTATGCGTATAATTATCATAATAATTTTGCACAAAAATGTTCATTCGCTTCCCCTTTTACTTGTACACTCTCATATGCCAATTTATTTACAGTTTATTCTTCACAAAACCTTCTTCCTGCTCAAAAGACACAAGGATCAGATGTTGGATACCAAAATATATCTGTCTATGAGGTCGGAAAAGGCAAAACAGATTACATTTTTACATCGCCGATAGATAAGCCGAACCCGGAATATTTGTCTTATACCAATCCTCCGTTTCCTGCTCTTGATAATTATGATTATAAAAGAGGGTTGTTATTACAAGATGAAAAGAAAAATAACACAAATGTTCTTCTTTCAAAAAAAACCAATCAGTATAATTCTTATCAATCTGAAATTTTAACAGGAATTAATTTAAGTTATATAAATTCTCCTTTTAGCGAATACCTTTATGCCGGCCAAGTTTCACCTAATTTAACACCTGTTCCTTTATATGAAGATTATGATACTTATTGTATACAATCTAGTGCAATTAATGCTTATTGTGGTGATCGTACAAATGTTAGCAGTATGATAAGAATTGTAAAAAATAGGGAAATCATAGGAAAAGCCAACCCGAATCATTCTGAATCTACAGAATATTTCAATGGAAAAACATTGAAAACCATTGAAGATATCACCTTCAATACAAGAGATTATCCTACGAAGCAGGTAACTACCCATTCGGATTCCAAGATCACGGAAACCAATTATCAATATGCTCATGAAAAAGCAAACCAGAGGCTTATCAACGCCAATATGATTGGTGTTCCGCTGGAAACAAGCATTGTACAGAAAGACAACCCGGCAGACGCAGGAAGTATTACAGCAAAATCTGAAACCAGATATGATAATGGTTCTAATTTATACCCAAGTTCGGCATTGTCGTTTGATATTTTAAGCGGAGCTCCTTCTACAGAAGTAAAATATGATCTGTATGATGAAAAAGGAAACCTGCTGCAGTACACTAATAAAGAAGACGTTCCCGTAGCTATTATCTGGGGATATAATAAAACACAGCCCGTTGCTAAAATTGAAGGCGCTACCTATGCACAGGTTCAGGATTATGTATCTGCCATTGTAAATGCATCTGATGCGGATGCTGTAATGAATCCTAACGCAGATGAATCTTCTTTGCTGACCATTCTGGATGCCTTTAGAACAAACTCTACCCTAGCCCCTTTCCAGATCACCACCTTTACTTATGATCCTATTATCGGAGTAAGAAGTATTACCCCGCCATCAGGATTAAGGGAGAAATACATTTATGATTCTGCCAACAGACTGAAAGAGATCCAGCAACAGCAAAAAGATGCTTCAGGAAATCTTGTGTATAAAAAGGTAAAAGAGTTCAATTATAATTATAAAAACTAACACACGATGAAAAAAATAACAATCTCAGTAGTGTTGCTTGCAGCAGGATTTTCCCACGCACAATCGACGACTGAAAATTTTGTACAGTCGAAGTCCTGTCTGGATGCAGACTGTGTAAAAAAGGCTGAAACAATACAGTATATGGATGGTCTGGCAAGACCGAAACAGATCGTCAATGTAAAGGCATCACCCCAGGAAAAAGATGTGGTGAATGTGATACAATATGATCAGTACAGCAGGCAGACCAAAGATTATTTACCCATTCCACAACCCGGAACCCAAAACGGTTCAATTTATGCATCACCATTAGCCAATGCTTCATCCGTATATGGTGGTGAAAAAATATATTCCGAGAAAATACTCGAGAGCTCTCCATTAGACAGAGTGATGCAGCAAAAACAGGTGGGAACAGCATGGGAAACAAAACCCGTGAATTTCTCTTACGATGTAAATTCGGCAACCGATGGAGTGAAGAAATTCACCCTTAATAACACTACCGAAAACAATGCTACCAAAAGTGAATTGACAGGATTTGTATTGTACTCCGAAGGACAACTCTACAAAAACTCGGTAAAAGATGAAGACGGAAACGAAACCATTGAATTCAAAAATTCAAAAGGACAGACCATTTTGGTAAGAAAAATGCTTTCTGACTCCGAAAAAGCCGACATCTATTATGTGTACAACAAATACGATCAGCTCGTTTTTGTAATCCCGCCACTGGCAAGTGTTGCTTCAATAAACAATACGGTTCTCGACAATCTTTGTTATCAATATAAATATGATGGCAGAAGCAGGCTTGTGGAAAAGAAAATCCCAGGAAAAGGCTGGGAATATATGGTCTATGATAAACAGGATCGTTTGGTTTTAACACAGGATACTGTTTTAAAAGGAAAAGGACAATGGCTTTTCACTAAATATGATCAATTTTCAAGACCTATTTTTACAGGAATAGTAGAAAGTCCTGCAGAGAGAATTGAACAGCAAAATACAGTAAATGGGCTTGGTTCTAATAATGAACTTAGAAGCATCAGAAGTTGGACGAATAGTGGTATGGAGGTTTATTACACCAATAATTCAGCATATCCTACTTCAAATTTTAAAGTATTGACGGTTAATTATTATGATACCTACCCTCCACTTCCAGCCGGAGTGACCGTTCCTCCTTATATTATCACTCAGCAGCAGCCTGTTCTTACAGATACTGAGGGATCAATGATCAGCACCAAAAGCTTACCTGTAGCATCTTATGTGAAAAATATTGAAGATGATAACTGGACGAAAGCATTTACATGGTATGATACCAAAGGCAGACCCATCGGAGCCCATTCTGTGAATCATTTGGGAGGATATACCAAGACAGAATCAGAACTAGACTTTGCGGGGGTTCCACAAAAAACAAATACCTATCATGTAAGAAAATCTGATGAAGCTGGAATAACAGTAAAAGAACGTTTTGTGTATGATTCGCAAAACAGGCTTTTACAGCACTATCATCAGGTTGACAGTAAGCCAGAGGAATTATTGACAGAGAACTCCTATAATGAACTTTCTCAATTAAAAAACAAGAAAGTCGGAAATAATCTTCAAAACATTGATTACACCTACAATATCAGAGGTTGGATGACGGATATTAATAAAGACCAGATGTCATTGCCTGATTTGGGAGGAAAACTGTTTTCTTACAAGATCAAATACAACCAAAAAGAAGGGATCGAA
>Ga0302167_10000158_pt1 | contig 36513 bp, 38 predicted proteins | sample I_Fen_N1_1_FD_193496 | JGI IMG/M metagenome (GOLD analysis project Ga0302167, IMG submission 193496) | Peat permafrost microbial communities from Stordalen Mire near Abisko, Sweden - I_Fen_N1_1 | ecosystem: Environmental > Terrestrial > Soil > Wetlands > Permafrost | place: Sweden: Abisko... | reverse complement strand
GGCATTCAGCTTGCCGGACAACTTCTGGGCGGTAAAGAAACTCACTTACCGCATTGCCACCCAGGATAAAGCCGCACCGCTGATCTTCCTGATCGCCGGCACCGGCGCACGCTATGACAGCAGCATTAACGAGTACCTGAAAAAGCTCTACTACAAGGCCGGCTATCACGTGGTGCAACTGTCGTCGCCCACCAGCTTCGACTTCATCAGTGCCGCCTCACGCTTCGCCACGCCGGGCATCACCAAGGAAGATGCCGAAGATATGTACCGGGTGATGCAAGCCGTACGTGCGCAGAATCCCGGCGTCCCCGTGACCGATTACTACCTGAGCGGCTACAGCCTGGGCGCCCTGGATGCGGCCTTCGTCGCGCACCTGGACGAGACCCGCCGCAGCTTCAACTTCAAGAAAGTCCTTCTGCTCAATCCGCCGGTGAATCTCTACACCTCGATCACCAACCTCGACAAGCTGGTGCAGACCGAGGTCAAGGGCATCAACAACACCACCACGTTCTACGAGCTGGTGCTGAACAAACTGACCCGCTACTTCCAGCAAAAAGGCTATATCGATCTCAACGATGCACTGCTCTACGACTTCCAGCAGTCCAAGCAGCACCTGAGCAACGAACAGATGGCCATGTTGATCGGCACTACGTTCCGCTTCTCGGCGGCCGACATTGCCTTCACCTCTGACCTGATCAACCGCCGGGGCCTGATTACCCCACCCAAGTACCCGATCACCGAGGGCACCAGCCTTACGCCTTTCCTTAAGCGCGCACTGCAGTGCGACTTCGACTGCTACATCACCGAACAGGTGATTCCGATGTGGCGCGCCCGCACCGATGGCGGCAGCCTGCTGCAACTGATCGATCAGGTCAGTCTGTACGCGCTGAAGGACTACCTGCACGACAGCCCGAAAATCGCCGTCATGCATAATGCCGACGACGTGATCCTCGGCCCTGGCGACCTCGGCTTCCTGCGCAAGACCTTTGGCGATCGCCTGACCCTTTATCCGTTGGGCGGCCATTGCGGCAACCTTAACTACCGCGTCAACAGCGACGCCATGCTGGAGTTCTTCCGTGGCTAAATACCTCCTGCTTATCGCTGCGTTACTCTGTGCAGGCGTGGCCAACGCCGACAACAGCAAAGCCAACGCCCCGGTGGTGGTCGACAGTGACGGCTTCAAAGAGCCCCTGAGCAAACTCAAGATCAACCCAGGCCTGGATCAGCGCGAGTTCGAACGATCCACGCTCAGCGCATTGAACGTGTATGACCCGCTGGAAGAGTGGAACCGCCGCGTCTACCACTTCAACTATCGGTTCGATCAGTGGGTGTTCCTGCCAGTGGTCAACGGCTATCGCTACGTCACACCAGGTTTCTTGCGCACGGGTGTCAGCAACTTCTTCAACAACCTCGGTGATGTACCGAACCTGCTGAACAGCCTGTTGCAGTTCAAGGGCCAACGTTCGATGGAAATCACCGGGCGACTGCTGCTCAACACTACCATCGGCGTCGCCGGCCTGTGGGATCCAGCCACCGCCATGGGGCTGCCTCGCAAGAACGAAGACTTTGGTCAGACCCTGGGCTTCTATGGCGTGCCAGGCGGTGCGTATTTCGTATTGCCGATCCTTGGCCCGTCGAACCTGCGTGATACCGGCGGACTGGTGGTGGACTTCAGCGCGGAGTCGGCGATCAACTACCTGAACGTCTCAGAAGTCAGCTCCAACCATCCGGAAATCTGGGTGCTGCGCGCCATCGACAAGCGCTACCAGACCAGTTTCCGCTATGGCCAACTGAACTCGCCGTTCGAATACGAGAAGGTACGCTACGTGTACACCGAGTCGCGCAAGTTGCAGATTGCCGAGTAATCCAGGCGCTACAAACGACTGTGGGAGCGAGTTCGCTCCCACAGTCGTAGATGTTTCTGGTGAAAGGAATCCTGGCTTCAGCCCTTCAGCCATTTCCAGATTTTGCTGACAGCCATCACCCCCGCCAACACCACCGCCCCTGCCACAATCCCTGCCGCCGCATTGAGCAACGCCGGCACGATAAAACCGACACCGCCCGCCCCCGCGCCGACCTCCTCGATCCAGTGATGCACCACCGGCACACCATGGGTCAGGATGCCGCCACCGACGAGAAACATCGCCGCCGTGCCGATTACCGACAGACTTTTCATCATGTACGGCGCCGCGCGCAGAATACCGCCACCGATGCGTCTGGCCATCTGCCCGGGCTTTTGCGTCAGCCACAGGCCCAGATCATCGAGCTTGACGATGCCCGCCACGAGCCCGTAGACGCCAATGGTCATGACGATGGCAATGCCCGAGAGCACGACCACTTGCTGGGTCAGCGGCGCCCCGGCCACGGTGCCGAGGGTGATGGCAATGATTTCCGCCGACAAGACCTTTTAACTACCGACTTCTTGCACAGTACGTCGGTCAGCTTGACCTGCCTGGACAATGGAGGCTTGTGCAACGCCCGATTTAGCACAATGTGCGCCCATCTGCGCCAGCTCGTCCACCAAACGACAAGACCGTTTTCCTTTAGCGCCGACGTCCTGACGCAGCTAGCGGCTCTTAGGTAATGCCTACCCTGCTTAGTAAATTTGACGGAACAATGACAATATCCCGTATTAAAAACTCTCAGACAATGTCCTTCAGGCAGCAACGAATGAAGCGAGATCAGTGGTTTCCCCAGCCTGTCTCTGTTGATCATTGCCAACTCCGGCTCAGCACGAAATCAAATCCCCACGTTGAAACCCGCACTCATGTGAAACAGATACACTCGACATCGGCAATCTGCCATTACGACTACCATTTCTCGCAACGGACGCAACATGGATTACAGACGCATTAGAGGCATGGATTCAGGACAGCGCCTCGCCTTTGAAGAACTCGTTTGCCAGCTTGCACGACGAGAGGCACCAGCCGCTGACGCCGAATTTAGGCGAATAGAAGGTGCCGGCGGGGATGGTGGTATCGAAGCTTATTGGTTGCTCAGTGATGGGAGCGAAATCGGTTACCAGGCAAAATACTATCTAAAAGCAGGTGACATTGATTGGGCCAATATTGACGACTCCGTCAAACGTGCCCTGCAGTCACATCCATCGTTAACCAAATATGTTGTGGCGTTAGCCTGTGATCTGACTGATAGGAGCGGCAAACAAGCTAGCGGGAAAAGAGGCTGGGAACATTGGGAGGCTCATAAGGCAACATGGACGTCTTATCTTCCTTTGGGCCATAAGGTCGAATTTATTCCCTGGACAGCTTCAGACCTGACTAACCGACTGTCGCTCTCAAATGCCGAAGGATTAAAAAGGTATTGGTTTGGGGACGTTGAGTTTTCACCGAAATGGTTGTCGGAAAAAGTCGAATGGGCAGTTAAATCCCTCGATGAGAGATATCATCCTGAAGATCATGTTGAAGTCGGCATTGAAAAATTATTCCAGATAATTTTACGAGACCAGAGCATCATTTCGCAACTTCAGGAAAAGATCGACAAACTCTCTGCGCTGTCCAAGATCAATAATATAGAGAGCCTGCTAGGTAGCGGCAGCACTGCTCTGACAGAACGCGTTACATTCCAGGTGAAAACGCTTGGCGACCTGAGACATAAGCTCACATCTGATGCTTGGACAACTTGGCCGCTGAAAGAGTGTCTTAAGTATATTGAAGAGATCTCGGACGACGTCCACTCCCTTGAAAACCTTACTTGGAAAGCTAAGGAAGAGATACGCAAGGGAAAAGATTCCAGCGACCACTCTTTAGAACACTTACAACATCGCTTGAGCGAACTTAGTGACGCATCGTACGCATTCAGATCATCCCTTCAAGACAGATACTTTTCTGCAGCGTTTAGTCGAAGCTTCTTTATTTTCGGAAAAGCTGGCACCGGAAAGTCTCACTTACTCGGCAATATTGCTCAGCAAGCCATATCAAACGGCAGGGTCGCCATCCTGATATTGGGCCAACACTTGAACAATGAGAGTGTCTGGAGCCAAGTCACTAACCGGCTGGGCCTTGGCGATATCGATCCTGACGCCTTCCTTCAAGCCTTGAGTGCTGCTGCTGAGGTTACGGGCAAGCGCGGTTTGATTTTGATCGATGCATTGAACGAGGGGTCAGGTATAACTCTTTGGCGTAAGGAGCTTGCAGAGTTTATCGGAAGAATAGAAAAGCATAAAAACCTGTTAGTCGTGTTCAGTTGCAGGACAGAATATACGCCGTACGTAATACCTTCGACTCTCAACGAACAAATTCCATCCTTTCAGGTTCGCGGATTCGTGACCAATGACGAGCAAACCCGCGCCGCACGCATGTATCTTGGAAAAAGAGGGATTTCCCAACCCAACACTCCATGGTTAGCTGCCGAATTCGTCAATCCGTTATTCCTGCGAAGTGCCTGTACTGCACTCGAGAGAGAGAATCAAAAATGGTTCCCCAGAGGTTTAACAGGTACGAAACAAGTCTTTTCGTTTTATCTTAGAAGTATTGCTCGAAACCTAGGCGCGGGCAGGGATGGCAGTGATGATCTTGTCAAACCTACCAATCAGGCACTGTCTGTAATTGCTACAGAGATGGCGGCGAAACAACGTGACTATGTTCAGCACTCCGATGCCATACGAATCGTCGCTGAAAAATTTCACGCTTTTCCAGCTCCATCAGGAACAACCTGGTTTGAGATACTTCAGCGAAATGGCTTGTTTCGGATGGATCCAGACCCGAAGAGTCGGGATACTGATCCGTTCGATGCACCAGAGGACATTGTTCGCTTCAGCTTCCAAAGGTTACAAGATTACTTGATGGCTTCGGGGCTTTTGGGCGAAGTTGAAGATCCAGCTGAAGCGTTGAAAAGCGGTTCACTTCAATTCATTCATAATGGTAAACGGCTTCACGGTAAGTGGGCCGGACTAACGGAAGCACTCTCCGTACAACTACCTGAACGTTTCCAAAAGGAGCTCCTAGACGTCATGCCTGGCGGTGTAGATCACTGGGCAAATGAGCACTCTGTTGGCAGTGCGTTTATCGAGAGTCTCCGGTGGCGAGCTAACGAATCCTTCAGCAACCGTACACTTGAGCTCTTCAATTTTTTTCTATCCGAAAGCGAAGAGCATTTCGACATTATTCTCCAGTTGAGTGCAAGCGCTGACCACCCATGGAATGCGAAATCCTTGCACTGCCGGCTAGCTGCTCAGAGCATGGCCAAACGTGATGCCTCATGGACTATTCAGCTTAATAGCCTGCCCATGGACGAGGAAAATACTGCCCAGCGATTGATTGAGTGGAGTGCCTTTGAGCAGAGTCAACAAACAGACCCAGGGATTCAGTATCTCTGCGCAATAACCCTGACTTGGTTTTTCACAAGCTCCAACCGGGAACTGCGAGACAAAGCTACCAAGGCGCTAACGTCGCTCATGATTTGGAACCCCAGCTTGTATGGGATGCTCTGCACGGACTTTTCCGGTGTGGACGATCTCTACGTCCTTGAACGCCTGCACACAGCGGCCTACGGAGCATGCTGCATAGATCCAGACCAACATCGACTACACGCCTATTCTGAGATCGCAAATACAGCGGTTTTTGACAGAGAGGCTGTACCGCTGTCGATCATACTCAGAGACAGTGCATTAGGCATTATTGAGCTCGCGTTGCTAAATGGTCACCTGCCTGAACAGGTTGATATCGTGAAAGCGATGCCTCCTTATCACTCCAAAACCGTCAGACTTTCCGTGTCTGAGGACTCCCTCGAAAAGGTCGCAAAGCGGGCTGGCGACTCCCAGATTTTGGATTCTTGCACTGGCTGGGGAGGCGATTTCGCGAGCTATCAAATCCAACCTAGGGTCAGCTCATTTTTGAACGTACCACTGGTTTCGCCTGAGCCACTTAGCGCTACCGAAATTTATGAACGGTTCGAGGATGAGGTCATTAACCACTGCGAGCTGAGGACTCGCGTTCTAAAATTAATGCATGATTTTAGCCCTAATCCCTTCAGAGATCTCAGGCTCGGTCTTTCTGAGCAAGACGTTGAAGAAAGCTCCGAAAACTTCAAGATGGCTGAAAGCCTGCTGCTGGAGTTCTTAAGCTCAGAAGAACGGATTAGATATAAAAAAGAATATAAAAAACGCTTTAAGTCGCCTAGAAATGCTCGTGAACAGCTTCCTCACATAGACATAAATTCGGCAAAGCGCTGGATCGCCAAACGAGCCTATAGCTTCGGCTGGACGAAGAATTTGTTTCCACATGATAGTAGCCTTCGGCATGACTACAGTCGTGATCGGCCATTAGTTGAGCGCATAGGGAAAAAATACCAATGGCTTGCTCTCGATGAGCTTCTCTGCAGCCTTGCCGACAACAGATGGTTATCGGAAAGGACTGAGCAGGGATCGCGTCGGTATACCTACCCATTGGACATCGGTACTCATCGAGAAATCGATCCAACCATTTTGCTTTCTGACGAGCGCAGCTGCCCCCGAAGACAATGCCCTTCGGTTGAGAAATTTGAGATATCAATTCGAGAGACTCTCGAAGCGGATGTGGGGAAATGGCCGTTTGAAGAGGAACCTTCAACCGGCATGACGAACCTAGTTAGCCGTGAGGATTTAACCGGTAGGACATGGGTAGTCCTGCACGAACATCGCTCAGTAACCGAACGATACGAAGAGAAGCAAGGTCGAGAGCATGGCTCCAGGCAAGAACAGTGGCGCTTCCTATTACCGGTAGTCGTTAGAAAGCAAGACGAACAGCAACTTCTTGATTACATCCGGACAAAGCAAAAATTGGACGTAGACTCTTGGACTGCCCGTGACTTCACTAACGATGGTTATCTCAGAGAAGCGCCATGGCGCTCGACATGGGCACAAGAGCAGTGGTCAACCTACGAATTTTACGACTTGGGTGAGATAGAGGTCGCCTATCCCTGCTTCCGTCACTACTGGGAACCACACCTGGATGTCTCAATGCCCGAAGGCGCTCAAGCTTTGATACCAGCGCCGTGGCTCGCCCAGCGGCTAAACCTAAAGCCCCATCCTGAGGATGCGACTATCTATGTGGATCACATAGGGGAAACGCGCTTCGTTTGCGGAAGAAGCCCTGGCGATGGCTCCCATGCGTTCATAGACCAACAGCTTTTCCAGACATTCCTAGAGGAGGATGGGTTCGCTTGCGTATGGATCTTTGTCACGGAACGTAGCGCTTGGCCGGGCGGTGAAAACAAGAATGCATCTCGGCGACGCTCAGAAGGTGTGGTGTGGCACGAGTGCGGCAAACCCCAGATGACTCATTGGAGCGATGATTGGGCTAGAGGGGATTCAGAGCAGTACGTACCCGCAAAGGTGTAGTTCGGTAGTTCAGCTAGCGACGATCTGAGCAAGGTCACTGACCGAGTTAAGCTCACCGAACAGGTCGAAAAATTTCTGGGCCGGTAAACAGAGCTGCCTTGTCACACGGGGCATGCCTGAGGCCTTTGTGCCTCGCAGCGTGATGGTGCTCACGGTATACCCGCTTTGGGCTTGCCCCCTGTCGGGGTTCGGCTGTCGTAAACCAAACCCTGGCTTCGCCAGGTTTTGGCACTCCGGGCTTCCATCCTCAAGCCTTTGGCCCATGTTGGGCCGACGCGCTCCGCTTGCGCTCAAAACTTAGCTTGCAAGAAATCAGCAGGAGCGTCATGAGTCAGCGCGAGGCAGAAATGACCATGCAGTTTGGGCACCTGCCCATGTCTCTATGCTGTTGCGGCTGAAAGCCCCGTAAGCTGTTGAGAGGCTATCAATTGCATGGCCCATCATGCCTTCCACACTCATTGACTCATCGCAGCATCTTCAACCCTGAAGCTTGTTCATTTCAACGATCTCGCCTCAAATCCAGCGCACATCACCCATCACGCACTCATTACAGCCACATCTTGTAACTAATGTGATGGCCAAATAATACCAAAAAGCCAGTTAGTGCCTACGCTCAGGAATTCCTCCGCGAGATGAGCGCACCATGACTAAGATTGAGGCAGTGCCGGTAGTATCTGACGATTTTGAGACGTGGCTGGATGCGCGCCCCAAGTGGTTGCAGACAGCAGCTCGTATGATCATCGATTTGAAGCGGCAGTTGAACCAGGATGAAGTAAAATCGTTGGCTCGCCTTTGCAAGCTCGAAGCTAAGGATGAAGCTGATCCAGGATTTCTCACTGTAACTCCCGGCACTTTATCGCAGGTTGCCAATAGACCTTTGCTTCGGATTGAAGAGATCCTAGATGTGCATGGGTTAAACGCTATCAAGGCCGGCGCCCACCTCCCATTCGGCAAAAGCAACCTCTCGGTCATCTACGGACAGAATGGAACCGGCAAGAGCGGATTTGCACGGCTGCTAAAGGAGATATGCGGATCACGATCCAAGGACGATATACGCAGCAATGTCTTCGACCCGACGCCTACGCCGTGCCGTGCTCATTTCAAGGTATCAATCGACGGCAAGCCAGCGGATGTTCACTGGGACATCCCCAGCGGGCCCCACAAAGCTCTGCGACATGCGCAAGTGTTCGATAGCAAGGCTGCCCAGCAGTACATGGGCAGGACTGAAGCATGCTATGAGCCCAGTCGGATGAAGTTTGTATCGGCGCTGATCGCCACAGCAGACGCCGTCAGTGCAGAGCTTGCGAGAGAGAAAGCATTGCTCAGCAAGTCGCTACCCGCCATCCCAGAAACCCTGAATCACACTGCCGAAGCGAAATGGCTTCAGGGTCTAAAGAGTGCGACCACAACAGCGAGCATCGATAAGGAGTGTCTGTATACGGATCTGCTTGATCGGGAGCGTATAGAGAACGAGGCCCTGCTTGCAGAGAAGGATATTGCGGGTCGCCTACTATCCATTCTGAAAGAAAAGACCGCACTCACAAACATTCAAACTGCCATGTCGACACTCCAGCTTGGATTGAGTGATGCGTCAGCAGGCGAGCTTGAGAACCTCAAGAACATTGCCGTCAAGGCGCGGACGACCAGTGAAGGGGCGGCGGCAGCCATTTTCGGAAAAGCCGAACTTGAAGGTGTTGGTTCTGCTACTTGGCAGCAGATGTGGGAACATGCACGCGCCTACTCCAACGGGACGGCCTATGCTGAAAACGCGTTCCCCAACGTTTCGGCTGACGCACGTTGCGTGCTTTGCCAGCAAAGCCTTGGCGAAGAGGCGAAAGTCCGTCTAGGTGGGTTCGAGAAGTTTGTAACTGACGGCCTCGAGACAACCGCCAAGAAAGCTGAAACTAGCTTTACAGATCGAAAAAAGCGGCTGCCGACTCTCCCAGCACAATCGGACTGGATTGTTCAGATGTCCACCTTGGGATTCGAAGAAGCCGATGGCATCGCCTGGCTTAAAACGCTGAAAACGCGGCTTGATCACGTTGTAATCGGAAGCCCTGTCAGCACGTTGCCGGCTTTCGACTGGTCGAGCATAAACGAAGCGGCAAAAACTAAGTCTGCGGACTTAATTGCGGAAGAAGTGAGCCTGTCGGCCCTGATGAAAGATGAGCATCGCCAGGCAATGCAAGATCGCGTTCAGCGCCTTCAAGCCAAGCAATGGCTCTCGCAAAACAAGACCTCTATCAGCGCTGAAAGGGCTAGGCTGATAGCAGTTGCAGCGATAGACAAAGCTTCACGATCAGCCGCTACCAACGCTCTGACGACCAAGAAAAATGACTTGGCTAAGACTGAGCTGGATGCTGGCTACCAAGCTCGATTCATCGAAGAGTTAAAGCTGCTCGGTGGCCACCGCATTCCAATAGCTCCACAAAGTAAATCAGGCGGCAAAGGCAAGATCACCTTTGGCTTGAATCTAGTGGGCGCGCACGGTACTCATGGTTTGGAATACATCTTGAGCGAAGGTGAAACCAGAATCGCCGCACTCGCTGCGTTTCTTGCGGACACTACAGGATCAAATCAGCTAGCCCCGTTCATTTTCGATGACCCGATATCTTCACTCGACCAAGACTTTGAGGAGAGGGTTGTCGAACGCCTCGTGTCCTTGTCTCAGACGAGGCAGGTCATCATATTTACTCACCGACTATCGTTAGTTGCATTGGTGGACGCGGTTACGGAAAAGTGGAACAAGATGCCAGGGATGCCATCTGTCAAACCGGCTCTGACCTCCCTCAGGAGGCTGGACAAGGTGGCTGGTATCGTTGCGACCGCTAGCGCTCGAGACCTGAAGCCGGAAAGCGCTGTTCGTGGATTGATCGACAACACGATTACGCGGCTGAAAAAACACCAGGAAAGGGCTGAGGTTGACGATTACGAGACGCTCGGTAAAAGTGCATGCAGTGACTTCAGGGTGATTGTCGAAAAGACGATTGAGCACATTCTATTGGCGGATGTTGTAGGCCGGTTCAGACGTGCGATCAACACCCAGGGCAAGCTCCATAAGGTCGCCAAGGTGACGAATGAAGACTGCGTGTTCATTGATGATCTGATGACTCGCTACTCAGTATTTGAACATGCGCAGTCTGATGAGAAGTCCAGCGGCACTCTTGAGCTCGATGTCTTCGAGGCCGACGCCGTGGCCTTGCAAAAATGGATAGCCGAGTTTGGATCCAGAACCAGCTAAGGTGCTTTATTGAGCAAGGGTCAGGATCCAGTCAAGCACTCTGGTTCTGACCCGCCCCAACACCCAAATCGAACCGACATGCCGACGTAATTACGGCCTTATCACTCCTCTTGCTGATGACTCAGGAAATCAAAGGTTGTCAGCGTGTCGCAATTTAGGCAGTGATACATACTCGATGCGTCTTGAAAGTGCATGCCGCAAAAGCTACCGCAGAAGGGGCAGCACTCGTTCCACTCCAGATCCCCCCAATTCCAAACGCCTAGGTACTCAGGCACACCATCCCGATCATGGCCACTGACTTCAAAGGAGTCATCGGTAGTACCGACGAATCCATCGATGCCAAAGTGTTCAAGGATCGGCAAAATGTCTGAAGGATCCAAGGAGAACCATTCACCAATGCCACGCAGATTGGAGAAGTGCTGATGAATTTTCTTTTCCAGCCGCACGTCATCATCTGTGCGAATCCAGCCTAGAAGTAAAAGCTTCCTCGGATTACCGGTTTGAAGACCTTTTCTCCGGCGCTCGATGTTTTTGGCCCGACCTATCTTCACCTTCTCATCGGTGTCTTCAATGAAGAAATAGATCATCTACGCTCCCTCCTTACGTCTACACGCCTTGCCTTGTCGATAAGCACCTGGTGGTTTAGTCCTGCCGCTGGCTCGCAAACCAAATTGAGACAATTAGCAGCAACCTACGCCGCTGATCGTGGGCCTCGGTCGAGGTCACGACTTGAACAACTCATCCAGCGGCACGAACGCAGCGCCCGTCTCTGCTGCAGCCCTGACTTTGCGCTCGATCACCTCAGCGATGGGTATCCGTCGTCCCAGTGCTTTGTAGATATCCTCGCCGGACATACAGATCACCTTTCGGCCTCTGCCAAACGCATGGAGGCCTTCTTTGGTGAACCCGCCATAGCTGATGAAAACACCACGGGCCCAGGCAGCCTTTTGATCAAGCTTGCCCTGGAATGTGTAAAGCTCAGCTGCTCCAATCGGATCCTTGACCCATTTGGCCTCAATTAAATACGTTTCGTTACCGAGCTGGAAGCTGCCGTCTATTTGTTCGCCAACCAGGCTGAATGGCGAGCGTGCCTGGAGCCTGGAAGAGTCAAAAAGCTCTTTAAGAAATCCTTCGAACTCATAACCACGCTTCTGCGGTGGTATATCGCGCAGGTCGTATAGGCGCTGCTTTAAAGCATCAAGGACTTGGCCCTGATCAATGATCGCTGCCGCAGCGAGAGGATTTCGTACTACTTCTGCTTGCTGCCCTGGCGATCTGATTGACTCGAGCAGGGAGAGGAAGCGACCTTCGGCGTTCACAACGTCTTCCTCAGCCTTGTGCGCTTCCCGAATAGACTGGCGGTACTTCCAGAGTGCTTCGAGCACTCGAGCAACCGTGGGGTGATCGGCGTTTTGAAGGAGACATCTGACACGTCTGGCCTTGGAGGTGCCGTCCTTGGAAAACATCTCGTGCGAGATGTCGATTTCAAGCTCCTCCATGAAGAACTCGTCCATCGTGCGGTTGGAGAAGTCGAGAACGTATCCGCCACCCATATCGAAGATCGAGTCCAAAAACCGCATCTCAGTCGATTTAAAGTTCGCCACGCTTTTCCTCAATTTCCACTGCTCGATATCTGATACCGAACCCAAATCAAGATTAAAAAATCAGCTTCCAATATGCCCTATAAAGTGTGGTTACGCAGTTCCCGCACTCGATGAACCAGTCCAATATTCGAAACTATCGTAGACGCTTCGCAGATTGCCATGCTAATTTCGACGCCTCTGATCTCCCTGGATCAAACGGTCGGCTCGTGAAGGCTCAAATGCCACAGGTTGCAACACCCTCTTTATCGCACGCATTTCGACGATAGTCAGCGGGCAGCCGACACCCTGACGCTACCGGAGAACTGCTATGCGCGTCCCAGTCTATCCACAAGACTTGATCCGTAATCGTGGCTTCAAAAGCCTGTCCAAGCAGTTGCAAGAGCAATGGCATGGCTCAACCTCAATCTCGATGGCAGATGCTCAAAAAGCGCTCGCCCAGGGCTTGGGCTACAAGAGCTTCTACGATCTCAGCGAGACCTCAAAGGTCTGCCAACCTGGTGAACCTGTGCCGCCAGAAGCCGATGTCAGACAGGCAATTGGTTCAGCCATCAAAGCTACCCTGCAGCCCGGAGACGAGCTGAATCTGGAACGGCTTGTAAACGATCTTCCTCTGACAAACCTTGTAGCCTTTAAACGTGTGCAAGTTTCTCACGGTGCTGGTTATAGCCTTTTATCTAAACTGGCTAGCGGGGCTCAGCAAGGTTTGATCAAAGAACACATTCAGACGCTGGAGAATATCTTGTCCGAATCTGGCAGTTTGAGGGATCGGGCACTGTTCGCGTGCATGCTGGGGGCGCTGCGTTCGAGCGAGATCCTATCGGCGAGAATGCATTACGGTGTTGCGGTGTATGGCGTGAAGACCCGTGATACCAAGAATGTACTCGATGCAATTCCCGATAGGCACAGATCGGTGTTCAAGCAGTACATCAAGTCCTCAAAGTTGTCAGACGGAGAGTATCTTTTCCGTGCGCCTAATGTCCCTGGGCGTCCACTATCGTCAAATGCGCTGATGAAGATCTGTTTCTCTTGGGCTCGCAAGGCGAATATTGATGCGGGCCTGCTCACACCTCATAGCGTGCGTAAAACCACTGATAATTATGCTGACTTGATGCGCAAAATCAGCGAGAGGTTGGGGCACCACTCAGCAAACATGTCATTGGCATACGCAGTCAGATTACCTACAACCAGTAGCACTGCTAGCTAGGCTCAAACTCGGAAATGCTACAGAACTTCATTCGCGAGGCCATTGGCGGTTTTCCTGCCCAATAGGTCGATGGCGAGCTAGGGTATACCTGCGTTTGGCCCGCCCCCTGTCGGCTTAGGGCTGTCGTGAACCAAACCCTGGCTTTGCCAGGTTTTGGCCCTGCGGGCTTCCATCCTCTGGCATTTGGCCCAGGGGGCCGGCGCGCTCCGCTTGAGGTGATGACCTATGAGCGTCAAGCGTTAGTCATCATCGTCATCCTGACTACCATGGTGCGCGGTACATCCACAGTCTTCAATGGCACCGCCATAGTAATTGTCTTCGCCATCCTCCACCTCCCACATACTGGTGGTGCAATAACAGTGTTGGCACTGATAGTGATATGTTGACATATAGATTGATTCCTACTTGGCAATGGCTGAGTCAGTCGTTGTAGTGCGAGTAATCGTCGAAATAGTCCTCTTCATAGTAAGGATCGTATTGGGCGAATATCGCTGATATGACTTGGCTATCCCGCTTACTCAAACCAAGGCTCGAATTCAACGCTACGGTCTGCTTGGCTGCGGAATCATGATTGTCATAGGTATGCTGGGTAGACTGCCCTTCACGGCTATCTTCCTGAACGAGCATCAATCTGTAAGTTTGCCGCTCGTTTGGTAGCTCGGTACAGTAATAGCAGTGTCTTTTCGGCAAGGATTTGCCGGTCAGAACGCGCAAAAACGATGTCGTGACGCATTCATTTTTGGAGGTGACGGATTGCTCGTCCAAAGAGTAGAAGGTGAGGCTTTCCGACCCGCCTAGATAGGCTGCGCGAAGTTCATAGCTTGGACGTAGCCAGCAGAGCCAAATAGTGACTTCTTCTTCCGCTATCGTGACCTGCACAGGAGGGAGCGCTGTGGAATACCTTCTGTGTTTGTGGCGATTAAAACCTGCCCAGTCTTCGACAGGTTCGACAGGGTCTAGCAATGAGAACTTTGAGGCAGCCTTTGAAAAACGATGCTCCACACTAGCTGCGATTGTTTGAGCAAGCTTTTCGGCGACTTGCACCATATTCAAGTTGGAACTGCGATCATGTACCAAGTGATAGGAAGCAGCGCCCCCTGGCGAACAGACAATCGCAAATCCCAGGCCAGAGTAAACCCACGTATCATGGGTGACATCGGGTAATTTTGGTGCCCTGGCGCTCATTACGTTCCAGTCACGGAACCCACAGGCACGCGATATAGCGGTCAGCCATTTCCCGAGCGGTACGGTATCGAAGATTTGAGCGTGAGATTGCTTTACGTAGTGTGCTAATTCTTTGGCTTCGGCAACACTTAGAGCAGGCATACCTTTCTCCATGATGAGCACATGTAAGAACGGGGCCTCCCCTTGCCATTCAGTGCTCAGTCAGGAGCGTAGCAAAGAATTTTTCACCAGAGATTTACCGTGCCCAAGAGGGGCGGGAGGGGATGGTTCTCTTAACCTTGAGTGGATGCTACCCATCGTTGATTGCTTTCGCAATATTATATTTGTAGCAGTTGAAATTGCGGAGAGCCTCCGAATCGCTCAGGGAGGGAGGAGCTTCAAAAACTCAACATGCCTCATTCGGATTCTGCTGCAGGTCTAGGCTGCGTGAGCGATGATCAATTGCCACATCTCAGGGAGTTAGTTTGTGACTATCAGTTCCCTCGCTAAGCGATTGCGTGAGGCTCAGCATATCGTTGTCTTCACGGGTGCAGGAGCCTCAGCAGAAAGCGGCATCCCAACATTCCGAGATGCTTTGACGGGGCTGTGGGAGCGGTTTGATCCTGCACAGCTTGCGACTCCTGAGGCATTTCGTGCAGACCCCAGCCTATGCTGGGGATGGTACGAATGGCGCCGGCTGAAGGTTATTCAGGCGCAGCCAAATGGGGCGCATCTCGCTATCGCCGAGCTTGCCAACCATGTGCCAAAGCTGACCGTAGTGACTCAAAATGTTGATGACCTACACGAACGAGCTGGCAGCCAGGATGTGACCCATCTGCATGGCAGCCTACATTCACCTAGGTGCATCGATTGCGGGTTGGGGTATGCGCTGCCCGTCACATCCGAAACTCTGCCTGAGGGCGGAAGTCGGGTTGAGCCGCCACGCTGCAGTGCATGTCGCGGGTATGTACGGCCCGGTGTTGTTTGGTTTGGCGAGATGCTACCGGAGGATGCGTGGAGCACAGGCCTCGCAGCTGCGGATGACTGCGATGTCTTTCTTTCGATTGGCACGTCAGGGATCGTGTACCCGGCTGCTGAGCTTCCGCTGCGTGCGTTAGGTCGAGGGGCGACTGTTGGTCACATCAATCCTGTGCGGTTCGAGATCAGCAGTCAGGAGCACTTTCTACAAGGCCCTGCTTCGGTGATGATGCAGAGCCTGCTTCGCGAGGCATACCGACACAGGTCACCGCAACGATTTTAGAAGAGGGGTTGATAAGCAACAGCGTAAAGCGGACTGAGTCACCCGCCACCTACACTAGCCATCTTAAGATGGCTCTCCTGAGGCAGCGCCCGACCGCAGAGGCAAGGGGCCAGCGAGCGGCTTAGCTTAGAAGATCAATAGCTCTTCCGCTCTGGGAAACAATCGCCCAGTTAATCCAATCTCTTCTCCGTCTATATCGAAGACGCTGTGGTTCCGCACACCGGAAGCAGGTGAAGTAAGATCACCTCTGGCCACGCCATTTTCTATTTTTGATAACACATAGAAATCACTATCCTGATAAATATAGAGATGAGGCGAAAGCTCTATATTTTCCCCATCTACCTGAAGCAGTACACGGGAAGGCTCCAAACTCATATCCCCTACTAAAACCTCTATGGAAAGTTTTTCACCCCGCTTTCTTGAAGCTTGCAGCCCAGCATGGGAGCCCTCGATGATTGAAAGTACGGTGTTCACTCTACTCGAACCATTCTCTCGAACGATTGAAGGCTGTGCGATGAAAAAACCATCGAACCCAATATCTTCACCAGAAATACCACTTATGAGCAACTCCTTCACTGCATCAGATATCAAACCCACATCCGCGCTAGAATGAACCCTCATCCAGACGAATCGACAAGAGTTAGGTGACGGAGAAACGTGCTTTTTCAGATTCGCTGCTGCCTTGAGTATTCGCGATTTCTGATTAGCCAACTCATTTCTATGGAACCCACCAACAACCATTAAATCGCTCGAAAAAAAGTTTCTTGCTAATGGCCGCTCATCCGTTGAATGCAGCTCAGAAAAGAACACTTTTACAGTCCCCCCCTGGCATTTGTACGATCCAGGCGCGTTCATCTTCTTGGAAACCCAAGTTACCAGCGCATCGAGAACAGTTGGTTCAATAAATTGATCCGAAATAACCCTCAGAGCGCCATGAACTCTCAGTTCTTTCATTTTCTTGTCAAATACGGCTTTGAGAGCGGCACATTTCTCCCTAAACACCCCTTCATGCTCCGATATGTCATGATTTTTTATCGAAACGTGGTACTTGAACTGGGAGGGCATCGTCAACGTCAAATCGAACCCTTTATTCCCCTTCGATGCGGGAAAAACTGTGCCGTCAGGCGCTGATAGCGAAGCGCAGACCATTATTTCGGCAAGATACCCGTGAGCATTTTTGGGTTGGTTGATAATGTCATTTGCTACCCGCTTCAGCCAGAGCGAGTGATCAGGAGTCAGTCTCTCGATTGCACGCCCTAGCGCAAAGAGCTCTGTGCTGGACAGCATGTCTTTTCTAGCCCATAGCTTTTGAAGCCGATGGCCACCGTTCGTGGACAGCCAGTCCTCACCAAATAGATCTCCCACCAAAGCCAAAGGCTTTTCACTTTTGGCAAAATCTCCTAGATCCAAGTGCCCCATTAACCGGCCAAAACTATTTGCACCTTTAACAGTCATTCCCTGATCTCTCCTCTCTGTTAGTTATCTTGGAACAAATGAACACGTATCGCTCTACAATCTGGCCTCGTTCATGGTGAAACTGAGCAAAGTCTGCAATTCGTACATCCTAGGGTATAGGTACTGGTAATTACGATGGTTGATCAGCCATTGTTCATCCTTGGCTCATGTGACTTCAGTGCTGAAGAGTGTGAGCAGCTCCTGCGCCCACTGCGCTCCAGGCAGGCCCCTGAAATCCACTTCAAAAAGCTTCGAAGGTCTGGGCGAGGGCAAAATCGGGTCATTGAACTATTCCAGTCCAACCTGGTGACGCCTGAGCGCTTCAAGGCACAGGTGTTTCACAAGCGGTTCATGCTGTTGACCAAGCTGGTCGATGAGCTGGCCATCTATGCGTTTACATTGAGGTGTGCGATAAATGTAGTATGGCGCCTTGCCACTATATCGATAACCACGGCAACCGCACCTCTTGCTTCCCAAAGACAAGCCGTTAGCGAAGATAAGCTAGTCGACAGGGCAATATAGTGCAGACCTACACGACATTCGCCCCAGCATTTAGCGCGCCTATACCTATTTTTTTGGATAACTGAGTGGACTGGTTTCGGATGAAAACTACGCTGGACGATCAAATCACTTCACCTCAGGAGCTCAGAGCCCTCCTCTGCTTGATCCGTCATGCAGACGCCAAAGGAATCGTTGATTTCGACAACCCAGACGTCACGACTACCCTCAGTAGCCTCGTCTGGAACTGGAACGCAGTGGAGTACCTGCTTCATAAACTCGACGAGGCTGGAGTAATCGATTATTCCGAGATCGGCGAGGATGGCTTCAAGCCAATCATCCTGTGCATCATCAATGATGACACTCATCGATATGTAGCCGGCCTGGCTGAGAAGCTTGAGGCGGAATACGTTTCCCTGGACAAGCGCATCACCGACATCCTTACCTTCAGCCCAAGTGCGTTGACCAGTCGAATCGCCGACACGAAGCGTCAGATTGACGAGGTCAAGAAACACGTCGCATCAAACGACCTGCTCAAGCCTTTGGCTGCCCCATTGCGCGAGATTCAGAGCCACTTCGACAGCATCAGTGTGGTATCTGAGGGGTACGAGCACATCTATAAAAACATCATTCGCCCTGTTCAGGAGGAAGGCAGGTCAGGCGTCAAGGCTACAGTGAGGTGGGCCATTTTCAGCATCGTGATTTCGACTGCAATCTCGCTGGCTATCACCAACTGGCCTTCTCTAAAAAATTCGTTCCAGGTTATCGCCGCCGGCTGACGAGCCGTCTCCTACCTCACTCCGGCAGCGAAGTTTCTGAGCTACAAAGAAGTCGGCGGTGAGGTTGAGTGTCCGGTGGCCGGCAAGCCAGTGGCTTACTAAATAACGGCGATCTGCAAAAGGCCCATCGTCTAAAATCGGTGTCATGCTTAGGAAGAACAATGGAACTATCGCCTCTACCAACCCTGACCGATCTACAGCAATATGGTCGTGTAGTTCATCACGATATCGCTCAGCGCTTAATGTCCAAACGGCTCGGATTTGAAACTGGTCAATTATTCGTAGGTGCGCTTTTTGGGCAACCCTCAAGTCTGTCAAAAAATCGCTCAAAAGCGCCAATCAAGCTCGATTCATCTGCAGCAGTTGCTGACCATTTGCGGAGAAGGATCATGGTTCTCTGTGCTGGCGTAATCAGTGAGGCTCAATGGTTCGAGCAACTCCCAGGTTTCGAGATTAAAGATGCCCATATCACCTCAATCTGTAAGAATGGTGTCACAGATGGTACTTGGCTTACTGACGACGATAAGCTCCAAGAGCTGTTGATAATTCTCTGTGGGATCGAACGCGAACCGAGCGAAAATGACGATTTTCTTGAAGATCAAAAGTACGAAATTTTCAATGAGATTTATCAAGAGACGCTGAACATCTTCAATGAGTTCTCGGAAAAGATCTTCATCCTGGCGAAATTGGCCTTCAATGAGAGCTGGAGAAGTGGCAGGCTCATCGTGAGTGATGAGCGACTTGTAAGCCTTGAGGCTGAAGCCGACGCGTTGTCGTTAAATAAACCTATCGACGCGTGAATGAATGGAGAGTAAGTCATCAATCTGAGAACGAAAGTCAGCGACCATCGTCGGTGAAACTGGAGGTATTTATGGCGTTGCCAGCGACAACACACACAATCGACGATAGCCGGGTGATCCATCATGAACTTGGCCACTGGCTAATGGCCAGGGAGATGGGGTTTAGCGTTGGACATATCTTCATCGAGCGTAAGAGCGCAAAAGCCTCTGGGCATGCAAAAGTCTACCCAAGGGCCCCGAGCCGACTGGACAAAGCTGAAGCGGTTGATGATTACCTTTCAAAAAGGATCAGAGTGCTGCTCGCTGGGGTGATTGTTGAGATCGAGTGGTATAAAAAGACGTTCGGAGACGAACTTGGTAAGCAACTTGATCGCATCTACGAAAACCCTGTCATTGATCGCTCGGGTATCAACGACAAAGGTAAGGCGGAAGAATTGCTCGCTATCTTGGCCGGGATAAGGAAAGCACCAACAGCACAATACAATGCCTTTTCTGACCAAGTAAGGGCGCTTTTTGTTGAGATATATAGGGATGCGAAGCTGCTTATCGAAGCGTTCCTTGAGAAGCTCTTTGCCTTGGCTGATTTGGTTGCGAACGAGCCGTGGCAGAATGACACAACGCTGGATGTTACGAATCGGCGCTTAATCGAACTCAATGACGTTGCGGCTGAGATTGTCGCATCGAAAGCATAAGCCGAATGACCATCCGGCGCCGCATACAGCTGAAATCTGGGTGAGCAGAGCTACAAGTTGGCTGACTATGTGATCAAAAAGCCGGGGCGCTACACTCGCCTGCACGCTTAGAACAGTGATTGAGCAGAGTAATAATCTACCTAATCACCTCGGCTGCGGCATCTACATCGACTTGACCGAGATTACCTCTACGTACTTGTACTTCTTCCTAGCAGCCTTCACAGCCTCCTGCTCAGCAAGCAACGAGCTCAACGTGTCGGCCTCGTGAATCAACTCGATCATTTTTCCCTCAAACTCGTTTCCAACACCCAACGTGACCCTCAACCTGGGCGTAAATGCTTTTGACGCTTTCTTCTTGGCTGCTGGAGCGACTACCGGTTTCGCGAGCACAACTTCTTTCGCAGGCACCTGCACTAGCGGACTAGAAACCTGCTCCTCTGGCTGAGGCGTGCCAAAAAGGGCACGACGCATTTCTTCTTCAGTTAAATCAGAGTTCATAGAAAATCTCAAAGGGAGGCATTTCGCTGGGCAAGTTTTCATAAGATTGTTGCAGACTGGTGTTCGAGGAGCCTGCGCGGACGTCAAATCCCCAGTTCGATTTCAATACAAGAGCCTCGCAAGGCTCGCGAAAGCTGCACCTTTGGCAGCAGTGTAATGAGCCCGTCACCTAAGATGCTAGCGTGACGAGCGTATAGCGTGACAGTGCCTGCACCAGGCGTTCGACCTGGCACGATGGCACCTACCCGCTGCTGGGCAATTTTCAGTATGCTCAAGACGTCCTGACTCACCTCATTGGTGAACAGGTGTTGAACCAATGGTCTGGGCGGAGGGGCGGCGCGGCTCCACATTTCTATGACCGCTTGGAGGAGCCCGTCTGAACCAAGATGCTCGAGGGCCATTTCCCATAGCTGACCTTCCTGCGCCATATCCAGGCGCCCCCTAGTCATTGCGGAGTTCTACCAACATGAGACTCTTTCTTGATTCCGAGTTTACCCGGCTTTCGGCGGCTGCGAAGCTGATATCACTCGCATTGGTAGGTGAGGATGGGCGCGAATTCTACGTGGAATTGGTCGATGCTTGGCAAGAAGAAGACTGCAGTGATTTCGTAAAGGAAATCGTGCTTCCGCAGCTGTGGGGTGGGGGCTATGCGCTGCCCATTGTTGAAGCCAGGATGTCGCTGCTCAGGTTTCTGACGTCGTTCCAAAAGGAGGTCGAGATCGTCACGGATGCTCCCCAGTACGACTGGGAGCTTTTTTGCGATCTGGTCTATGACGGCGGACGATGGCCCAGAATCGTTCGAAATTTTCCTACCGATGCGACGACGCTTGCCCCAACCAGCGAGGGTGAAGAGTTGCCTCACCACGCCTTGCTCGACGCCAGGATTATCGCTGGCATGTTCAGTTAAAATATAAACGAATTGGAGCCTTCGCAGTGTTATACCGCTCTCTCCAGACAAGCTCTCATCAATCCCTTCTCCAAAACACCAGCGGCTCGCTAGACTCGCACTCGGCCCGCCAGTGCGTGGGCAAGTAGAAACCATATCTCGATCAAGGACGAAAGCACATGCCATCAATGCGCCCCTCACAGTACGCCATGCAACAGCGCGTGGATGGCGGCCCATTCCTTCGTTTCGACAATGGTGAGGCGAGAGGGTTGAGCGAGGGAGAACTCGAAGCACTGGAGTCGGGCGAATACGACGAAAATGACTACTATGGCCCCACACTCGTTTTCTACAGCGATGTACCCCTGCCAGACAATGGGTCAGGCTGGCATCTCCTATTGATGGTCACCTCCGAGTATTTGACCATTTATCCTATCAACGCCCGCTCGGAACACTCTGAGTACGGTAAGCCCAAGTACAACAACATCCAGTCGATAGTGGTTACTCGCCCTGTCTTCCAAGAATATCCACATCCTAACAATCAGGATGAGCTTGAGGATTTACTAGGACTTCTCCCTATAGGGCTCACCAAAGACTGGCGCTACGGTCTCGGCCTCCACTACGAGTACCGATATATCATCCAGGCTTTAGATGACTTGGAGGGGATAGACACACTGTTTCTGCATGGTGGGCCAGGGAACTTTGATGCGAAAATCGAAAGCAATCAATTCTGTTTAGGCGTTGCTCAGCTTGAGAAAATGGAGCGAAGCCTTGATCGGCTAACCCAGCGGCATCAGCGAGAAACCGCTGCCGACAAAAAACTTGTTTGCTACACGGGGCTCCTGCACAAAGCGGCCCCCGAGCTCTATCCTCCCCGTGAGCGCAAGCTCCCGCCAGATCTGCTTGCAAATCTGGTAGCGCTGGGGTCAGTGGCACCCCGACTATCACCCAAAGATCAAAAGCAGGCAGTCATGCTTGCCCAGCAAAGCGTCCCCGCGCTGGCGAAATCCGCACCGAAAATCTTGTATCGGCTGAAGTCTGAGATCGAGTTCTTAACGCTCGGAGAACTCATTGAGGTCTACCGAAGGATGCTGGAGAGCAACGCCTCTGAGAGCAAGTGGCAGAGCTTCCTGGGTGAACATCCTTTTGTGCTCGACACGGCATTCGGCTATCCAGTGAAGATGATTTCAGAACAGCCCTATGTCGGTGGTAAGAACCTCAGAGGTCAAGGAGGCCAGTATTCGGATTTTCTCATGGCGGCGAAGGCCACTGGAAATCTCGCTCTGATCGAGATCAAGCACCCTGGGAAAGATCTACTCGGCAAAGCCTACCGCAAGACCTATGTGCCCTCCTACGAGCTCAGTGGATCCGTGGCCCAGGTCATCAGTCAGAGAAGCGTTCTACAGAAGAGCATTTTCAACCTGACCGATGCCGATGACTACGATGAACGTGTCTACGCACATGCCGTGGCGGCCATTGTCATCATTGGTCGAACCCCATCAACGGTTAGTGAGCAGCGTGCTTTCGAGCAGTATCGGAACAGCTTGAAGGATGTGCTCGTGATTACTTTCGACGAAATGCTGGGACGGCTCGAGGGCATTCACCAAGCCCTTTCGCCGAAGCCGCCGGCAGCACACCTACCCATTGGTGATGAAGACTTACCTTTCTGAAATGGCCGTCACTGAGGCTCTGCAGGCGCCTTAACTCGCTAATGGGAGAAAGGCCTTCAGCGCTTCCAGTGCTTTGGTGTACAGGGGGGGCGGGCATCAGCACCTTGCTCAGATCTTTCTTCACGGCCTCTCCCCTCTGCCATGGTTATCCCACACGCTGCTATGCCAGCATTGTGCAAATCAGGCCATGAGAGCCAGGGAAGAATAGTCGATGAAGAAGGTTAGGCTGATACATCACGGCGAGAGCGCCGCCAACGCTGGCGAACGCACCTGGGGTCACTCAAGCATCCCTTTGACGGCAAAAAGCTTGGAACAAGCCCACTTGGTCGCTCGGTCGCTCGGTCGCTCTTGGCCTAGTCCCGTTACCTCACCGTTTCTGCTCGCCCAAGGCACGGCGCTCACCACAACGGCCCTCTATCCCACGGCTATCCCTACGTGTGGTAGACCTGCCCGCCGAGTAGCGGGCTTCCTTTTGCCTGCTCGTTCGACCAAGTTGGTCATTCTACCTGATGGCCCAAAAGTTCGAACGTAGTGAGCTCGTCGCAGCTCAGACAGTGTTACATGCTGGAAATCCCCTGTTTGTCTCCGGCAATGTTTGATGAAAATATGAAATAAAAACTTTTCATACCTCTGCTTCGGGCTCACTAAAATACTGATCTTCCATATCTCGCATTAGCTTAGAAATATGATCGCGACAATCTGAAACAAAGTAAATAAAGTTGCTCTCAACACCATCACAATGACTGGTATAAGCATCTACCAAGATAGACAGGTAAGCCTTAACAATATAGGCGAAGGTAACTATGCAAGCCTTCGTCCTGACGCCCGACCTTGTCACGACATATGTTTTATGAACACCATCCTCACCCTGCTCGCTCTCCATATACTCGCCCCAAATATTCTTGTTGTTGTGAATATAATCCGTCAGCATACCATAAGCCGTGCCAGCCTCAGAAATAACCTCTTTCAGCGGGGTAATAGACCTGGATGGTGTGAAACTGTCAATTTCCGTAAAATCTTTTGCATGACGGATCTGATAAGCATGGCCAATTTGCTCCAAAATTGAACGAAGCAGACAATTGACATCAAAGAACATACTGTTCTTTATCAAAATAGCTACGGATTGAAAGCTTCCCAAGACTCGCTGAAGAATAAGCATTGAAGCACGACGCCCAAGATTTACAGGAGGAATCTTGCCGAGGCTATCGTCGATTGACTTATGCGCTTTGAACGCACTATAAACCATAAAGTCTGTTGCAAGAAATTCATCTCTAACAAGTGACTTCATTGTCAATCCGTCAGGGTCTTTGAGCTTACCAAGTAACGCCTGAAAATTTTCGTTATCGAATTCATCATCTTCATTGAGCGATAAAAAAAGAAAATGCACTAATCGCAGAGTGATATCTGAACTGTCAGTTGGCAGAGCATAATCGAAGCTCCCAGTGCTGATCGCGGATAGAAGATGTATATTATCGATTGCGTGCTCTCCCTCTCGAAGGTAGCGAATGTCACGAAGAGAAAAATATGGTTCCTGATTATTATTCACCAGCTAAGCTCCCACGAATTCAATCACTCTACTCTAGGCTCTTTGGCCATGAATCGCTGCCTAAAAAAGCAGTTGTACCGGAGCAGGCACAATGCAATCGCGGACGAACATCCGCGCCAATACTTTGATTAGCCCTTGCGCCAATGACATCCTGCATAACTAGCTAGTCGCCTCAGACCCGAAACTATACACATCTTGCAGGCTTACCATTTTAAGACTGTCGCAGGCTCTGGGTGCAAGATTGAACGAGAAGCCCCAACCGCTAGTAATCCATGTTCGCATGACGCTCCCACATATGATTCCAGCGGTCGATAAACCTTTCCAAAGCCTTTTCCCCGCCTGAAATCGCGTCTCTGTATGAACGTAAGGACTTCTCATCAAACGATGGATCGATACCAGCCTCCATCAGCCGGTAGGGGCCGGCGAGGTGATCGGTGGACAAGAGCTTGTCGACCTCGTCGAACACCGCACAATTTAATCCATGATCATTAGCGCCCACGGGGATCAGAGAAAACCTGGCACTTTTCCCAAATTTGGTAATGTTTCCTGGGATGGTTCCAATTGTCGGGATGTGGACATGGAGCGCCCCTTTGTCATTTTCGTAGCCGCCGTGGGCGAATGGGTTGCGGATACGCTCTTTGATATCTCGCATCCCCTGAAGCGTTTTACGCGCCTCTGGCGATGGCTTCGCCCCTAGGAGTTCGTCGATTTTCTCGTTCCAAGTCTTGGACATGAAAGCTTTGAATCCCTCGGCGGGCAAAGGCAATCCAGTGAAGGCACGAAGTAAATTCAATCTATGCTCTAAAGCACTGAAATATGCGTCGACCATGGCAACCGAGTGATAGAACCCCTCCTGCTGCGCGCTCATGCTCCGACTGTAACTGTGCATAAGCGCACTGATGATGCTCCCTGGAAATTCGCTATCGTTCTTAGGCTTTTCCTTAGCTTTTCGGTCGGCGCGTCGAAAAGCCTTATCCGCTTGGGCCCGGAAAAACTCGTAGCGTGACATGAACTAGTTAAGGTGATTGCCGATGGTCACCTTGCCGGAAGAAATCTGGTTCTCTAACGTCGGCTTGATGAATTGTTCGAGGAGGTTTACGGCACTTTTGAGCTGCCCCTCGATACGGCTCCTGCTCCCGTTTAGGCCGGGCGCGCTACGCATGCTCAGACCAAACTTTCCGAGTTCAATGGTGAGAGGCTCGCCATTGAATGTCCCATAAACAGTCCAGCGAACCTTCTCGCCGGTGCCAGACCATTGCCATCCCAAAACATTTCGCAGCATTAGCAAAAGCATCTCAGGCACCGGAAACTCTTCCCTAGACAGCCGGGAGCTGTTCAGTTTGTAAACATTAACGTCCGGATTGGCACTTGAAAATCCACTGAGTCTCTCGGAGAGATCTGCGCGTAGTAGTTCAAGCAAATCCTTTTCCATCTCACCGTTTTCTGACACAGCACTGACCTCCTATGTCGTATCGCTTGTGGGTTCCCAGAATCATCTCAAAAATCGATACACCATGCTTCTAGGTTTATGGCCTAGGATCCAGAGGGAAAGTGAAAACTGACAATAGCAAGTGAGACATCCTGCTCCCCTATTGGAGGCAACGAGGTGTCGGGATGTACCTATCCCGCGCAATGCGCATGAACGCTCGCAGGCTACGGCGCCCGACGTCCCGCCTGAACGTCGCAATGACGTACTTCGAGTTGACCGTGTTGATCACCCAAAACCTACCTTCCTTCGTAACGGACTGAATGTCCGATGTCCGAATCAGCCTGCCATCTGCAAATCGTTGGTACGGCCCAGGGCAAATGTGACTGAACACCACGCCAACGGCACTGCACGCATGAATATGGACATTCACCAGGTAGGCCGTGACCAGCCCGTCGTAGTCTTGATTCACTGCTTTGGCTATGCGAAGGAGGTCGAAGTCCGAGTAGCGCTTTTCGTGTAAATCGACTGCAACAGTATTGATGTCTTCCATGGCTACACAGCCTCCGACGCTGAAGCTACGTCGGTGGTCTCAGAACGGCGCCGATATAGCACCCTGACTCCAACCAAGGCATCAACATCCAGGTCGCGTTGATGGGTATTGACGTACACATCACCACTCTCGACCTGCAGAACACAGATTGGCACTTCTGCCCGGTTGAACCCCATGGAAAGTAATTTCAGCTTTTCCATCTTCCAGCCCGCCCCTTTGTTCATCCATGCCGGGGTAACGACCTGGACATCTTGAATGACCATGCTCTCGTCTTGAGAGACCAGCAGCTCCACCAAGCGAGGCTCATCGTTCAGCATCTCTTCATAAGCTACGAACCGCCCCTCATGCCGGCGTTTGAGGCTTACGTGATACCAATGAGTCACCAAGGATCGCGACATGGCGTGAAAGTGAGCGAGACCATCCCCGAACATTCCCACCGGGCCGGCCTGGTCTTGCATGCTAATCCTGAACATCGTGTATCTCGTGTTGAGCAGGCCCGCGAAGTGCGCCTGCGATTAACATAAGCCAAATATTGTCTTCAGCGAGGCAGTCATCTCGCGCCCTTTTCCCACGAGCACGTACACCGTGTTTCGCGTCTCGAACAGGCAAACACCGTCGAACGATTTACACAGGGTCGAGCGCACCCAGCCCCCTGGCGGAAACCGGCCATGACCGTCATGGATGACGCAATGGGCATACATGAACATCGGTTCCAGACCAGTAGCTCGTACTTTCGCGAGCGACTCTGGGGACTCGTCGACGTGGAAGATGACCCAGTCCTCGACGGTGCAAAAAGGCTTACGACCGAAGCGCCCCGCGACCAATACTTCCACTTCTGCATGAGACAGCGACGTGCCAGCAGAGGAGATTTCCCCTTCCCGCAGCAGCTCGTGCTCAGAAGAATTAGTCATAAATTGATGATCCTCTTGGCGACAAAGAAAATAGGGCTCTGCGCACGTACAGATCGCAAAGGTGGCGCACCTGTCGTCCCATCGCAATGACTATATACATTTGTGTGGAACTCATCAAACGGGGCATACCGTCTCCTTTTGTGGAGAGGTGCGCTGGATGTCTTTGCGGAAGGCATATGCGGCAACGCTACAGTGGCTGAGGGTTCGACATGGGTTGTCGCAAGCAGACCTCCAGCATCAGACTGACCAAGCACACATAAGCCGCTTGGAAGCATCGACGACATCGGCTACCGTCGATCTCAGTGCCGACTTAGCTAAAGCGCTAGGCCTAATGCCACTCTCCTTTCTCACACTGGTGGCCGCAGCCGATGAAGGCAAGACCGCGCGCTCAGTTCTGAATGACACAATGAAAGAACTCATGCAGCTTGGTGTTCTTGATGAGCAGCTACCTGCCGAACCCCAAAAGCTCACTACGCCCCAGAGAATCGTGGCCGCAGAAAGACTCAAAGCGGTGCGCGATCTCAAGGCGGCAGGCCTTTCTCAAGCGGAGGTTTGCCGGCAATTAGAACTGCCCAAGAGCACAGTTAACCGGCTGTGGTACGTTGGCGGTTGACCGTGTTCAGGTCTCAAACTCAAGAATATCAGCGGCCTGCCTTGCAACGAGAACAACGTTCCGATCAATAGGTTCTGATCCCTGATCGGGTCGCTCAAGATATGGAGACTCAGGAATCTCCTGTCGGTAATGCTTTAGGACGTACATCGCCCGCTTTCGCTTGCCACGAAGGGAAATGAAACCTTGATCCTTGGAAACCGTCTCCGCGACCTTTTTCATCTCACTATTCAGTCTTGCCTGGTTTAGAGATGACACCATTTCCTCAGCTTCATCCGCAGCCTGCTCAAATCTGTCGAGTGCCTCTGTGAAGTCCTGGTAGTCACCTACCTCACAGGCCATACGCACATCAACATCCGGCACTTGCGCGAGGTGCTCAACAGCGTCTTCGTTTGGCTAAACGGCACATACAGCTGGATCGGGGAAATGGAGCAAGGTCAATCAGGTTACTAAACCCGTACGCTGGGAGACACGGTCATTTCAACGCGTAAACTGTGATAAGGGGCTGGTCGTTACCACGCCGACTCCTCATCCCCCTCCTCTTGAAACTCATCGTCCTCATCGTCCTCAGGATCTCGCCCAATCAGCCCGCTTCGAAGAAGTCCGATCTCATAATCCCTGGACTTCAGCTCCTGATGGGCGCTTCGAATCGCGAGAACAGTAGTCTCGATTTTCAACGATCCTTTGAGATCCCGACGTAGGCAGTTCACTCGCAGAAGGCACCCCAAATTCTGGGTGCCCCTCAGCCAGTTGTTTCGTGCGGAACCCGACGTCCCTTCATTCCTGTTGAAGACGAAAGTGATCTCGATGTCGTTCACGTGTCGCCGGCCTGATACCGAGTCTTCGCCCGAGCCTTTAGACGGCAAATTTGAAAATGTGTAACTGCCCTGTATGAAGATAAGCTCTCCCTCAGCGATCAGCAGCTTAAGTGTCCCTCGGTCTAGATCATCAGAGATGTTCTTCACCCTGGCATGGCCCATCGTGATTTTCAGCATGCTGGTCATGTAGCGCTGAAGGATGAGACCCGAAGTGCCCGAGTACATGATCCCATCTCTCAGATACAGGATGCCTTCGTCGTTGCAGAGATTGGCGCTGCGCGCCCCCTGAAAACCACTGATCTGAGTAATGTCCACTCCGAGCTCGCTGGCAATTTCAAATACCCTGAGGTGGTTGAAGTACCACCACTGACAGGCCATGAGCTGCGTAGACTTGAAGATGGCGCTAGGGTCAAGACGCTCCACCTCCTTCTGCCAGGCAACCTTCACCGCTTTAAGTCGATCAGACGTCAGGCTTAGCTCAAGCATGCGAGTGGTGTGCGCTTCACCATGGTGAATTGAGCAGAGAACGGCAAGGTTCTTTTCAGAGTGATCGCGGCTCTTGGCCCACGGCTCTATATGATGGACGATGACCGGAAGAGTAGGGTCTCGGCAAACACAGCAAACCCACCTATTTGCGAACAAGGTCTTTACGAGCGCCTCGAGGGGAATCGGGGGCCTACCGTCACCGAGTATTGTGTGTGCGGCCTCCTCGGTAAGTCCCATGTCGAGAAGCTGCTGAATTTTTTGCTGCTGAAGTTTTGCGAGCGTCCATCTCTCTTCACGCAGCTTCCTTGCCAGCGTGATGTCTACACCTCGGGCAATTAGCGCTAGCTCAGTCGGGTTTCTGGTCACAAGCTCTACTCCATTAGAAATTCAGCGACAGTAGGTCAGGGCTACCAGGGCCTTATTAGCAGACTCGCTGTGTAGCCAGATCCTGAAGAGCCATGAGATGCTGAGTCAACAGCCGGCGCGTATCTTCGTCGTTGATAAAACGCTCATCAACATTAATTTTCCCAGCCGCTATTTCAACAAAAACTTCAGGCTAATTGAGCACTTTAAAAACCAAATAATGGTGAGCGAACGCATGCCACGACGCCAAGGCGGTGATAGTGCTTGGCACCCACCGAAAGTCCTTGGCTCGACCACTCTTTATTCGTCTAATTCCAAATCTTGGAAGGCAGCATGCAGCGCTTCAGGATTTTGAAATGCTCGGTTATCAAGAAGACGATGTGCAGATCCATATTCCAGTTGTTGGATGTTCATGAAGCACACGGGCCCACCTGATAAAAATCTAATGGCTTCTTTGTGTGGTGGAAGTTGGGGAGTGTCAGAATCATAGTCTTCCATTGACTGTTCGCGCATTTCTTTCTCCCAGTGATAAGAGTCGTCAGCATTAATGTTCACTCCATGTTGCAGGGTACATCCTACGTCCTCTCTTACATACGGATTCTCGCCCTGCGCGGGAAGGCGCTTGGCAAACATAAATATGAGAGGTGATCGGTCATTGTTGATTTCTGGAATGTGTACAACCAGAGCATCTAAACAAAATTGATATTTAGTTCGAATATCCACAGCATGAATGGTGACAATGTCGTCGTTTGCTAGGCTTACAATTTGTGCATGGCCAGAGTTATGCATGTTGACAAAATCGCAACCATATCTGATTTCGCTTCCCTGCATTTGCTCCAATATAGCGTAAGCCCTCTTTGGATCCTTGATAAGAAAAGTGCTCGGAGCGGTAACATTTTTCAGATTGTTAGATTGCAGTACATCAATTAAACGCTCTACCGTCAAGCTCTTGATTTTATTATCCAACTCGCCGTAGACCGCTTTTGTCAACCTGTAGGCTCTGTCTAACTCTGTTCGGCCCTGCCCTTTGAGGTACGGTTCTCCGATCAAAGGGCCAAAAAAGACGTCCAGCTCTGTCAAGAATTTTATCAGGATTCTTGAAACTTCAATTTCTCTCAAAAGTACGGCGCTGTGTGTAATGCTATTCCGCCACGCTTCAACTTTTTTTAAGTTTCTTATAAATTTTTCGTCCATATGAATGCCGCAGATATCCTTTAGGCGTTCGATGGACTCTTTAAATGTTACCGTATGTATACCTTCGAACTCGTACAGTTCCTTGATGGTTCCCTCACGGCGGCTTTTATATGCTTCTTTCAATTTTGAAATATCAGTGAAGAGAAGGATCTCATTTTTTTCTTTAAGTGAGTATTTGAATAAGATTTCAACGCCATGTTGAATTGACAAGACAGAGTCTTTTAGCGCTGAAAATCTTTCACTGTCGCCTGCCTCTTCAGCTAACAGTTTCTCATACCTGCCTAAGTGAACGTACCCTTTGCGAAGGGAATCAAGCCCATTGTCTATCAACGAAATTTTCATTTTATATTCCAGATTTTAGATAATGTTCAAACTGTTTAATTTCTTCCACAGATTGCAGTGACCTGGTGACAAGCCTGTACAGCCTGCATCAGGAAAGCAACCAGAGTGAGCAGTCGCATTCGAAAGCGTGATGGATGGATGGAAGTCTAATCGGCCAAGACGCCTGCAGGCGGCTTGGTTAATGACAGCGAAACCCGCAGGGCACGCTCCGGAGTGTTCACTTATCCATTGCTCTCATTCGGCACTTATTACAACGGCTGTCTTCCCAACCGACCTGACGTAATCACCTATTGCGAGCTTAGCCAAGCTTCCACTTTTTGCAGCCTCTGAAGTTCCGAAAGCCTGGCCTTCCCAAGATACAGTACCCCAAGCAGCCGCTGCGTCGCCTCAGGGGAAGGAAACCATTCGGCGACTTCTACGTTGCAGTGTCTTGAGCTGCTCGACGCCCATTTCACCGCCAAGTCCGCCGCAGTTCTGTAGTGATCAGCAATGAAGAGATTTTTGTCCTTTACGGCCCAGCCTGAACTGGTCAAGTAATCCCGGAGGGCCGAGTTCGACTCGTCCGTGCCTCAGTTCACGGCCCCCTTCGCGGCAGGCGACTGGCCATAACCACCCGTTTTCCTTGACTGATTCCATCACTCAATCCACTCGATGGGTTGTATCAAGATCAGCGCTTCAAGCATTATGCCAATAAGCCACTACAAAACGAAAATTTCGCAAGGAGGGCAAAATGCTCGCATTGGTTTTATGGACGCTCGTTGGCACTGGTGCGGTGGGAGGTTTCGCTGGCCATCTGCTTTACGGTGGAAGCTGGGGATGGAACGTAGGGAAAAACGTTTTGCTGGGCATCTGCGCTGCGCTTATGGTTCCTCTGTTTTTCAACACTATATCCAGCACTTTGCTTCAAGAGATTCTGAGCAGTAGCGAGCTTGACTCTACTAAATATCTCATCCTCATTGGGTTCTGCCTAATAGCATCGATATCCGCCCAGAAATTCATCCGCCTAATGAGTGCTAATATAATAAAAGAACTTAGAGAGGTGAAGGATAAAGTTGAAGCCGCACAGACCAAAGCGGAGTCGGCCTTGGAAGCAACGGAGAGTTCCATGGAGCCGGAGGCTGGGCCACTGAGTTCAAAAGACCAAGAGGTTTTCGCCGGATTAGACCATACAACCAAGCTAGTTTTGATCCACCTACTTGATGGCCCTTACACAATGAGGTCGGCTACAGGTCTAGCTCAAGAGCTTGAATTGAAACTTGAACTTGTCAACGAAGCTTTGATTGCCCTTCAGGAAATGAATTTTGTAAGACGTGGAGTAAATGCCAAAAATCAGAAAAGATGGTATCTGACTGGCTCGGGTAAAAAAGGAGCTATGGAATTAAAAACGCGTCTAACACCACCCTGAGAAAAAATGGATGCGAGATAATGAGGCGACTTGATGAGGATGGCCCTCCGTGGAGCATGGCTAAGTCGCAAGATGTTTTGCACCGCTTGGCCTCCCGGCGCATTCAGCCTCTTCGTGCGCTGCGCACCGAATAATGCGCCGGAGCCTCAGACAAGCGGAGCGCGCAGGCGTGCGAGATGAGCGCCCGGAGAGCTGAGACGCGGCGCAGAGGTGGCTCAGTTCACGCCAGCCCTGCGCCGAAGGCGTCACGCCAGTAACGCAATGAGGCCCGAAATGACCGAAGACGAACTTCGTAAGTTAGAAACCGGTAGGCGAAAGTCGATCTGGGCGCTTGCAAGCCTCCGCCCTGGCGATCCAAATGCTCTGGCACACCTTTCCATCTTGGATAACCTCGACGCCCAAGGACGGGACAGCACGCCCTCCTTGAATTACCCACACGAGCTCCATAGCGTTCGCGACTCTGTCCCGGTTAAACATCATCACTCCGGTATCGATATCGTTCTAGAGCTCGATATCCCACAGCCATGGAGAGAGCGTTTCCGCCAAGCATCCATTGGATCAACAAGGCTTATGGATGGGCCATTCGCTGCGGACTGGGACAAATTCCTTGATGAGTGGGAGAGGGAAATTCTTCACCTACAGAGCCACCGTGCAGCACAAACGCGAGACAACTAAATAGTCACGGGCTCCTGGTAACCTCGACCTATTCACTGGCCTACAGCACTGACTATACTGCCATCACTTAAATACCTAAGGTGTTATATGTCCCGCCTTGCTGAATTCCGCGACCTAGAACGAAAGCTTGCCGCCCAGTTAGCGGAGCTTGAAAAACTGAAAAACGATGATGGCCTCAAGCGTGAGGTTGAGTTCGAAAAGAAGCTGCGTGATCTGCTAGGTGAGTACGGTTTCAGCTTGCGCAACATCGTCGCGATCCTCGATCCACAGTCCTCCAGCCGCCGCGCTCCTGCTGTCGCTGAGACCAAAGGCACCCGAAAGGCTCGCACCATCAAGGTTTATAAGAATCCGCACTCTGGTGAGGTTGTCGAAACGAAAGGTGGCAACCACAAGACCCTGAAGGAATGGAAAGCGAAGTACGGATCGGAGACCGTCGAGAGTTGGCTTGCTCGGTGAAACTGCCTGATTACATGGGGCGCTGAGGGCCCTTATTTTTGTTATCAGATATTTTTAGATCGTCAATTTTTGAACTCGCCAACCTGAAAAAAGAACATGCAGAATCTCAAAGCGTTATTGAATACCCTCGAGGGAATGAAGTCCTACCGTCCTCGTAAAGCCTTGACGAAGATTGAAGCCATCTTAGATCGTATTTCCAAATACGGGATCATGGCAGCAACGGTGCCGTTTTCCGTCCTCATAGCTCTCGCTCTCTGGCACAAATTCATCTCTAAGCTATCGGATGGATGGGTTGAGGTCGCGCTCTGGAGCGCGGGACTTTCCCAGTTGGTCGCCGCGCTATCTTTGCTGTGCCCGCCTGTTGTAATGGTATGCAGTATTTGGATGTGGAAGGAGCGGTCGCGAATTCTCCGGGATGCGGAGATTGACCATGACCAGCATTTCGCGGCTCAACTCAGGCGGTATGACGTGAAACACCTGAAACGAGCGAAACATCATTTAGAGCTTAAGATTAAAAGACTAGAGCGACGTCTGGGGTATTTTATTGAGGCTGACGGCAAGAAATTTGCTGTATTCTCTCTACTGATTTTAAACTTCACGATAGGAAATATGCTCCTGCAAGGAAACTGGTCATCTCTTTTTTCGACAAGCGTGGACAGCCCTATATCTACTCAAATAGTGACGATATTGATGGGGTTCGTTTTTGCAATTTCCATCAGCGCGATGTGCGTACGTATCATCACTAATCGTGAAACTTATCGTATCGAGCTGATCGAGTTATCGCTGGCGTCCCGAGACCTCGGATAAACTGGCGTTCTACGAACCTAGCCCCATGCGAGCTCTCTTTAGATGGGTTTGTTTCCTATCAGTTCTGCCCCCAAATTCCTCATCGACAAAGAGTATCAGCGCAGTCCATCGTAGTGCCGCGTCGGTTGGCCAGAACCGAGCTGAAGTGCTTAAAGCTATGAGCGCTTCTGCCGATCAGATAATGAACGTAGCGCCTTGAGTTAGCTGCTTTACGCTAGGCATTGCCACCCTGAACATTGTGAGGCTCCATGGCTATAAGCATCATCCTACTCATCGTCCAGATTTTGATGATGACCGCTTGGGGCGAAGGGAATCTCCGAAAGACTCCCGAGGGACAGAAGGTTTTAGCGACACTGTCGTCATTAGGCCTGTTTTTCTTGCGTTGGCGTGCCAATGCGGATTACAAAAAAGAGATGGCTTTTTTAGGCAGAGCAATGGGATGGCTGGCTATCGCGTCAGTGGTAGCGTTCTATATCCTGCCAGCGTCTGCTAGGCCTGTTGTATCTGTCTACTGTGTAACATTCATGGGGCTTTGGGTATCCATTCGGGTTGGCATGGACATCAAAAGCCAATTGATGGATATCTTGGGATGGGCAGCTTTTTTCTTTTGCATCCCATTCATTCTCTTGGTGGGTGATTACTTTCACGTGTTTCCCAATAGCCTGCTGCGTGCGACGGCAGCACCTATTAGTCTAATGCTGGGGCACGAGCTGCTGGACTACCAAGTCGCGTTTGCAATGGCGGTTGTAGGTGCGATTTTTGGGCTAGTTATGGCTCTTATGAACATGATCATATTTTCAATCGTGCCACTGTTACTTTTGTTCTTTATGGTTGCTGTTTCTAGATTGTCAAAATTTTTGTTAGGTCGATCTGTGAACGCGGCGAGAAACTTTGTTGCGCTCTATGTTCTAGTGGTAGGGCCTACCTTATTAGTTCTGCACTCGTTACAGGTGTTTTAACGCAAGTTTTGATTGGATGTGAGATCGCTCGTGTTGAATACAGCAAGCGGAGCGCCCAAGCCGGCACGGCTAGAGGCGTAAGGATGGAAGCCCGAAGGGCCGAGACACCGGCGCTTGCGCCAAAGCTCGGTTTACGACAGCCCCTCCCCGAAGGGGCACGGCCTAATGCCGGTGGTGGGAACAGAGGCCAACACCATACTGCGAGGATTTTTTGATGGGAATGACAGACGATGACGACACAGTCTATTGCGACGTTCAGATGCCCTTAGCGCAGGGCCGCGAGCTGCTCCAACTGGTGAGCACATTGAGAGAGTCAAAAGCCCATCCGACTCTAGATAGGGTTTTCGAGCGCATGCAGTACGAGCTCAGCACGTCGATTGATATTTTGGATAATCCACCAACGTGGGGGCCTTGGCGTCAGTAATGATGCCGAGTGGTGGCCTCAAAGCTCTGCATCCCATCCATCCATAGCCTTGCTCACAGTCGCGTACCACTGGAGATCACCGAGCTGTAGAGCATTCGCGATTTGCCTGTTGGTATTGCCGTCGACCCAAGTCGGAAGACTCTCTATGGCCTCTGTGAACAGACTGGCTGTAGCGACAGCGAATCGCCCCGTACTCGTAGACTGGAGGCACACGTAGCGCACCGTGGCACCGCTCTGCAACCGACGCCAAGCCACCATCTCGATACAGCCCATGGCGCTCACCGGAGCCTCTACGGTAGGACTCGCTAACGGTTCCACCTGGGTATCTTCCGCTGCTCTGAATGATCGGTTAGGCGCTTGTGGTCTGTGGACAAGATGCTTCAACTGCTCACGCGAGGCGATGATCTGATCGCGGAGCTCTTCTGGATCGATAAACATCCCGCCCTCTGGAGT
>Ga0302167_10000157_pt1 | contig 36820 bp, 25 predicted proteins | sample I_Fen_N1_1_FD_193496 | JGI IMG/M metagenome (GOLD analysis project Ga0302167, IMG submission 193496) | Peat permafrost microbial communities from Stordalen Mire near Abisko, Sweden - I_Fen_N1_1 | ecosystem: Environmental > Terrestrial > Soil > Wetlands > Permafrost | place: Sweden: Abisko... | reverse complement strand
CAGCCATATCAATATCGAAATACTGACCACGGTGGAAAGAATCCAATTCATCAAAAGCTCCCGCCAATACTAAACTTTCCGCAACTCTTTTATTCATTTGAGAAGGTAAGATCCTTTCGAAGAAATCATATATATTTTTAAATCTTCCGTTGGCTTTTTCTCTCGTAATTCCTTCACTTGGACCTTCTCCAATACCTTTAATTGCTCCCAACCCAAAACGGATCTGTCCTTTTTCATTTACTGAAAATTTATATTGAGATTCATTAACATCAGGCCCTAAAACGTCTACACCAATACTTTTACAATCTTCCATGAACATGGTAATCGATTCTGTATTGTTGATGTTGTTACTCATTACACTCGCCATGTATTCTGCGGGATAATTTGCTTTCAAATAAGCTGTATGATAAGCAATTAAAGCATAACAGGTGGAGTGAGATTTGTTGAAGGCATATTCTGCAAAGGCTTTCCAGTCATTCCAGATTTTATTTAACGGATCTTCGGCAAGGTTGTTTTTCTTACCACCTTCGATGAATTTCGGGTACATTTTATTAAGTACGTCGATCTGCTTTTTACCCATCGCTTTTCTCAATGTATCGGCTTCACCTTTTGTAAAGTTGGCCAATTTTTGAGACAGAAGCATTACCTGCTCCTGATAAACGGTAATTCCGTAGGTTTCTTTTAAATATTCTTCGGTTTCGGGTAAATCGTAAACAATTTCTTCAATTCCGTGCTTTCTGTTGATAAAGTTCGGAATATATTTAATCGGACCCGGACGGTAAAGGGCGTTCATGGCAATAAGATCGGCAAAAACCGTCGGTTTAAGCTCCCTCATATATTTTTGCATTCCTGGACTTTCATATTGGAAAATCCCAACCGTTCTTCCTTCCTTAAATAACTGATATGTTTTTGTATCATCAAGCGGAATCGTATCCGGATCGATATCAACATTATGTCTTTCTTTAATCAGCCTTAAAGCATCCCTGATGATCGTCAAAGTACGAAGACCCAAGAAGTCCATTTTCAGAAGTCCTGCACTTTCCGCCACCGAGTTATCGAACTGAGACACCAAAATATCGGCATCTTTAGCAGCAATCGTCACTGGAACCAGATTACTCACATCTTCCGGCGTAATAATAACTCCACAAGCGTGAATCCCTGTATTTCTGATACATCCTTCCATTTTTTTTGCACTCGCAAGTACATCAAAACGTGGATCTTCAGGACTGTCCAGAACATATCTCATCTCATCGACAAGCATCTGATCCTCAGGTTTTAATTTATCATATTTTGCTAAAGCTTTCGCAATATTCATCCCCGGTGTAGAAGGAATAAGTTTAGCAATATTAATCGTATCAGGAATTGAAAGGTCTAAAACCCTTCCGGCATCTTTAATAGCAGATTTCCCCCCTAAAACTGAATAAGTAATAATCTGTGCTACCTGATTTTTACCGTATTTTTCAACTACCCATTTAATAATCTTGTCTCGACCTTCATCATCAAAATCGATATCAATATCGGGCATCGAAATCCTTTCCGGATTCAAAAATCTCTCAAATAGCAAATCATATTTAATAGGGTCTACATTGGTAATTCCGGTACAATATGCAACGGCAGATCCTGCTGCCGAACCACGTCCCGGACCAACCCAAACTCCCATTTTGCGGGCTTCATTACAGAAATCCTGTACGATCAAAAAGTAACCGGGATAACCTGTATTGGCAACAACTTCAAGCTCAAAATCAAGACGTTCCTTAATTTCGTCTGTAATTCCTGTATCGGCATATCTTTTTCTTGCTCCTTCGTAAGTTAGATGCGTTAAATAGGCCATCTCACCACGTTTTCCGCCGTCAACCTCATCCTCGGTATGAATAAACTCCTCCGGAATATCAAATTTTGGAAGTAAAACGTCTCTTTTTAGAGTATAAGGTTTAAATTTTCCTGTAAATTCTTCATAGGCATCAAAAGCGTCTGGATAATTTAAGAAAGCTTCTTTTATTTCATGAGAATTTTTAATAAAATATTCTCCTGAAGCAAGCCCTCTCCTCTTACCAAAACCTTTTCCTACAGGCGTTGTTTGTTTTTCTCCATCTTTAATACAACTTACAATATCCTGAATATTAGAATCGTCTTTATCCGTATAATAGGTTTCGTTTTGAGCAAGAATTTTAACATCATATTTATCTGCAAAATGCAATAATACATCATTTAAATGCTCTTCTTCGGGAAGATTATGATTTTGGATCTGAACATAAAAATCATCCTCAAAAGTTTCTTTCCACCATTTGAAAAGCTCCTCCCCTTTTTGCTCCCCTGTATTTAAAATTGCATCGGGGATATCTCCGTTGATACCGGAAGTCAGGGCAATTAACCCTTCTTTATATTGAGCAATCAATTCTCGGCTGATCCTCGGAACTCCAAAATAAAATCCTTTTAAGAATCCTATACTTGAAAGTTTTGCTAAATTTTTATATCCATCAAAATCCTTAGCCAAAAGAACAACCTGTGTTCTTCTGTCGGGATCATCTTTGGTAAATTGTTTCTGTTCGTAACGGTCTGAAATATAGAATTCACAGCCAACAACAGGAATTAAGGGCTCAGAAACAGGTTCATCTTCATTAAATTCTGTTCCGTTTTCTTCTGCTTCCTGTTTTTTTGCTAAAAATTCTTTATGCTTTTTCGCTCGGTCGCCATTTGCTCCTTCAACCGCAGAAACAAATTTGAAAGCACCCATCATATTTCCGATATCCACCATTCCGACAGCGGGGAAATTATCATCAGAAGCTTTTTTAATTAAATCTGAGATACTTGAAGTCGCCATCAACGTTGAAAAAACACTATGATTATCAAAATTGAAATATCTTCCAAGATCAATATCATCAATACTTCCAACGTCGCTTTGCTTTTTCTTATTATTGAAATCTGCAACCTGCCTTCTGATAACAATTCCGAAAGGTTTTATCGGATCGGGATACAGCGTTTTAAAATACGCCAACTGATCCTCAGAAGTCTTTAGAACCTCAGCAGGAATGATCCCAATTCTCATCATTTCGAAGAAAACCTGAGCTGTTGCGTTTACGTCGGCTGCAGCATTGTGGGCTTCATCGAACTTGTTTCCGTAAAGTTTTTCGTAAAGCTCCTCCAATTTCGGAGGTTTGAATCTTCCTCCACGGCCTCCTCCAAGCTGACAGTAACTCGTACCTAAAATCATGGTATCCGCTTTAGGCTTTTCCTGAAGTTTGTCCTGTATGTTTTTTCTGAATAATTCCGCTCCTACAATATTGTAATCGAACTCAACATTGTGTCCGGAAACTACCCTTACTCTATCTAAAACTTTAGAAAACTCTTCTAAGATCTCCTGTAGATCTCGACCTTCTTCATTAGCAATTTTTGTTGAAATACCGTGAATTCTCGCAGCATTAAATGGTATATCGTAACCTTCCGGTTTTATTATATAGTCCTGGTTTTCAATTAAAACTCCATTATCGTCATGTAATTGCCATGCGATCTGAACCATTCTTGGCCAGTTGTCTGAATCAGAGAGTGGTGCGTTGAAATTCTTTGGTAAACCTGTGGTTTCTGTGTCAAAAACTAAATACATGTAATTTTTCTAGCTTTTATTAAAAAAAGAGAATGTAAAGTTACTTCATTTTTTTGAAAATTTAAATCATTTGGGCAATGACATTTTATTAATCAAATCATTGTCAAACAAATACATTTTAAACATTTATCATTTAAGCTCTAATTATTAGAATGATATAATTTTATGGTATTTTGAGTGTTTTCAAAACCTAATAATATTATTTTCAAATTAATTCATATAAAATGAATCCAAACAAATAATTTTATATACATTTGCTTGATATACCGTTTTTAAAAATTTACTAAAAAGTTATGAAGAAACATTTACTTTTGGTCGGCACTTTGGCAATTACATTATTAAGTGCGCAAAACAATGAAGGATTAAAAAGAGAGTTTGAAAAACAAAACAAAGAGAATACTGCAAAGTTTGACTCTTATGTTTCAAAGCATTACGGAGCAAACAGGTCACTGGAAGCTTTAAAGGAAATTGAAGAGCAGAGAAGTAACTTAGCCGGATTTACGCCAAATGGTAAACCTTATTTTTACCAAAATGAAGATTCCAGACAAGTTTCTAACGCTAATGCTGATAACCTTAATACAGCAGGCGGAGTTTCTGGATTAACTAATGCTTATAATGGTGAAGGTATCAAATATACTATTTTTGATGGAGGAAGGATTTACGCAGCCCATCCAGCATTTGATAATGGTACAGCAAGAATCACAAACAAAGAAGCAGCTACTAACATATACAGTGCACACTCAACGGGTGTAGCAAGCTTTGTTGGAGGTAAAAGTATAAATGTGAGCGGTGGTGGCCTTAGTGGAAACACAAAAGGAATTGCTATTAACTCTACAATGGATTCTTATAGATTTGCAACAACAACATTACCTGGTAATACCGCAACAAGTACTGTATTTCAAAAAATACTTGTAGCTCAGCCTATCCTATCTAACCACTCTTATGGAAGTAATGTTGGATGGGATCTAAAAACAGTTAGTGGTGCCAATGCATGGGTATGGGGCGGTGTTTTCGACACTCCTATTACTGCTATGGACTTACAGGGAACGTATTTCAGTAATGATCAGAGTTATGATCAGATTGTATATAACAACCCTTCATATATTATTGTAAAATCTTCTGGTAATTATTTCGGTTACGGACCAGATTATCCAGGTACATCTGCTTTCCCTAAATATTATACAGACGACACAAATACTTTGGTTCAATTCGCTGCAACAGATACACTTCCTACAACAAACTGTAGCAATGGAGCTGATTGTATCGGACCTGGATCTTTAGCTAAAAATATTATCGTTGTTGGAGCTACAGATGTAATTTCTACAAATAACTTTAAGTATACTACTGCAGCAGATGTTGTACATTCTGATTACAGTAGTGCAGGACCAAGAGATGACGGAGGAATTAAACCGGATATTTCTACAACAGGAACTAATGTATTCTCCGCAGCAACAGCAGAAGACACAGTTGGAAGTACATCATATAGCTACGGAAGCGGGACTTCTTATTCTGCACCTGTAGTAACAGGAGTTATCGGTTTGTGGACACAAATCAATAAAGATCTTTTCAGTAATCAAATATTAAATGCTGCAAGTGCAAAAACATTAATGGTTCACTCAGCTTCTGAAGCTGGAAACATTGGTCCTGATGCTTTATTTGGATGGGGTTATATTAATGCTAAAAAAGGTGCTGAAATATTAGTTGGAAAATCTAACAACACTCTTATTTTCAACAATGAAACATTAACGAGTGGTACTCCTAACATGAAAAAGGTGACTGCTTCTGGTACTGAGCCATTAAAAGTTACAATTTCATGGATCGATCCTGAATATGTTGTTCCAGCCAACCTAACATGGGCACAGGCTTACAACAACAGATCATCAAGATTAGTAAATGACTTAGATCTAAGAATTGTAGACACAGTAACAGGTACAATTTACCAGCCTTGGAAACTAAATGCATTAGCTCCAACAGCTCCGGCTACAAAAGGAGACAATACAGTTGATAACGTAGAACAGGTTGTAATTGATGCTCCGGTTCTAGGTAGAGACTACAGAATTGAAATCGGTAATAAAGGAACTTTGGTAAATAATTCAGGTGCAGCCGCTCCTCAGAACTACTCTATCATCGTTACAGGATATTCACAACTAGTTTTAGGAACTGGTGAAACTGTTAAAGACAGTGGTATTGCGATTGCTCCGACTATTACCAAAGATATCGTAAACGTATTGAAAGCTCCTGTAAAATCTACTTTCACTATTTATGACTTATCTGGTAAAAGATTACAGAATGGTGTAATTAATAGCGACAAAGAAGCAATCGATATTTCTTCTTACACAAAAGGAATTTACATCATTGAAGTGAAAACTAATAAAGACGTAATTTCTAAAAAAGTTATCAAAGAATAATCAATACAATAAATAGATTACTACAAAACACTAACACTTGTTAGTGTTTTGTTTTTTTATGTATATTTGCTTCCTATGGAAAATACACTTCACGAAAAAGTTTCTCAGGATATTTTGCTAAAGGCTTATAACCATATGATGCTTGCAAAAGCAATGGCCGACATTTATGAAGAAAACAGAAACATCTGTAAATACGTTCATAGTACCTCTAGAGGTCATGAAGCTATTCAACTTGCAACAGCGTATCAATTAAAAAAAGAAGACTGGGTTTCTCCTTATTACAGGGACGAAAGTATCCTTCTTGGGATTGGTTTTGAGCCCTACCAATTGATGCTACAGTTATTGGCAAAAGCTGACGACCCTTTTTCAGGAGGTAGATCATATTATTCTCATCCTTCGAGCAGGGATGAAAATATGCCAAAGATTATTCACCAGAGTTCTGCAACGGGAATGCAGACCATTCCGACAACCGGAGTTGCTCAGGGAATCAAATATATCCAGGATTTTGAATTACAACAATTTGAAAACAATCCTGTCGTTGTTTGCAGTCTTGGAGATAATTCTGTGACTGAAGGTGAAGTAAGTGAGGCTTTACAATTTGCAGCTTTACACCAACTTCCAATCATTTTCTTGGTTCAGGATAATGAATGGGGAATTTCTGTAACTAAAGAAGAAGCAAGAACTTGTGATGCTTACGATTTTGTAGCAGGATTTACAGGCTTAAGCAGAATGAGAGTTGATGGAACAGATTTCACTGAAAGTTTCGAAGTGATGAAAAAAGCCGTTGATTTTGTAAGAACAGAAAGAAAACCTTTAGTTGTTTGTGCAAAAACAGTTTTAATCGGTCACCATACTTCAGGAGTTAGAAGAGAATTCTATAGAGACGAAGAAGATTTAACAAAGCACAGAGCAAAAGATCCGGGAGAAATTCTTAGAAATCAATTACTTGAATCTGGCGCTGACGAAGAATTATTAAAACAAATTACAAAAAAGGCAAGATTAGAAGCAGAAGAAGCCTTCCAAAGAGCTCAAAATGCTGAAGATCCGAAGCCTGAAACGGTAATGCAACATATTTTCGCACCAACTCCAATTACGGAAGAAGTTGGAACACGTGAACCAGCAGGTGGCGAAAAAATTGTAATGGTTGACGCAGCCATTCACGCGATCCAAGAGATTATGTGGAAGCATCCTGAAGCTTTATTGTACGGACAGGATGTTGGTGAAAGAATCGGTGGAGTTTTCCGTGAAACGGTGACTTTAGGAAAGAAATTCGGAAGCAAAAGAGTTTTCAATACAGCAATTCAGGAAGCATATATTATTGGTTCTACAACGGGAATGAGTGCAGTTGGTTTAAAACCAATTGTTGAAGTTCAGTTTGCAGACTATATTTATCCGGGAATCAATCAATTAATTACTGAAATTTCAAAATCAAACTATTTAAGCAACGGAAAATTTCCGGTAAGCAATATCATCAGAGTTCCAATTGGAGCTTACGGCGGTGGCGGACCTTACCACAGTGGAAGCGTTGAAAGTATTTTAGCGAATATTAAAGGAATAAAAATCGCTTATCCAAGTAACGCAGCCGATTTTAAAGGTTTATTAAAAGCAGCTTATTACGATCCGAATCCGGTCGTAATGTTGGAACATAAAGGATTATATTGGAGTAAAGTTCCTGGAACAGAAGATGCAAAAACAATAGAACCTGCAGAAGATTATATTTTACCTTTCGGAAAAGGAAAAATCATTATCGAAGCTGATAAAAATGAAGTTGAAAAAGGCAGATCTTTATTAGTTGTAACCTACGGAATGGGAGTTTATTGGGCAAAAGAAGCTGCGAAAAACTTCAATGGAAAAGTTGAAGTAATCGACTTGAGAACCTTAATTCCATTAGATGAAGAATTGGTTTTCGAAAGAGTAAAAGCTCACGGAAAATGTATCGTTTTAACGGAAGAACAGTTAAACAATTCATTTGCAGAAGCCTTTGCACACCGTATTTCTAAAAACTGTTTCAAATATCTGGATGCTCCAGTAGAAACAATGGGATCTCTGGACACGCCAGCCGTTCCGATCAACTTAATATTGGAAAAAGAAATGCTTCCAAATGCAGAAAAATTAGCTGCGAAAATCGAAGAAATGTTAAAAAACTAAACATAGCAACAGAACCTCTAAATTTTTAGAGGTTTTTTTATGCTCTAATTTATTTTAATTAAAAAACTTGTCTTAAATTTAAATTGGTATTTATTTTGTTAACCTTATTTCCTCCACATTAAAAATCTCCACAGATGATTACTACCAAATATGTCAATTACAAACAGGTTTTAAATTTATCCGGTCATCATTTGATCTGGATTTCGGTCTGGTGTACATTGATCGCTGTTCTTTTCTATTTTTTCAACTGGCAATGGATGACCATTCCGTGGGTTCCGGTTGCGTTGATCGGTACAGCGGAAGCATTTTTGGTTGGTTTTAAAAATAATCAGGCTTACGACAGACTTTGGGAAGCCCGAAAAATCTGGGGAGGAATTGTGAATTCAAGTCGATCTTTTGCTTCTATGGTTTATGCATTTGATACTAAAAATGAAGAAATAGGAACTTTTGATCTCGAAGATCGAAGAAAAAAAATCGTATATCGTCATATTGCATGGCTTTACGCTTTCCGGGAGCAACTTTTGGTTCCTACAGAATGGGAGCATATCAGCCATGAAGACGATAGTTTTAAAAATGTTGATCATAAACGTAACAGACTGATCAAAGCAGGTTTTCCCGATTATGGAAGAACGCCGATTTTCCTGCATAAATACCTTTCAGAAGAAGAATTTGAACTACAGTCTGATTATAAAAACTTCGCGACTTTCTTGATTTCAAAACAAGCAAAAGAAATCAACGAATTAAAAAATGATCAAATTATTTCAGAATTCAACCAAGTTCAATTGCAAAATTGTTTAAACGAGTTTTATAATTTTCAGGGACAGGCAGAAAGAATTAAAAAATTTCCGTCACCAAGGCAGTTTGCAAGTACAGCATTCGTTTTTAATATCCTTTTTATCCTTTTGCTTCCATTAGGTTTGGTGAATGAATTTGCCAAATTAGGCGACTGGGGAATCTGGACTTCCATTCCTTTCTGTATCACAATCGGTTGGATCTACATTATCATGGAATTGGTAGGAGATTATTCCGAAAACCCGTTTGCCGGATTGATGTTTGACGTTCCTATGCTTTCTATTTGCAGAACCATAGAAATCGATCTTTTACAAATGACCGGAGAAACAGATCTTCCTGATCCAATTTCATCTAAAAATGGAGTTTTAGTTTAAAATTTAAAGAACAATCGCCGTTGTATTTTTCACCTCAGAGATCATAAAAGAACTGTGAGTACTCGCAATATGTTGTAAAGTGGTTAATTTGGTCAACATAAAATTACGGTAATCCGTCATGTCTTTAACACCGATTTTAAGGATATAATCGTAATCTCCGCTTACATGAAAACATTCTGTGACTTCTTGTAAATTCATTACTTCACGTTCAAATTGAAGAACGTATTCTTTTTTGTGCTGACTTAATTTTACATGACATAAAATAATAAAATCCCTGTTGATTTTATTTCGGTCAAGAATCGCTACATATTTTGAAATTACACCCGAATTTTCAAGCTTTTTGATTCGTTCATAAACGGCTGTTATTGACAAACCAAGCTTATAAGAAAGCTCTTTGGTGGTTTGTTTAGCATCTTCCTGTAAGAAAAGAAGCAGTTTTTTATCAATTTCATCAAACGTCATAGATATATTTTTGGCAAAAGTTTATATTAATCAAATATAATAAACATTTTTTCGGTTTAAATTAAATTTAACAGTTTTATATTCTAATATTTTAAAATTCAGTTGTAATAATTCTGGAAATAATTCATTTTTAGCCCAACAAAATCGAAAACATTATGAAAGACTTTAACGCAGCAAACGAAATACAGGACTTACAATATTTTGGCGAATTTGGTGGAGTAAATCCATCGATTTCAGACAGTTCAACGTATACTTTTCTTTCTGCAAAGACGATGTTCGATACTTTTGAAGGAAATGCAGAAGGTTGCTATTTGTATTCAAGACATTCCTCCCCAATGAATCTTTATTTGGCTCAAGCCTTAGCAAAACTTGAAAACACCGAAGCAGCCAACGTTACAGCTTCCGGAATGGGCGCCATTACTTCTGTTTTGATGCAGGTTTGTAAAAGTGGCGATCATATTATTTCGAGCAGAACAATTTACGGTGGAACATATGCTTTCCTGAAAAATTTTCTCCCTCCTTTTCATATTGAAACTACATTTTTAGATATCAATAATTTCGAAGCCCTTGAAGCTTCCATTCAACCCAATACAAAGGTTATTTATTGTGAAAGTGTGAGCAATCCACTTCTTGAAGTTGCCGATTTGAGAAGACTTTCCGAGATCTGTAAAAAATACAATCTAAAATTGATTGTTGATAATACCTTCTCCCCTCTTTCAATTTCACCAACTTTATTGGGCGCCGATATTGTTATTCACAGTTTAACAAAATTCATCAACGGAAGCAGTGATACTGTCGGAGGAGTTTATTGTGGAACTCAGGAGTTTATTAATGATACAAAAAATGTAAATAACGGAGCTTGCATGTTGCTTGGCCCGACGATGGACAGCTTCCGATCTGCAAGTATTTTAAAAAATTTAAGAACATTACATATCAGAATAAAACAGCACAGTTACAACGCAATGTATCTGGCTGAAAGATTTGAAAAAGACGGATTAAGAGTCGTTTATCCCGGTTTGAAATCTCACAGAAATCATGAATTAATGAAAAGCATGATGCATGAGGAATACGGATTCGGCGGATTATTGACCTTAGACGCAGGAACTACAGAAAAAGCTAACGAATTAATGGAACTGATGCAGCAGGAAAACTTAGGTTACTTGGCGGTAAGTTTAGGCTTTTATAAAACTTTATTCTCATGCTCAGGAAGTTCAACTTCTTCTGAAATTCCGGAAGAGGAACGTGCTGAAATGGGAATTTCCGATGGACTGATCAGATTCTCAATAGGATTGGATCACGACATCGAACGAACCTACGAAAAGATGAAGGAATGCATGCAAAAAACAAGCGTTCTCAACCATGAAACCATCTCTATATTCTAATTATTGTTGTAAAAGCTGTTGAATTTCGACAGCTTTTATTTTTTTATTTCGCTTAAAGCTTATTTCTTATGAAAATGTTTCGGGAAAGCGTCTTCAGGTTTCATTCTCAAAATATTTAATAAAAACCAAGATTTTAAAAATCCGTATCCGTAAGAAAACATTTGGATATAGGTTGAAATAACTGCCATTCCGGCAATGCTAATGTTTTTAGTCACTATTAAAGCATGGAAAAGAACCATAAAAGTGTATAAGCCATAAAAAGCCAGGATAATTCCTCTTCCAAGCAAAAAATACTCAATGAATCCTAGAATATAGCCCAACATAAATAAAGTTGGAAAAGCAAACGAAATTTTCACATAATTTGGATGCCTTTGATTAAGAATTGGTCTAGCACAACCAAATTGATAGACTTGTTTTGAAAATTTCCCGAAGTCTACCCTACGTTTGTGATATACTCCAATATTATCGAAAAAAGCTGTCGTAAAGCCATTTTCCCATAGTGTCATTGATAAATCCGGATCTTCACCGATTCGCATTTCAGAAAATCCGCCAACTTTTTCGAAAACTTCTTTCTTTACTCCCATATTGAAACTTCGGGGTTGAAATTTCGAGACAGCTTTTTTACTTCCTCTAATTCCGCCCGTTGTAAAAACGGAAGTCATAGAATACGAAATTGCTTTTTGCATTAAATTAAAGCCTTTATGCGCCTTATCAGCACCACCAAAAGCATCACATGGAATTTCTACAATGTCTTTTTTAATATTTTCAATATAATCTTTCTCAACAATTACGTCGCTGTCAACAAAAACAAGCCATTCATTTTCTGCTCTTTTTGCTCCATAATTTCTCGATAAACCCGGCCCAGAATTATCTTTTCTGAAATATTTAATGTCTAAAATTTCTTCAAAATTCTTGATTGTCGGTTTAAGATCAATCAATGAACCATCATCAACGATAATAATCTCAAAATCTTTATCTGTTTGTTGGGTAAGAGAATTTAATAACTCAAAAAGTTCATCTTTTCGGTTAAAAATAGCAACGACGATGGAAATTGTAGGTTTCAAATTGAAAATTTTTCAAAATTAATTATTCATGAAGGAACTCGCAAACGGTTTGTAATAAATTATAGAACGGAAAATGCAGGAATATATTAAATTGAATTTTGGAAAACTATTAAGAGTCATAAAATATTAAAATCTATAACTAAATTTTTAAAAAAAATTAATAAATTTAAAGACAAATTTTAAAACTAAATGAAAGAATTAAATATATATAACAAGGCTGAAGATAAAGTTATAAATGCAATTTGTGGTATTGGAGAAACTGATTATGAGTTCACATTAAATAATATTTTCCCATTATTAAGTAAGCTTGAAGAGCAAAGGAAGTTATTAGATAGTAAATTCTATAAAAGATTAGAAAGAGATATTTTACTTGGTTGTCTTATGCCTCCTTTAACTTTAGCTTTCATAAATAAAGATGAAAAAATAACAACTCTGGAAGAACTTAATAGTTTTATTAAAAAAAATATAAATAAAGGGTTTATTTTAGATGGTATTCAAAGATTAAATACACTAAAAAAAGCATCTGAACAAAAAAATTTTGATCAAACAAAAGAGATTTATTTTAATGTCATCATTGCTGAAAATAAAGATAAGTTACTTTATAGAATGATTACTCTAAACAATGGTCAAAAAGGGATGACTCCAAGACATCAAATAGAAATATTAACTAAAGAATTATTTGATTTTGGTGAGTTGAATATAAAAATCCAAACTGAGAAAGAAAAATCAACTTTTTCATATAAAAATTCATTTAGTTTAGGTGATATTGCAAAAGGTTATATGGCATTTTTAACAAACAATGTCAATAATGAAAATTCCAAGATTATAGAAGAAAAAATGGATCAAATTCTCGTGGGAAGAATTTTAGATAATGATATAAATAAAAATGCTATAGAATTTTATGATGTACTAAAATTAGTAGATAAGCATTCTGAAAACATATACTGTCTAAACTGGTTTCAAATAGTAAATAACTTCATTGGATTTAGTGTGGGTATTACAAAATCTTTTTATTTTATAAATAATATTAATTCAACAGAGTTAGAAGAAATTTTAAAAAAATTTGAAAAGAGTTTTAAAACTCTTAATACTTCTAAAATTAATCTTGGGAAATTTAGAAGAGAACTATCTAAAGAATATATTTCAAATATAGAAGATTATTCTATTTATTCAGAATATGAATTAGATGACAAATTTTTTGAACTAACTATCACAGAATAAAATGTCGCAAAACTTAGATGTATTTAAAGTTTATGATATTTATGAAGATGATCCAATTTTCAGAAAATATTCAAACTTAAAAATTTCAAATATTACTCCATCATACTATTTAATTTTAAGAAGCATCGTTGGGAATATTAAACTTGAACAAGTTTTTAGAAATGATATTTTTGAACAGAATATTGATTATTTAGATACTGCTTCAAATCCTCTTGCAAGTAATATGCTTTCAAATTCAAATGAAGATGTAGATGTAGATGTAGATGTAGAACCAAATGAACATAATAAAACTGAAATAGATAAAGAAAAGAACTTATCTTTAAATAACATTATCCATTTACTATCAAATAAGACAAGTTTTATAAAGCTTCAAAAATATCTAGAGGATTTAAATTTAGAAGATTTAAATGAATTAATTATTGATAGAAAAATATCTTTTAGGAATAAAGCCTTTTATGATAATTTAGCAAATGAATTTTTCAATTTTTACTATTTTACTTACAAAGAAAATCATACAATAGCATACTTGCATTTGTATCGAATTCTAGAATATATTTCATATACATTCCCATTATTATATTCTTTAAAAACTAAAGATTTCTCTAAATCATTTGATTCACTAAGAACTCTTTTTTCTGGAGAAAAAGACAAAGGAGAATTAAAAGTGTTTAAAGATTTTATTGTTGAAATATTTTCTAAAGAAAAAAATTATGAAAGAATGACAATTGATATAAATATAATATCTAACAGTGATGAGTATAATGAAAAAATATTTAAGACTTTAAAAAATATATGTTCAAAAGATATATTTGATAGTACTTATGAAGTAGAAAATTCTAAATTATCTGTAAAGTTTACAGAATTTTCAAGTTTTATAATAACAATTAGAAATAGATTTTTCCATCTTAAAAATTCACAAGCAAGTAATATCCATAGTATAGACATTATTGATTCTGAACATTTTTTTAGCTTAATAAATAAAAAATGCGCTTACTTTATTTCATTATTGACATTTGAGATTATTGCAAAATCTAGTTTCAATAAATAACTTGAAACTAATACTCAAATAACTCTTATAAAATAAAAAAAGATTCGATTGTTAATCGAATCTTTTTTTTGAGAAATTATTGACCAATAAATAAAAATTTAGATTTATACCTACTGATTTTCAAGTTTATGAACTTTTTTCGTTCCCTCGTACATTTCGTACTGTAAAAATCTGGTTTCCAGTTTTCCGTTGAAAAGTTTGATTTTTCTTGAAGGTCGAAGTCCAACTTTCTTCACAGCTTCTAAATCAGAAGAAATCAGCCAAGCTAATGTATTCGGATAATGCGTTTTGAAAGTATCTCCTATTTTCTTGTAGAAATCATCATCATTAATAGAAATTCTCTCGTCATAAGGTGGATTAAATACCATTAATAAAGGAAAAAGTTCTTTTTTAGCCTCAAAGAAATCTTGTCTTTTCACTTCAATGATATCTTCCATTTCTGCCGCTTCAATATTTGTTATTGCAGCGCTAAGCATTCTTCCATCGATGTCGTAACCTACAATTTTACCTGTAAATTCTTTAATTCTACCTATTCTTACTTCTTTAATTCTTGCAAATAATTCAGAATCATAATTTTGCCAGTTCTGGAAAGCAAATCTTTTTCTGAAAATCTGCGCAGGAAGATCTAATGCGATCATTGCCGCTTCAATCAAAAGCGTTCCCGAACCACACATTGGATCTAGGAAATTTCCTTTTCCGTCCCAACCAGCTAATTGAAGCATTCCGCTTGCCAAAACTTCATTGATTGGCGCTTCACCCTGCTCTTTTCTATATCCTCTTTTAAATAAAGCATCACCCGAAGAATCCAAAGAAATCGTTACCAATTCTCTGTCAATATGAAGGTGAAACTTGATTTGTGGACTTTTAGAATCCACATTCGGACGTTTTTTAACTTTTTCCTGAAAATAATCAACAATTGCGTCTTTCATTTTCAAGGTTACAAACTGTGAATGTTTAAAAGTGTCAGAATTCACTGTTGAATCAATCGCAAAAGACTGATCCACATCCATGAAATCCTCCCAATCCACTTTAAACAATTTATCGTAAAACTGATGCTGGTTAAAAGCTTTAAATTCCAAAATTGGAACTAAAATTTTTAAAGCTGTTCTCGAAGAATAATTAATTTTATAAAGGAAACCCAAATCTCCTTCACAATTTACTGCACGATTTTTAATTTCGACATTACGCCCACCTAATTTTTTGATCTCTTCCGCCAAGATCGGCTCCAGACCGAAGAATGTCTTGATCTGAATCTTTAGATTTTCTATATCCATAATTTTATAATTAAAAGATTTAATGATTTAAAAACTAAAAGATTAAGGCTTCAATTTTACTGTTTATTGAAATTTTCAATCCTTCAATGTTTAAATACATTTCTTTTAAGACCACAAATTTAGTTATTTTTGCATTATGGAATGGTTTGAATCTTGGTTTGATACACCTTATTATCATTTGCTTTACAGTAACAGAGATTATACTGAGGCAGAAAACTTCATTACAAAGCTTACTGAGGAGCTGCATTTACCTCCTTCTTCGAAGATTATCGATCTGGCTTGTGGCAAGGGAAGACACTCGGTTTTCCTTAATAAATTAGGCTATGATGTGTTGGGATTAGACCTTTCCAGACAGAGTATAGAATTTGATAAACAATTTGAAAATCAGACCTTACTTTTTGATGTTCACGATATGAGAAATCCTATCGATGCGGATCCGATGGACGCAGTTTTTAATTTATTTACAAGTTTTGGATACTTTGATAACGAAAAAGATGATAAAAATGTATTCCAATCGGTTTATAATGTTCTAAAACCAGGAGGATATTTTGTATTGGATTATCTGAATGAAGAATATGTAAGAAAAAACATTGTTCCTGAATCTATCATCACTCGTGGCGATATTGATTTTAAAATCTGCAAAAAAATTGAAGGAAGACATATTGTTAAAGATATTCAGTTTGAAGCAGATGGAAAACCTTTTCATTTCTTTGAAAAAGTAAAACTTCATACGTTGGACGCCATCAATTCTTACGCAACAGATTGTGGTTTTGAAAGAATTAAAATTTGGGGAGATTATCAATTGAATGATTTCAACAAAGACGTTTCAACTCGTTGTATCAATTTATTTAAGAAAAAAGCATGATAACCGTTTTTTTACTGATTTTAAGTGTAATTGTAGGGGTATTTCTTGGAAAACACTTCGGGAAAAAGGAAAAACTGGCGAAAAATTTATTGATTTTAAGCGCAGGTTTTCTTATCACGATTTGTTTAAATGAAGTTTTCCCACAGGTTTACGCTGTTGAAGGAAGTAGCAATTTGGGAATATTTGTCATTGCCGGTGTGCTTTTGCAAATGATTTTGGAAGCTTTAACCAAAGGTTTCGAACATGGGCACGTTCATCATCACAGTGATCATAATATTCTTCCTGTTGCTTTAATGGTGGGACTTTTCGTTCATGCATTTATCGAGGGAATTCCTTTGGCGAATGATGAACATGAGCTTTCGCCTTATCTTTTGGGGATTTTATTTCACAATCTTCCGATCTCATTTATTTTGGGAGCATTTTTGTTTAACCGAAAAGAAGGATCTAAAAGTTCATCTTATCCGTCAATACTTATTGTAGCATTATTTGCTTTGGCTTCACCAATGGGAATGTTGTTGGGTAACTATTTCAACCCTGATTTACAGCCTTATTTCCTAGCTATTGTTGGAGGAATCTTCTTACACATTTCATCCGTAATTATTTTTGAAAGCAATAAAAACCACAATATTGACTGGATGAAAATCGGACTGGTAATTTTAGGAGTTTCCTTAGCTTTATTAATGCATCTTTTCCACAATCATGATCATGTGGGACATCATCATTAAAATTTTTCATCTTTTTTCATTGTAAAAAAGGACAATATATTTTATAAAAAACATCTTAGCCATTTTCTATAAATGGCTATTTTTTATTGATTTTATTCTACCGTTTAAAATAGCATCTTATTATTTAAAAGAATTCAACAAATAAAAACTGTAGAATAATCTTAAAAATACGATCTCTAAGCAATCCAAATCCCCACAGACTCAACTTATATTTATCATAAAAAAAACTTTAATATTAAAAAAGAAATCAGTTAAAATTCAATTTAATTATTTATAAAAAAGCATTTATTTTACTATTATTTTTAATAATTAACTAATATTAAAACATTATAATTATTTATAATTTAAATAATTAACATAATTTAATATATAAAATATAAATTATTTAACATTTTTTGTACATTAGCACTACAAATCGCACATGTATGAAAAACCAAATCAAAAATTTTAAAAAAGTAGGAGTCTGCTTTTTTTTAATGTCCGGCTTTATATCAGCACAGACAGTAAAAGATAAAGACTCTCTGAGAGAAAAAGAAATTGAAGATGTAGTCATTATCGGCTACAAAGCACAGAAAAGATCCAGTCTTACTGCAGCAGTTTCAACGATTTCTGATAAAAAACTGAAAGATGCCAGCACTTCCGATGTGTCAAGCATGTTACAGGGAAAAGCCGCTGGAGCTCAAGTTAGCTTAGGAGGTGGCGCCCCCGGATCTACCGCTACTGTAAAAATCAGAGGAACTTCTACGATCAATGGCTCAAGTCAGGCTTTATGGGTGGTAGATGGCGTAATGATGACAGGAACACCCAATTTAGATCCCAATCAAATTGAAAGTATTAATATCCTGAAAGACGCTACCTCAACCGCTTTATACGGGTCAAGAGGTGCAAATGGTATTGTACAGGTATTCACAAAATCAGGAAGCTCAGGAAAAGGTGTATTGAGTTTTTCAATGAACAACTCTTTCAACACATTTACTAACGGCCGTTTCAAGCTAATGAACGGAACGCAATTATACGATAACTTCACTTCACTAAAAAACGCTCCTCCTCTACCCGAAGAACTTAGAAACGATGGTTACAATTGGCTTAAAAATGGCACCCAAACGGGCGTTGTACAAAATTACACCATCGATTTCAGAGGTGGTTCTGAAAATTCCAAAACCTATATTTCAGGGAATTATTATAATGAAACAGGAACAGTGAAAACTTACGAATTCAACCGATTATCTTTCAGAATTAACCATGAACAAAAAGTAAAATCTTGGTTAACCTTAAAACCAAAAGTTAGTTTATCCTATACAACAGGAAAAGACAACCAAGGATCTCTTTACGAAATGTACCTCAATGTACCTTGGGACAATCCTAGAGACAGTGATGGAAATTTAATCAATCCAAATACTTACACTGGAAATTGGTATGGAAGAGATTACAGTAACTATTTGTATGATTTACAATGGAATTACGGTAAGAGTAATCAATTAGATCTCTTAGGAAATCTTGATGCAGAAATTAAAATTACAGATTACCTGAAATTTATTACAACCAACAACGTCACGTATAAAAATTATGACGATATGTATTATACTGATCCAAGATCTATTTCTGGGGAAAGTAATAAAGGAGGGTTAACAGAATCATACGTAAAGGACATCAGTAAATTCTTTAATCAGATGTTGAGATTTGATAAAGATTTTGGTGTTCATAATGTAAATGCACTCGCAGCTTATGAATATTCGGACAGATTTTATAAAATATCCCGAGCAGGTGTCTATGGTGTAGTTCCGGGAACAGATATCTTTGATGATGGAGCTACAACAGGGCAAAAACCATCAGGAACAAAATTTGAAAGAGCTTACAATGCCTTGTTATTCAATGCAGAATATGTTTATGATAAAAAATACTTTGTTCAGGGGTCTTTACGAAGCGAATCTTCTTCTGCATTTGGTAAGGATCACAGAAATGGACTATTTTACTCTTACAGTTTAGGCTGGAATATTCATAAAGAAAAATTTTTCAACGTAAAAGCCATCAATGAATGGAAATTACGAGCCAGCCGAGGTCTTGTAGGAAACACTCCTACTCCGAATTACGGATGGCAGGATTTATATGCTTTAACACAAGTATACAACGGACAAGTCGGAGCAACCTGGAGCCAACTGGGAAATCCAGATTTGACGTGGGAGTCGATTTATCAAAATAATATTGGTACAGATATCACAGCATTTAACAACAGATTGACTCTAAATGTTGATTACTTTAACAATAAGACTAAAAACTTATTAATACTAGCCACACTTCCTTCATTAACAGGTGTCGACAGACAATATTTGAATGTTGGAGACGTACAAAACAAGGGTTGGGAATTTAGCTTCAATTATGCCATCATCAAATCTCCAACCGTGACTTGGGATTTAGGCTTCAATATTAGTACTTATAAAAACGCCGTTCTTTCTACCAGAAACAATGCTACTCAGCTTTTGAACAACAGTCAGGCTGCAATAACAGGATATGATGTTACCTCTTTCTATATGAGAAAATGGATGGGTGTAAATCCTGATAACGGTGCAGGCCAGTGGGAAGTTGTGAACGCTGATGGAAGCAGAACTTTAACATCCAATTACAATCAGGCCACTTTACAGATTGTTGGTCACGCTACACCTGATTATTACGGGGCTTTCAACACCAATCTTACAGTCAAAAATTTCTACATGAATGCCAATGTCTATTTCTCACAGGGAGGGCAGATCTACAATTCCGACAGAGAATTATTTGATTCAGATGGCGCTTATCCATATTACAACCAAATGGTACTACAAAATGGATGGACAAGATGGGAAAAACCGGGAGATATTGCAACACATCCGGTAGCAAGCTATAACAGCAGTAGCTTAACCAATAGACCTTCATCCCGTTATCTGGAAGATGCAAGTTTCGTTAAATTAAGATCTTTAAGATTTGGATATAATTTTCCAGCATCGTTAACAGAAAAGATTAAAATTAAATCTGCAAGCGTTTATATTATGGGTGAAAATCTATTTACAATCACAAAGTTTTCTGGCGTTGATCCTGAAGTAGGAGTTCCAAGCGACCAAACTACATATTCCGGTAGAGCAGAAACCATTTATCCAATTCCAAGAAGATTTTCTTTAGGCTTTAATTTCTCTTTTTAAAATTTAAAACATTATGAAAAAAATATTTATACCATTCATAGCATTAACATTAGTTGCATGCAATATAGACCGATCACCTTTTGATTCTAAAGAATCTGATGTAATATTAAGTGATCCAACAGGATTACAAACCATCACATTAGGAAATTACGCATTATTAAAAGGAGATGCTAACGGAGGAGGATTTTTCAATAACTTATACAGAGTTGGTGAATATGGTGGAGACAACATCGATATCAGCGGAACAACATCCGATCAATTCTTCTATTATTATAACTACAGAAGCATTAAAAACAACGGAAGATCTAACGTAATTTGGAATGCCGGTTACAAAGCTATCATAGGCTGTAACAGAGTTATATCTAAATTTTCTGAAGGAAAAGATACAGATACAGATCAGTTAATCGGTGAAAATTATTTCTTAAGAGCATACGTTTATTTCTCTTTAGTAAATGTGTTTGGAAAACCCTACAACCAAGGAACAGGAAACCTCGGAGTACCATTAAAAACTTCAGATGACGTGAATGAACTCCCGCCAAGAGCTACGGTCGGAGCAATTTACGATCAGGTTGTAAGTGATCTGAAAAAAGCAGAACAATTAATGACTCTTGATAAAAAGAATATTTACGCCTCAAAAGAAGCTGCTCAGGCTTTGCTTTCCAGAGTATATCTTTACATGGAAAACAACGATAAAACCATTGAATACGCTGATAAAGTGATCAATTCCGGAAAATATATGATGCTTTCTAATTCTGAACTACCCTCTTACCCAACCAAAACACCGGAAAATAATAATGAAACCATTTTTGCATTCAAATATAATAAAGATGGTGATTATAGTGATGGCTGGAATACAATAGGTTCGATGTATGCTAATATTCAAAGCGTTGGTTGGGGTGAAATGTATGCGTCTTCTTCTTATTTAGACCTCATCAGACAAAATCTTCAGGATGCAAGAATGAAATTCATTTCTCCTAAATACACCAGTCCGCTAACTCCGGTGGCCTATTGGGTACAAAAAGGCACAAACGCAACAGGAGGAGTTACCTACAGTTATGTTTTCCAGAAAACATTCCAGCAAGGCGGAAACACTTTTTTCACAATGAACAGTGTGAATTATCAAGTCTATTCTGAAATTTTGCCCAATAGAACGAATTACTATTTTAATAACTCAAGTGGTGTAAAAGTCTATGTCACTTTAGATAATGACATGGATAAAAGAAATGGATATCCTAAATTTTATATTTTAAAATGCTCATTACAGGAAGGTGTTGCACAATTGTGGTCACCAGTTGTAATAAGATTGGCAGAAATATATCTAAACCGAGCTGAAGCCTATGCAAAAAAAGGAATGACAACTTCCGCATTGGCTGATGTAAATATTATAAGAAACAGAGCAGGAATTCCAACATACGGTTCTGTTCCTGCAGAACAAACAATTTTAGATGCCGTTCTTCAGGAAAGAAGACTTGAACTGGCTTTTGAAGCACAGAGAAAATATGATGTATTCAGAAATAAATTGGATATGAACAGACAATATCCAGGCTCACACTTAAATGGAATCAATCCGTTTTACACGATGCCTTACACAAACAACAGAATTATAGAATATATTCCTGAACAACAGATTCAAATTCAACCAAATCTGATTCAAAACCCTGATTAATAATAAATTAAAATAAAAAGCTCCGAATCTTCGATTCGGAGCCTCAATTTAATCACTCATTACATATACCGGAGGAAATTAAAATTTCCATCCGAATGTAAGAAAGAAGTTATTTCTGATATTTTTCACATCCGAAACAATGAACGAATCACTTGTTATCGTATTAGTTGGAGAATAATATGCAGAATTATTATTGCTATCCAATACACCAAACATAAAAGGATTCGTGTATTTAGATGTTATATTTTGATAAGCAGCATCGATGTAGAATGATTTGAAATCATATCCAATACCGAATGACAATGCATTTCTGTTGTTAAGAATAAGGTTATCATAAGATTTTTCCTCCTGAGTACCCGCATCAGTAAATCTACCAATCGTCAAAGCATCAAACGGAGTCGAAGCATAAGAATATCCACCTCTTAATCTCACTTGTTTTATCCTGTACTCTGCACCAACCCTTAATTCAGATAAGTTTTTATAATTATCCTTGAAGAAATTATTGATGTCGGTTTCAGTTTGAGTGTATACTTTATATTTCGGTTTTGTAAGACCTAATGTATAATCTACGTCCAAAGAGAAATTTTTACTTGCTACGAATGCCGCACTCACCGTTGCTTTAAGAGGCGAAGTGAATTTATTGCTTTCAAGACCAATATCATCTCCGTAAACAGGATCGTTATAGAAATTATAACTCTTATCAATAGTCCAGAAAGTTGGCGTCTCAATAGAAGCTCCTAATCTAAAGTTTGGACTCAATTTTCCAATTACCCCTAATGAAGCTGAAAAACCATTAGATCTTTCATAATAAGGCGTTCCGTTTTTGCTGAAAAATTCTGTAGAATTATTCGTCGTAGAATTGAAAGAAGCCGTATCTGACTGATCAATAGATGCATTAAAGAAATTCAATCCCGCACCAATATAAAGATTGTGATTGTAATTTGCACCTACCCCAAAACTTGTTCTGGATAAATTCCCGTATCTGTTGTACGCATGTCTATCGTATGTTGACGAATTAGTCGTACTAGGAAAATCATATATAATATTGCTGTTTCCAGGAGTTTCAACATAATTATCTAGTGACTGATTCGAGAAATTCACCCCAACATTAATAAACTTCCAAGCGCTTTCTGTCATTAGTTGGAAAGTCATTACACCGCCAACATTTCCAAGATCCCCTTTCGTATTATTATAACTCGTTGAAGCACCTGCCAATGTTGAAGTATTTTTGTTACCCATAATTGACAATGTTGCGGAAACCTCACCAGAGATAGCAACTCCCAAACCTGCCGGGTTGGTTAATAAAGAACTAGCATCTCCACCCAAAGCTCCATTAGCTCCTCCCATCGCATTAAACTTGGAAGACCCGATCATTGGAGAATTAGAGTAAACATCAACAGAGTTTCTTAATACAGAAATATCCTGAGCCTGCGCAAAAAATGCCGCAGAAATACTCATTATTACTAAAGATTTTTTTAACATTATTTTTTTGAATAGTTATTAAATTTTAAATATTATCTGCCACCTCTGAAGCCACCGCCTCCTCCGCCACCGGAAGATCTGAAACCGCCTCCACCGCCAGAAGAACCTCCTGATCTGAAGCCACCGCCTCCTCCGGAATTGTAACCTCCGCTAGATCTGAAACCTCCACTGTCATTGGATCTGAATCCGCCATCATTTCTTCTAGGTTGTGACTGTTGATTATAATTGTAGTTTGGTCTTGGTTGAGAATTTCCATTACGGAATCCACCTGACTGACCGTTATTTCTAAAACCTCCGGCTTGTCCGTTGTTTCTAAAACCGCCATTGCTTCCTTGCTGTCTGAAACCTCCGTTAGATCCATCTCTGAAACCTCCGTTATTTCCTGTATTGTTTCTGAAAGCACCATTGTTATTTCTAAAGCCGTTTCCACCGTTGTTACCAGTTTTGAAACCATTGCTCATTCTATTAAAGCTGTTACCGTTGGAACCGCTTCTTCTGTAGACACCTCTGTTGTAATAGCCATTACCCCAGTATCCACCGCCGTACCATCCGCCATAACCATAACCGTAAGGATTTCCGTAGTATCCACCACCCCAGAAAGGATCGTAGAAACCTCCATATCCATAACCCCAAGGACTATATCCCCAAGAACTTCCCCATCCCCAACCGAATGAACTACCCCATCCGAAGGACATTCCCATGCCCCAACCTCTGTTCCAACCCCAATAAGGGCTGTAACCACCATACCATCCCCAAGGAGAACCCCAAGAATTATCGTAATAGTTAGTTTGAGCACCGGCAAAATTACCCCAGTCAGAATCTGTAGCATTTGAGTTCCAGTTATTATTACTCCAAGAATCGTATCTGTTATTCTGATCTTGAGAATTCTCCTGTGCATTTTGCACAATATTCGAATCCTGGTAATAATCATAATATTCACCTACTCTATTACCGTTATCATTATTAATAATAACGCCTTCAGGTAGTGTATCTTTATTCGGGTCATAGTAAACCCCATCTGTCTCCGTGTATCCACCCATCTGAGCCCCACAAGACATAAGCAATAATCCACCTGACACCGCCAAAATCCCTTTAGATTTCAACATACCAAGTAAATTTTTATGTATATTTCTTTTCATGATAACGTAAAGATTTTTAATTTAAATTATATTTGCAATCGGTACCAAAAATGTACCAAAATATCCACAATAAAATCTATCAAAAATAGATTTTATTTTTTAGATAACAATAATAGGGAAAAGTTAAAAAAAATTTTAAGAATAATGGCAAAATTAACCTCAAGAAGCGAAGATTACAGCAAATGGTATAACGAGTTAGTTGTTAAAGCAGACTTAGCTGAAAACTCAGGGGTGCGAGGATGCATGGTTATTAAACCATACGGATATGCGATCTGGGAAAAAATGCGTGATGAAATGGATAAAAAATTCAAAGAAACAGGTCACGTTAATGCTTATTTCCCGCTTTTTGTGCCCAAAAGTTTGTTTGAAGCTGAAGAAAAAAATGCTGCCGGTTTTGCAAAAGAATGTGCTGTTGTTACCCATTACAGATTAAAAACAGATCCAAATAACCCTGCGAAACTTATCGTAGATCCGGATGCTAAATTAGAAGAAGAATTAATCGTTCGTCCAACATCAGAAGCAATTATCTGGAGTACATATAAAAACTGGATTCAATCTTACAGAGATCTACCTATATTAATCAACCAATGGGCAAACGTTGTACGTTGGGAAATGAGAACCCGTTTATTTTTAAGAACGGCAGAATTCTTATGGCAGGAAGGTCACACCGCTCACGCTACAAAAGATGAGGCGGTTGAAGAAGCTGAAAAAATGAACAAAGTATATGCAGATTTTGCAGAAAACTTTATGGCAATGCCTGTTATCCAGGGGGTAAAAACACCATCTGAAAGATTTGCAGGAGCTGATGAAACGTATTGTATCGAAGCATTAATGCAGGACGGAAAAGCTCTACAGGCAGGAACTTCTCACTTTTTAGGTCAAAATTTCGCGAAAGCTTTTGATGTAAAATTCACTAATAAAGAAGGAAAGATAGAACACGCTTGGGCAACATCTTGGGGAACTTCAACCCGTTTGATGGGAGCTTTAATTATGACGCACTCTGATGATTTAGGATTGGTATTGCCTCCAACTTTGGCACCAATTCAGGTGGTGATTGTTCCTATCTTTAAAGGTGAAGAGCAATTAGAGCAAATCAGTGAAGTTGCTCTAGATATTCAGGCTAAACTGAAAGCTAAAGGCATTTCTGTGAAATTTGATAATGATACTCATAACAAACCAGGTTGGAAATTTGCAGAATACGAACTAAAAGGTGTTCCTGTAAGAATCGCAATGGGACCAAGAGATTTAGAAAACAAATCTGTTGAGATCGCAAGAAGAGATAATCTTACGAAAGAAACTCAGCCTATTGAAGGGTTAGATTCTTATATTGAAGAATTATTAAAAACGATTCAAAAAGATATTTATACTAAAGCTTATAACTTCAGACAAGAAAATATCACTAAAGTTGATACTTACGAAGAATTTAAAAAAGTTTTAGAAGAAAAAGGCGGTTTCATCTCTGCACATTGGGATGGTACGGAAGAAGAAGAAGAGCAGATCAAGGATGAAACAAAGGCAACAATTAGATGTATTCCTTTGGATGATGACATTGAAGAAGGTATTTCTCTTGTTTCAGGAAAACCATCTAAACGTCGAGTTTTATTCGCAAAAGCTTATTAAAATTTAACATAATAAATTAGCAAATCTTTAAAAATTTTCGTGATTTTTAAAGATTTTTTCATTTAAATCTATATTTGGACAGATTTTTGTTTAATTTTATATCAACATTAATCTCAAAATAAATTTATTATGTCTTTAAATGTCATTGATTTAATTAAAGGACAATTAGGTCCTGCTTTGGTCTCTCAGGCTGCATCTCAGTTGGGAGAAAGTGAATCTGGTATATCAAAAGCAATTGGAGGTTTATTACCTGCAATCGTTGGCGGATTAGCTAATAATTCGGATAATCCTGCCGTTTTGGATGCCATTTCGAATGCTTCTTCCAGTGGAATTCTGGGAAACCTATTAGGTGGGTCGGCAAACAACAGCTCGTGGATAAGTACTTTATTATCTTCCATCTTTGGAGACAAAGTAGGCGGAATAGTAAACGCCATTGCAACGTATGCCGGAATTAGTAATAATTCTTCAAGTTCACTATTGAATTTAGTGACTGGAGCAACGCTTGGATCGGTTGGAAAATACGCGACAGATAACAATTTAGACAAATCAGGGATCTCAAGTTTATTGGGTGAACAAAAAGGGATTGTTTCAACATTGTTGCCTGCGGGACTTTCTTTAGCTTCATTAAATATTGGAGACTGGGCGAAAGGTTATAAGTTTGACAATGATGCGGATACAATAAAACAAACTGTACGTGAAGAACCTAAAGTAGAAGTTACTAGAAGTACTACTCCTGTAGGAACAGACCCGGACAGAAACAATTCTGACGGTGGCGGATCTATCTGGAAATGGTTACTTCCTCTACTGTTACTTCTTGCAGCCGGTTATTTCTTATGGAAACAGTGTGAGAAAAAAGAAACCACTACGACAACAGTAGCAACAGATTCAGCTGCAGTGCCTGCTGATACAGCAGCAACGGTTACTTCAACTGATACAGCAACCGGAGCTACAACAGCTAAAGTTGATGAAAACATCGACCTTAACGGTACAGCTCTTAAAGGCTACAAAGGCGGAATGGAAGATCAAATGATTACTTTCCTAAAATCTGACAGCTACAAAAATGCTGCAGACGACAGTGCTTTGAAAGATAAGTGGTATGATTTTGACCATGTAAACTTCAAACTAGGAAGCTCTACAGAATTAGAGGCTGGTTCTCAAGGACAATTGGAGAATTTGGCAGCTATTTTAAAAGCTTTCCCAGATGCTAAAATTAAAATCGGTGGTTATACTGACAAAACAGGTAACGAAGCGAGTAACGTAAAACTTTCAACTGCAAGAGCAGCTTACATCAAAGATTGGTTGGCAAAACAAAATCTTGGTGGACAGGTTTTAGGAGCTGAAGGATACGGAAGTCAATTTGCTAAAGTTGACGCTAAAGCTTCTGATGCTGAAAGAGCAGCTGACAGAAAAATGTCTGTAAGATTCGCAAAATAATCTTAATCAACACATATTCAAGATCCCGAAAATTATTTTTCGGGATTTTTTTGTTATATACATTGTATTTTCATTTATTTAATTAAATTTGTTAGTCATTTCTAACATTTATGAATTTGAATTTAAAAAACGCTTGGCGTAAAGATAAAACATCCCACTCTTTATCAGAAGTTTACGCTTCAATAAAAGTCCCTAAAAATGGGAGTTTCTGGAGAAAATATCTGGCTTTTGCAGGCCCCGGATTGATGATTGCCGTAGGATATATGGACCCAGGAAACTGGGCTACAGATATTGCTGGTGGAGCCCAATTTGGGTACACTCTCCTATCCGTAATTCTTATTTCGAATATTTTCGCGATGGTTTTACAGCATTTATCTGTGAAATTGGGTGTTGTTGCAGAAAGAGATCTTGCTCAGGCTTGTAGAGATCATTTTAGTCCTACGACAAATTTTATTCTCTGGGTATTTTGTGAAATAGCCATCGCCGCCTGTGATCTCGCTGAGGTCATTGGTTCAGCCATTGCGTTGAACTTACTTTTCCATATTCCATTGACTTGGGGAATTGTGATTACGACTGTAGATGTTTTAATTCTACTTTTACTTCAGGCAAAAGGTTTCAGATGGATTGAAAGTATTGTTGGTGGACTTATTTTCATCATTCTAGCGTGTTTCATTTATGAAATTGTAATTTCTCAACCTGCTTTTAATGAAATTTTAGGTGGACTGGTTCCTCAAAAGGAAATTCTTCAAAATCCGGCAATGCTCTATATTGCGATCGGAATTTTGGGAGCTACCGTTATGCCCCACAACCTCTATTTACACAGCAGTATTGTTCAAACCAGAGATTACACACGTGATACAGAAGGTAAAAAAGAAGCAATAAAATTTGCAACAATTGACAGTACAGTTTCTTTAATGCTTGCTTTTTTTATTAATGCTGCGATCCTTATTTTAGCAGCAGCAACTTTCCATACGACAGGAAATCATGATGTTGCAGATATTCATGATGCTTATAAAATGTTAACTCCAATTTTGGGAGCTTCAATGGCCAGTATTGCTTTTGCGGTTGCTTTATTGGCTTCTGGTCAAAATTCTACATTAACAGGAACTCTTGCCGGACAAATTGTAATGGAAGGCTTTTTAAATATTAAATTAAAACCTTGGCTAAGAAGATTGATAACGAGATTAATCGCAGTAATTCCGGCCTTGATTGTAGCGATATTGTATGGTGAAAAAGGAACGACTGAATTATTGGTTTTAAGTCAGGTTATCCTTTCTATGCAACTGAGCTTTGCTGTTGTTCCGCTTGTGATGTTTACCAATGACAAGGCAAAAATGGGGGAATTTGTAAATAAACCTTTGATGAAAATCTGCATCTGGATTATTTCATTTGTTATTATTATTTTAAATCTTTATCTATTATATCAAACCTTTTTCGGAGAATAGTTTTAGAAGTGAATGGTGAATAGTCAATGGTGAATTTTACAATCAAACTGGAAAATTGACTATTCACCATTCACTTTTTAGCCTCGATAGTAACGGTTACCCCACAGCAAGAAAGTGAGAGGGTTGGAGGATTTTAGCGTTGGCGTGTGCTGGCGCGAGGAGTATGAGTGGATAGCGAGATTAAGCTCCTGAAAAAGATTTTACCTGAAAAAGGAAACTAATTAAATAGGAAAAATTGACAATTTACAACTCACAATTGACTCCTAATCCTGCCTTAATGTCCTGATTTTTTCTTTGGCAGTATCTTTGCCAAACAATTCATTAAAATAGTTATTGAAAATGGAAAATCAGGATATCAACGAAGAAAACATCAATACACAACAAGATACGAATACTCAGAACGAAACAGTTGCTGAAGAAATTGTGACAAATACTCCTACTCCGGAAGAACTTTTGGCAGAAGAGAAAAATCGTTACATCCGTCTTTACGCTGAATTCGAAAATTATAAAAAAAGAACTTCTAAAGAGAAAATGGAATTTTTCCAATATGCAAATCAAGACATGATGGTATCTATGCTTGGTGTGTTGGATGATTTCGAAAGAGCTTTAAAAGAGATCGCTAAAAACGGAAACGAAGCAGACCTTCAAGGAGTTGAGCTTATTTATCAAAAACTTAAAAATAAACTTACTGAAAAAGGTTTGAAAGTGATGGAAGTAAGAGCCGGAGATACTTTTAATGTAGATCTTCACGAGGCTATTACTCAAATTCCTTCACCTTCAGAAGATTTGAAAGGTAAAATTGTAGACGTTATCGAAACAGGATACATGTTAGGCGAAAAAGTAATTCGTTTTGCAAAAGTAGTAACAGGAAACTAAATTCATCAATGATAAATGATAAGAGATAATTGATAGGCTATAAGCCAGAAGCAATAGGCATCAATTATCATTTATCGATAATCAATTATAAAAAGACATGTCAAAAAGAGATTATTACGAGGTTCTTGAACTTAGCAAATCTGCATCAGCCGAAGAAATAAAGAAAGCGTACCGTAAAATGGCGATCAAATTTCACCCAGATAAAAATCCGGGAGATAAAGAAGCCGAAGAAAAATTCAAAGAAGCAGCAGAAGCTTATGAAATATTAAGCGACGACAATAAACGCGCAAGATATGATCAATACGGTCATGCAGGAGTTAGCGGAAACGGTGGCTTTGGTGGCGGAGGCGGTTTCGGCGGAGGAATGAATATGGAGGATATTTTCAGTCAGTTTGGAGATATTTTCGGTGGTCATTTCGGCGGCGGCGGTGGCTTTGGCGGAGGACAACAGCAAGTGAAAGGTTCTAATCTAAGAATCAGAATCAAGCTGAACCTTGAAGAGATGGTAAACGGAACCCAAAAAACTCTTAAAGTAAAAAAAATGAAGACAGCACCTGGTGCTACTTCAAAAACGTGTCCTACATGTAACGGTTCTGGTGTTCAGCTAAAAGTGATGAACACAATGTTCGGACAAATGCAGACGCAGACTACATGTGGAACTTGTCAGGGAATCGGGAAAGTTGCCGATAAAATTCCTGCAGGTGCCAATGCACAAGGTTTAATAAAAGATGAAGAAGAAATCACGATCAACATTCCTGCAGGTGCAAGAGACGGAATTCAGCTTAATGTAAGAGGAAAAGGTAATGACGCTCCTTTCGGAGGTATTCCCGGAGATCTATTGGTGATTGTAGAGGAAGAAGTAGATCAAGTAATTAAAAGAGAAGGTGACAATCTTCACCAAGAATTATATATTTCATTTGCTGAAGCCTCATTAGGAACTAAGAGAGAAATCCCTACCGTTGGCGGAAAAGTGAAGATCACAATCGAACCTGGCACACAATCCGGAAAGATCCTAAGACTGGCAGGAAAAGGCCTACCAAGCATCGACAGCTACGGAAAAGGAGATATGTTTATCCACATCAATGTATGGACTCCACAAAAACTGACGAAAGAACAGAAAGACTTCTTCGAAAAGCAGATGTCTAGCGGAGAAATGGTTGCAGAACCTTCCGGAAAAGAAAAAACTTTCTTTGATAAAGTGAAAGATTTATTCAACTAAAAATATTTAAAAGAGACTTATTGCAAGTCTCTTTTTTTATTCCATTAATTTTTTCTTCTATATTTGTTTCCACACTGAATTTTTCAATAGTAATGGAGACAAGAACAATATTTTTAAACGCCTGTAATGCAATAGCAGAAAAATTGGATAGTTTTGAAATTTATCAGAGAGGACAGAGGCTTAAAAAAATATCCTCAGACAAAGACATTTTTTTCGAGATAAGTTTTGACAGCAGTTTTACGAACAATTCATCTCATGTTACGATTATTCCGCACATTGCTGTTTATTCTAAAAAATTGAAAAAATGGCAAATTGAGAACTTAAAAAATGAATTTTCGAGCGGAGTCATTTACGCAGAACACCTTGACTATATAACTCCGTATAAAACATGGAAAAGATGGAACCTTGCAGGATTAAGTTTTGAAAAATCAGTAAATGAAATCACAAATGATATCCAAAAATATGTGCTTCCTATTTTTGAGTTATTCAATTCGAAGGAAAATGCAATTGAATTTCTTAAAAATAATGGAACCAAATTCAATAAATATTGTGAAAATACTTTAGCTCCACTTGACTTTTTATTATGTTTTTCAAATAAAGAAACATCAGAAATATTTTTAAATAATTTTATTAAAAACTCTGATAATAATGGGAAAATTGTAAGTTTTTATAATAAATTGAAGACAGAAAAAGAGATTGATCTCAACCATTCAGAATTTGTCTCTGCCAATAAGCTAAAGTTGGCGTATGTACACCATCTTTCAATAAAATAATTTAACCAAAGTGTCTTGACCTTGAAAGAAAATTATTTTTTTTATCATGAAAATGATCTTATCAAAACAATGAACTTACAGAATTAAAGTAAATATTTCACTTTTCTATTCACCAAAACCAAGATTAGACTTACAATTAATAGCACTGTAATAAAAATTACAAATTCAAACGATGGAAGATATAAGTTAAAAATCCAGTTCATGATTAATGGATGCACCAGATAAATTGCAGTTGATAAACTTGCTAATATTTTTGAATCCGTTTTAAAAGGTAAATTTTTACAATATAAAAATACCAACGGACAAGCTATTAATAAGGAAATTAACATATCAATACTCTCTTTTTGGCTTAAATGAATGACTTTATAATTTAGAAAAGATTCAAAAATAACAAGAGCAACTGATCCTAAAACAAGTGATAATGATGGCTTTTGTTTAACATCGATATTCAATTTCTTTATTAAAAAACCTATTCCTAAAAAGGGAAAACATACAAATAAAAAGTTTCTGTATATTGGAAATAGATTGAATATTAAATCCAGTTTACCTTTAAAATAATGCAGATTTCCCAAAAGCTGGATACCATACCCTACACTGAATAAAACAAGAATAATTGTAACCAATACAGAAGTTGATTTTTTCCTTAAGGTAAACAAAAGAATTCCTGCAAGTAAAGTTCCGATCAGATACCATAAATGGTGGTAACCAAATATAATATTAGCAAAAAACGTCCCCTCTTTCCAAAGCGGAATATAAATTGCCGACCATATTGCATAGAGTAAAAATGTTCTTACTGACCATTTTTTCAACTTATCAAAAGTATCAACAAAATAAAAATAATAACCCGTAATAATTAGAAAAACAGGTACTCCAATTCTAAAGAGTCCGTTGACGAGAACATAACTTAATGATGGATACTCATCTCTCAAAAGATTCATATGTAAAAAAACAACAAAAAAAGCCAGAATTATTTTTAATACATCAATTGATAAACTTCTCATATATTATTTCCTAACAACTGAAACTGCTTTTTTGCCTAAAGTGAAAAGTGCTACAGCACCCAATCCGCCAACAATTCCAAAGACAAGCTCTTTCAGGACATCAGGCCAAGTTGGAAGTAATCCGTGAAGAAATTCTACTCTATGTACAAAAATACCGCCAGCTACCATTATCAAAGCAATCGTACCCACTACAGCTAAAATTTTAATAACAATAGGTAAAGCTTTCACCAAAAAATGCCCCAATGTTCCAAAGAAGCCTTTATCATTACTTTTTTTGATTAATTTAAATCCTGCATCATCCATTCTTACGATCAAAGCTACGATTCCGTAAACGCCCACGGTAGCAATAAATGCAACTAAGCTCGTTACTAAAATCTGCGTAATGAAAGGATGATTTTCTTCCAAAACAGTTCCCAATGCAATAATTACAATCTCGATTGATAAGATGAAATCCGTTGTAATTGCAGATTTTACCTTAGCTTTTTCTATTTCTTCAGAACTTTTTTCGTCTTCTTCAATTTCTTCTACGACTTCATGACCTTCTTTGTCGCGGTGAAAAAGAAATTCTATCACTTTTTCAACCCCTTCGAAAGCTAAATACAATCCACCAAGAATCAATACATAATTTATCGCCGGAGCATACAACCAGTTGAGTAAAAATACAATAGGCAGAATGATTAATTTATTGATAAAAGATCCTTTTGTGATTGCCCATAAAACCGGGATTTCACGTGAAGAAAGGAAGCCGGTAGCTTTTTCTGCATTCACAGCAAGATCATCTCCTAAGATACCCGCTGTTTTTTGAGTCGCTATTTTACTTGTAACCGCCACATCATCCATCAAAGCTGCGATATCATCCAAAATTGCAAAAAAACCAGATGCCATATTTTAATGTTTTTTTAATAATTGTTAAAGAGCAAAAATAATTATTTAATTTGATTTTATTGTATGATTCAAAAGGTTTTAATAGAAATTAAAAACATCCTATTTTCTTATTTATATATTAAAAAAAGATATTTGAGATGGTTTCGAACCTGATATCTTGAATTCCGGAACGTAAGGCTTGATGGATTGACAATTGCTGTAGTTAACTAATATTTAAAATAACAATCTTGCTAAAAGATCATATTTTAATTTTATCCATTTAAAACTTTTTTATGTAATTTTAATCTATGAAAAAGCTTGTTCTCAGATATCATTTTTTTGTTTTAGGGTGTATCAGCTTTTTATTAAATTCTTGTAATACAAAATTCAAAGTCTGGGTGGGAACCAACAATCAACAGAAAATATATAATCTAAAATACGGAGAACACAAAAGACAAAAAATGGATATTTTCTTACCAACAGAGTATTCTGCTGATTCTCCTGTCGTTCTTATCGTACATGGCGGTGCGTGGACTTTAGGTAAAAAAGAACATATGATTCAGATTCAGAAAATGCTTTTTGAAAATAATATTCCTAGCATTAATATGAATTACAGGCTGGTTTCAAAATCTAAAAAAATCACCTACCGAGAACAGTTGGAAGATATAAGCTTTGCAATTACTAAATTTAATTCCCTAGCAGAAAAAGCCGAGCTACAACCCAACAATTATATTCTTCTTGGAGAAAGTGCGGGCGCTCATTTAGCATTACTTTACGGTTATCAACATCCGGATGAAGTCAAAAAAATCATTTCGCTGAGTGGGCCGACTGATTTTTATTCCAAAGGTTATCTCAATTCATTTTACTCAAAATATACCTCACCTACTTTTCAAAAGGTTGTGGGAGTAAAGTTTGATCGTAAGAATTTATCTGAAGAATTTCAAAAAGCAAGTCCGATTGCGAATGTTTCTAATGTTCCTACCCTTTTATTTCAGGGAAATACAGATTTCTTGGTTAATCAGCATCAGGGATTATCATTGGATTCTGTTCTTACAGAGAAAAATATTCCTCATAAATTGATCTTTATGAAAAAAACTGGTCACGTTCCACGATTTTTCAATAAAAAGAAAAGAGACAGCATCATCTATCCTAATATTCTGGAATGGATAAAAAAATAACCCACTTCAAAAGCGGGTTATTTATATTTTATGATATCTTATATTTATTCAGGATCTTGGTCTTGATTTTCATATTTAGAGTGATCTTCTTTCTTACCGAATAAGAATTTAACAATTACCGGAAGTGTTGTTACTAAAACGATAATAATGATTATATATTCCAGTTTTTCCTTTAAATTAATTCCAAACTGATCCATAAATAATTTGTCAAGATAGTGTCCTGCAAAAATCAATAAGAACGACCAAAGCACAGCTCCAATCACATTATCTCTTAAGAATTCTTTTTTATCCATTTTCACAATCCCGGCAACCATCGGCGTAAAAGTTCTTACAACAGGTAAAAATCTAGCCATAATGATAGCCAAAGCACCATGCTTTTCGAAGAAATCATGCGCCTGATACAGATATTTTTTCTTAAACAACATCGTGTCTTGCTTCTTATATAAAGCAGGGCCTGCTTTTACTCCAAAGTAATATCCCACTTCGTTACCAATAATTGCAGCAAGGGCAACTGCCGAAGCCAAAATGGTGGTATCTAAGAAGTCACTCCCCGTGGAGCCGAAAGTCTCTTTGATGATATCAACAGCGTAAATTCCTGAAACAAACAGTAAAGAATCTCCAGGTAGAAAAAATCCTACAAAAAGACCAGTTTCAGCAAAAACAATAAATAAAATAAGCCAAAACCCTCCCATTTTTATATAAAACTCAGGGTTTAATAAATCTCGCCAGCTATTGAAATCTTCCATATATATTGATAAGTAACAAAAATAAGTCTAATAAACTTCAAAAGGAAATTAATTATAAGAATTTAACTAAAAGATGACATGATATTTATAAGTCCAGGTCGTCGGCTGAGCCTCCCGTTCCGTCTGCCATCAGATATGCTTTCAGGAAAGGAGTAAGATTTCCGTTCATCACAGAATCTACATCTGAGGTTTCGTGAGCTGAGCGCACATCTTTTATCAATTTATAAGGATGCATGACGTAGTTTCGGATTTGGCTACCCCACTCGATCTTCATTTTGTTGGCTTCAATTTCGTTACGGGCTTTCAAACGTTCTTCCAATTCCTTTTCATATAATCTTGAACGAAGCAACTGCATCGCTTTTTCTTTATTTTGAAGCTGTGAACGGGATTCCGAGTTTTCAATGATAATTCCTGTCGGCGCGTGACGAAGACGAACAGCAGTTTCAACCTTGTTAACGTTCTGTCCACCTGCTCCGGATGATCTCATCGTTTCAAATGAAATATCGGCAGGATTAATATTAATCTCAATCGTATCATCCACCAAAGGATAAACGTACACGGAAACGAAACTTGTATGACGTTTCGCATTACTGTCAAACGGCGAAATTCTTACCAATCTGTGAACTCCATTTTCTCCTTTCAAGTAACCGAAAGCGTATTCCCCTTCAATTTCCAAGGTAACAGTTTTTACTCCCGCAACATCACCTTCCTGGTAATTCAATTCTTTGATTTTGTAACCTTGTTTTTCTGCCCACATTGTGTACATTCTCATCAACATGGCAGCCCAATCACAACTTTCTGTACCTCCGGCTCCAGCTGTAATCTGTAATACTGCAGAAAGTT
>Ga0302167_10000156_pt1 | contig 36878 bp, 30 predicted proteins | sample I_Fen_N1_1_FD_193496 | JGI IMG/M metagenome (GOLD analysis project Ga0302167, IMG submission 193496) | Peat permafrost microbial communities from Stordalen Mire near Abisko, Sweden - I_Fen_N1_1 | ecosystem: Environmental > Terrestrial > Soil > Wetlands > Permafrost | place: Sweden: Abisko... | reverse complement strand
AGGCTCGGTCATATTTCGCAAGGGTGGCTTCGGTTTTACTGATACCTACCAATTTTTTAGCATCTTCGTTGTGGCTTTTGAAAAGGTCTAAAAGAGTACGTTGTTTGGTGGAATAACCCAGAAAAGCATTACGCACTTTCTCTGCTGTTACATAGGCTTCATGAGTTTCTATCTCATGATAATGGTTCTTTAAAGACGTGCGAATATCGTCCAACAAATTATTTAGCAGGCGGGATTTTTGACTATTCCCGGCAACTTTTCCGAGTTTCACATCCCAAAGTTCCGGCTCTACATCCAATTTGGAACTGAACTGGGATACTTCTCCATTTACAGACAAGCGAGTCATAATACTGACCTTACCATCTTTGTTTACTTGATTCTTTCTCAAATAGAATAGAATCTTAAAGGTACTTTTACTCATAATACTTTCTTTTTAATTCCAAACAATGGATATAATTTCCATCGCAAAGGAATGATTAATATTCAGTATATGAGCAGACATTTAATGCACAATAAGCGACAAATCAGAGACTTAATCCCAAAATCGTTACTATATATGAAGTGTTTTTTTTAGTAACGATTTAGTAACGGAACTCTGTCATTTTTTGGCTTTTACTTGACTTTTAGACGTCAGTGACAAACAATAAAAAATCCCGTAAAACCTTGATTTTACGGGATTTGTCTAAGCTTTTCCACCATATGTCTTTGGTGTTCAGCGGAGAGAGAGGGATTCAAACCCCCGGTACCTTGCAGTACGGCGGTTTTCAAGACCGCTGCAATCGATCACTCTGCCATCTCTCCAGGGATCGTCTTTTCTTCAAAGGCGGTGCAAAGATAAAGCTTTTCCCCGAACTACCAAATAGAGGAGCCTTATTTAATCAGTAATTTTTGGATTTTGGATTTTACATCACACTGCATTCCTGTAGATGTTATTGACGATCAATAAATTGTCATCGATAATTTATTTAGACTGTTTTCAGATATTCGACAACATTCTTTTCGATACGTGCTGTAATATCCTTTGCATTGGCTTTATCAAAGGCTTCACCGGTGATATTTTCGAATAATTCGATATAACGTTCGCTGATTCCGGCTACTATTTCCGGAGTCATTTCAGGTACTTGTTGTCCTGTTTTTCCCTGGAAGCCATTTTCCATTAGCCATTCCCGTACAAATTCTTTTGAAAGTTGTTTTTGTGCTTCGCCCTTTTCAAATCGTTCTTCGTACCCTTCGGCATAGAAATAACGGGAAGAGTCGGGTGTATGAATTTCGTCAATCAGGTAGATCTTACCATCACGGCTACCAAATTCGTATTTCGTATCCACGAGTATTAATCCGCGTGCCGCAGCCATCTCGGTTCCCCGAAGGAATAACGCCATGGTATATTTCTCCAGTAACTCGTATTCTTCTTTCGAAACCAGTCCTTGTTTCAGAATTTCTTCTTTCGAAATATCTTCGTCATGCAGTCCCTGTTCCGCTTTGGTGGAAGGAGTGATGATCGGTGTTGGGAAGCGTTGGTTCTCGCGCATACCATCAGGTATTTTTACGCCGCATATTTCACGCACTCCACTTTTGTAGGTTCTCCATGCACTACCGCAGAGATAACCGCGTACAATCATTTCTACGGGGTATCCCTGGCATCGTAGTCCTACTGTTACCATTGGATCGGGAGTAGCCAGCTTCCAGTTCTGGACAATATCAGATGTTGCATCCAGAAACTTGGCTGCAATTTGATTCAGCATTTGTCCTTTATAAGGTATTCCTTCCGGTAAGATCACGTCGAATGCCGAGATACGGTCGGTGGCAATCATAACCAGTAAATCGTTTTTTACTGTGTACACATCACGTACTTTGCCGTGATATACGTTTGTCTGTCCATCAAAATGGAAATCAGTGTTCGTTAATGCGTTCATATTATTGAGTTGTTATTTATTTTATAGTTAAATCGTTGTTTGTCCTTTTAATTCGCGCCATTCCGGTACGGCTTAAATTACATTCTTTTCTCACAATTCTTAAATTGGCTTTTTCTTTATGGTAGTTTCTAAATTCTTCAGATAGTATTTCGTTCTTAAATACCAAATTATTTTCTTCGTTTACGTAGAATTCAATTTTATTTACATCAATCTTATTTAGCTCTTTGAATCTGTCAACTATTACTGAAAAAGTGTTTGGTTGACGGTGGTCAACTGCCAAATCTTCCCATTTTGATAATTGATTTGTTTCTTGACATTTTACTAAGCCTTTTACAGAGTTGTGGTAAAAGTATTTCTTTTTTACATCCCGAATGTCTTTTTGAATTGCACTTCTACAAGCAATACTAAACAAACTATCTAGATTTTCTTTTGGTCTATTAATCATCAAAATATATGACATTAACCAATTCGAATAATCTGAATATATGACTTCAAAACATCTTGCGCCAAACTGCACTTTTGCAATTTTAATGTCAATAATTTCTTTATTCTCTTGATTGTCAACATTAATATCTGATTTTTCATTTTCGTCAGTTGAGAATGAAAAATCATAATCTAATAAATCTATTAAGTCGTTGAAGTCAGCTTTGTTAAGTGAATCCCCCAATTTATATGAATTTAAAATGCTTTTATAATGATTTAAAGCGTCTTTTTTGTACTTGAAAATTTTATCTCCAATTTTAATCATAATATTATTTTTTAGAGTGTAAATTGAAGCATAAGTTTTAATGTTATAGCTAAACAACCGCTTGGAGTAGTTGTTCAGAATCAAAGAATATTATTTTTTTAGGATCAAAACCTCTTGTTTCTCCTCTTCTTTCACTCTTTTAGGGGCTTGGGGTTCTTTCTCTCTTTTCTCATACGCCTCCACAATCCGTTGAACCAGTTTATGCCGTACAATGTCTTTTACATCGAAATCTACCCGGGCAATACCCTTTATGTTTTTAAGGACTTCCAGAGCATCGATCAATCCTGATTTCTGAGCATACGGTAAGTCGATTTGTGTTACATCGCCTGTCACAATCATTTTTGCACTCATGCCCATACGGGTCAAGAACATTTTGATTTGCGCCGTTGTGCTGTTCTGTGCCTCGTCCAGTATGACCACAGCCTCATTCAATGTCCGCCCCCGCATAAAAGCCAGAGGCGCAATCTGTATGGTGCCGTTTTCCATATATTCTTTCAGCTTAAGTGGTGTTATCATATCCGACAGTGCATCATACAACGGTTGCAGGTAAGGATCTATTTTTTCTTTCATATCTCCCGGGAGGAAGCCTAGTTTCTCGCCTGCTTCAACAGCCGGGCGGCTGAGAATAATCTTCTTTATTTCCCGGTTTTTCAACGAACGTACCGCCAATGCAATAGCGGTATATGTTTTTCCGGAGCCGGCCGGGCCAATGGCAAATAGTAAATCATTCGTATCAAAATCCTTGACCAGCTTTTGTTGGTTGGCAGTACGCGCCATAATGGATTTACCATTTACGCCGTGAAGAATAAGGTTCTCGAATTTAATCTCTACAGGCTCACTTCCTTTTACGATCTCGATAATGTTCTCTTCTGTAAGCGTGTTGTTATTAATGCAATAACGTTCTAGCTTTTCAATTATTGAATATAGGTTGTTTATATCTCCCTCATTTCCGGCTAATTTTATAATATTTCCCCTGGCAGAAAATCGGACATTTGGTTGTAGGTTTTTTATTATATGGACATTGTTATTGTTTATCCCATAAAAAACCGTTGTGTCGGTAAGCTCAGAAAGTTCGTAGATCTTTTCAATCATATATCAACAGGTGTAAGTAGTAAGAAAGTAAGAAGTAAGTAATTTGTTATTTTTTCATATTTGCTTTGCTTGCAGTAAATATCTTTACAAGCTCGTCAATTTCATTCTTAATAGAAGCATATATCGATTTATCTAAAAGATTAGCTTCTTCAATTAATTCAAACCAAAATTGTGTTTCATCAATCTCTTCAACAACAATACACATTTTTGAAAACCTTTCTGAAGTAGATCTTCCACGGGTAACTGCACGAAAGTTAGCTGCTACGGAAGTTCCCGACCGTAGCAACTGTTTTCCGATAACTCTTAATTCTTCAGTTTGTTTACAATGTCTTGCATAAAATAAGACTATTGAGACAGCAAATTTCTTAGTCCGCTGTCTATATTTTTCGTTATAATCTAAAATTTCTGACATAAGTATAAATTTTTTGAATTTTTGAGAATTACATTCTGTTTTTTTCTCCTAAATTGCAAATTACTTACCTCTTACTTTCTTACTTCTTACTCTTTTTTATTGTGCAAACAACGGGAATTTTTCCATGGTCTTATTGACTCTTTCTTTTACCGATTTGATAATTGCTTCGTTTTCGATATTCGAAAGTACGGTTTCAATCATTTCGGCTATTTCAATCATCAAATCTTCTTTGGCACCGCGTGTTGTAATAGCTGGTGTTCCAAGTCGGATACCTGAAGTCTGAAATGGTGAACGGCTGTCGAAAGGTACCATGTTCTTGTTTACGGTAATATCGGCCTGTACAAGTACTTTTTCAGCTACTTTACCTGTCAGATCCGGAAATTTGGAACGTAAATCCACCAACATGGAGTGATTGTCTGTTCCTCCCGAAACAATCGTGAAACCACGTTCGATTAACGCATTGGCCAATGCAGCTGCATTTTTCTTCACTTGTTTCTGATATTCTTTGTATTCAGGTTGCAGACATTCACCGAATGATACTGCTTTAGCTGCAATCACATGTTCCAGTGGACCTCCCTGAATTCCGGGAAATACTGCTGAGTCGAGTAGGGCAGACATCATCTTTATTTCGCCTTTGGGTGTTGTTTTTCCCCATGGATTTGGAAAATCTTTTCCCAATAAAATGATACCGCCGCGTGGACCGCGTAATGTCTTATGTGTCGTGGAAGTTACGATATGCGCCCATTTTAACGGATTTTCCAATAAACCGGCAGCAATCAGTCCTGCAGGGTGTGCCATATCGATCATCAACAAAGCACCTACTTTATCGGCTATTTCACGCATGCGTTTATAATCCCATTCGCGGGAATAAGCCGAGCCACCACCTACAATCACTTTCGGTTGTTCGCGGAGAGCTACTTCTTCCATCTGGTCATAATCCACACGTCCTGTTTCTTCTTTCAGGTTATATTCGCAAGGTTTGTACAGAATACCCGAGCTATTGACTAACGAGCCGTGTGATAAGTGACCACCGTGTGCCAGGTTTAATCCCATGAATTTATCTCCCGGGTTTAAACATGCTAAGAATACGGCTGCATTGGCTTGTGCTCCTGAGTGTGGCTGTACGTTTGCCCATTCCGCTCCGAAGATCTCTTTCAACCGGTCGATGGCAATTTGTTCGCTTTCGTCCACTACTTCGCAACCGCCGTAATAGCGTTTCCCGGGGTAGCCTTCGGCATATTTGTTCGTCAACACGGAACCCATGGCTTCCATTACCTGATCACTCACGAAGTTCTCGGAAGCAATCAACTCAATTCCTTTCAGCTGACGTTGTTTCTCACGTGCAATGATGTCAAAAATAACTTGGTCTCTTTTCATTTTGTTTGTTTTGTCTAAGGTCTAAAAGCTACAGTCAAAAATCCCGTAGCCGATAGCCGAATTATAATCAATTTTGTTTATTTCGTTCCTCGTTCCTCATTTCTCATTCCTGATTAAGTAGCTCTTGGAATCGTTCAATAAATTTCCCTACATGGAATCCATCCATAACGGCATGGTTGGCATGTATATCTACCGGCATCCACATGTTGTTTCCATCCCGGGTAATCTTACCAAAGGTTATCTTTGGAATGCTGCGTCCCATATCCAGTCTCCTTGCATGGTTGATTGCCGTAAAGTCGGCCCATGGAATTGTTGAATAATGGATATTATCTTCGCCGGCATACGGGAATTTCAATCCACGTTCGGCTTTCACTCTTTTCACTTCAGCCGTTGCCTGTTTCATGAATTCATCCCTGTCTTCGTTGTATGGCATGTAACCGCAACCGTATGTCTCGTCTTCCCTGAAGATCGTCGGACCTGCACCCACGCTGTCGTAGCAATACACTTTATCGTCTTCGATGCGGTACCTGAATTCTTCAATCTCGTTCGCCGCTTTTAATGACAAATATAAGTAATAGTTTGAAAACGAATAACCATATTCTTTGGCTTTTTTATAAGCTTCCGAACATTCAACTCTAACAGTTATGCCAAACAACGGTTCGTCGAAGTCTTTAAATACTTCGAAATGCTCCCGTCGTTTCCACGTTGAAAGATCGATTTCGTGTTTCATTTTTTTTCTTTTTTATCACCGGCATTCCTTTTCTTCTCTCAACCAACCACTCAACTAATCAACCAATTAACTACTCAACTATTTCTTCTTCTGGACGCTCCATCCGAATTTGCCGATTTCTTCTCCCAGTTTGTAATAATGGCCATGAGTATAAGCAATCAGTTTAGCCTCTGAAAGTTTAAATTCGCCTGTCTTGGGGTTAATATAACGGCTGTCGGCCTGTACATTCACTACGTCTGCTATAAACATATCGTGTGAACCGAGTTTTACTATTTCTTTCACCCGGCATTCAATGCTCAACGGCGATTCTTTGACAATCGGAGCCTGAATAAATTCCGATTTAGCCGGTGTAAGCTTCATCTCCTTGAATTTATGAAAGTCTTTTCCGCTCTTGACGCCGCACCAATCGGTGGCATAAGCCATGTCTTCGTTTGTCAGGTTGATAACGAATTCCATGTTTTTCTTAATGATCTCATAAGAATGCCGTTCCGGGCGTACCGAGATATAACACATGGGAGGGTTGGTACAGATTGTCCCGACCCAGCTAATGGTAAGCAGGTTGTATTCTTCCTCATTCCCTCCGCATGAAATCAATACGGCAGGTAGCGGGTAGATCATTGTTCCTGGCTTCCAGGATACATGCCCTTTGTCCAGACCGTTTTCATTCCCGGCTTGTTGCGAATCTTTTATGTCTTTATTATTTCCCATTTTTTCTGTTCCTCAGTCCTTACCTCTCACCTCTTACTCCTTACCTCTATTTTATTTTCACTTCGTCCCGTCTCACTTCTCGTTCGCAGTAGTGGCATTTCAGCATCACTTCGCCGTCATTGTTTATCACATGAAAACGTGTTGTTACCGGTTGGTGATTTGTAATGCAATTCGGATTGGCGCATTGCACTATTTCCCGGATCTCTTCCGGTAAATTCAGCGGGCGTTTCTCCACTACCTGAAAGTCACGGATGATATTTATCTTGGCATTCGGGGCAATCAGGGCTATCTTATTGGTTTCGTCCTCTGCAAATGCCCGGTCCGATATCTTTACAATCCCTTTCGATCCTATTTTTGCACTCTCGAGGTTATTCGCCAACGTGATTTGGTTCAGGCTTTCTTCCAAATGCAGTATTGAAACTACTTTGAATAACTTGTCCGAAGGTATATGATCAATTACTGTACCGTTACAAAGTGCGGCTACTTTTAATTTCTTTTCCATAAATTACAAATTACACGAATTAATAAACGACGAATTCCATGAATTCTGATTTATATTCTTACTTTCTTACCTCTTACCTCTTGCCTCTTACCTCTCATTCCTCCTACAGTCCCAGTACTCTGCTCACAATTGCCTGGCGAATATAGAGTCCGTTTTGTGCCTGGCGGAAATAATAGGCTTTTTCATTGTTATCCACATCAGGGTCAATCTCATTGACACGGGGTAGGGGGTGAAGAATCCGTAAGTTTGGTTTTGTTTTTTCCAGCATAACGTTTTTAAGCGTATAAACGTTTTTCACCCGTTCGTATTCCATTAAATCCTGGAAACGTTCCTTTTGTACCCGGGTCATGTAGAGAATGTCCGCATCGTTGAAATTGTCGGTCAGCTCGGAGACTTCGGAGAAAGGAATGTTGTTCTTCCTGCAAAACACCTTGTATTCGTCCGGCATCTTCAATTCGTCCGGTGCTATAAACTTAAACGTGGGGTGAAAGTGCGACATCGCCATAATCAACGAGTGCACCGTGCGTCCGTATTTTAAATCACCCACCAGGCATATGGTTTGATTTTCTAACGTGCCTTGTGTCTTGCGTATGGAATACAGATCAAGTAATGTCTGCGATGGATGTTGGTTGGCTCCGTCGCCGGCATTGACAATAGGTACCGGTGAAACCTCTGCGGCATAGCGTGCGGCTCCTTCGAGCGGATGTCGCATGACGATAGCGTCTGCGTAACAACTCACCATATGAATGGTATCATTCAACGTCTCTCCCTTTGATGAACTGCTCGTTGCCGCATCCGAGAATCCGATAATGGAACCTCCTAATCGTATGACAGCTGTTTCGAAACTTAACCTTGTCCGGGTTGATGGTTCAAAAAACAAGGTGGCAATTACTTTGCCATCTAATGTTTTACGGTTAGGATTGGCTTCAAATCCGGCAGCCGAATCGAGGATAGCCAGAATCTCTTCTTTGCTGTAATCGGCAATTGATACTAAACTGTTGTTGCTCATGAGATAAACGATCCCGAAATCTGTCATTCGACGGATTTAAAGATCTGGTTTTAAAAGGTTATTTATATTTCAATCAACGTTATAATCTTGTATATAAAGTCAGAATTGCCCTATGTATGTCCCGGGTCTATCCGGGGACGGAGACTTATCGCTGAATTAAGTGTGTCTTTTGACGTAATATTTAAACAGCAGTCAAAATATCAACTTTTTTATATGCTACGCAAATTCAGGAAATATCGGTCTTTGTCAGTCTGAATTTACACTGTTTGCGCCGTTTGCTTTCAGCCTTTCCGGTTCCGGCTTATCCCGGCCGGGGGTTATAAGAAAAAAAACCAACACAAATCCGAACAAGATTTATATTGGTTTCTTTGTATTTCTTAGGGGCAACTTTACAATGCAACAAGCATGCTGTGAGTTGCTTTGTTCGAAAAAATATTTAAAGTTTCTCGTTTCCATTTCTGACTGCAAAGATAGTCGTTTTATTGCAATAATAAAATAGAAATGTGTGGATTTGTTTTGTAAAATTTAAATTAATACTTTACCCCTGACGTTTATTCGGCTAATGGTCTCTTCTTTATCATTCCACCTTTCGCATCTTTCACCGTGTGCATGATTACAAACGCATCTTTATCAATTTTATCAATTTCTGTTTCCAGTTTTGATAATTCCAGCCGGGTTACTAATGTGTAAATAATATTGATGTCTTTCAGCGGTTCGCCTCGTTTTGAAAATCCTTTCTGTCCCGAATAGATGGTGCAACCTCTACCCAGTTTCTCAATTATTGTGAGCCTTATCTCTTCATTTTTCTCTGAAATGATGGTTACTCCGGTATATTCCTCTATTCCTGAAACTACAAAGTCCAGTGTTTTGGACGCGACAAGGTACGTGAGAATGGCATATAAAGCGATTACAATCGAAAAAACATAAGCAACAACCGAGAAAATAAGCACATTAAATATCAGGATAATATCACCGATAGTCAACGATGTCCGCCTGCTGATATATACGGCCAAAACTTCAGTCCCATCCATAACCGAACCTCCGCGAATCGCCAATCCGATTCCTAAACCCAAAAAGAATCCTCCAAAGACAGCAATAAGTAATTTGTCATCCGTAACCGTCGCGAACGGGACATAGTGTACCAGTATAGCCAATAGTATTATTGCCGACAGACTTTTAACCGCAAAACGCTTACCTACAGTATAAAATGCAAGAATTATAAATGGAGCATTTATGACAATTATAAGAATTGCCAGTGGAATTTTTGTCAATTCAGCAACTATAAGTGATATTCCGGTAATTCCTCCATCCACAAAAGAGTTAGGTAATAAAAACCCTTTCAATCCAAAGCTTGCCGAAACAGCACCCAACAGAATGAAGAATACAGCACTTCCCCAATGGGAAAGCTCTATTTTCAGATCTTTCAGTTCGTTGTCAAATTCCTCAACGCTTATATTGTCCTTTTTATTCTTAAGCTTATATCTGACAATATTCCGAACAATAACATATTGGATCATCGGATTCATTTTGTCTTGTTTTAAAAGTATTCACTATGCTTCAAAGGTATGAATTAATTGTGTAATTCGCAATAGGTTGTATCCTGTTTCCGGAAATGAACCCCCATGATTTTTTCTAATTTCGACTTTAGTAATTCACTGTCGTTCTTTCTGACCCGTAAGTCCATAATGCAGTTATTCTCATAACTCTGGCTTTGAATCTGAGCATTGGTGTCTTTAATTACGCGCATTACGTCGTTCATGAGGACATAATCGAAATGAATGGAGATGATCTCATCCACTGTCTTTTCAACGATTTCGGCCCGGCTGAGTGCATCGGCGGTGGCTTCTTTATACGCAACGGTCAGTCCTCCGGTGCCTAATAGAATACCCCCGAAATATCGAACGACAACGACCAGAATGTCGGTTACTTCTTTTGAATTGATTTGACCCAGTATCGGTCTGCCGGCTGTTCCCGATGGTTCTCCGTCATCATTGGCGCGCCATTCTTTCCGTTCGGCCCCGAGCATATACGCGTAACATACGTGCCGCGCATCGTAATACTCTTTTTTATAAGTCTTTATCAACTCCTTTACTTCGTCCGACGAATGTGCCGGGATGGCAAACGACAGGAATTTACTGCCTTTTTCCTTGTAAATCCCTTCGGTGGTTGTTGATATGGTTTTGTAAGTATCGGACATTCAAATCTTAAATTGTATAATCGGTAAATTGTTTCATTGTCTGAAGCTACAAAAATACATTTTTATTACAGACTTAGCAGGGTTCAACAGATATTATTACTTTTTTTGCCGTCGCAATTCCATTCGTTCGATCCTCCATCTCGGACATACGGATAACCGCCTCCATAACCGGAATAGCTGTTGATACGGAATATTGAGTCCGAATGTTTTTATTCACGTCATCCCGGCATAACAGACCAGCCCGAAAAGAACGGAATCTTTTTTCTCTTTCCCTTGCTTTTCCACCCGGCTTTTTTCTCTTTTCGTATCCGGCAGGTACAGATACCTTGTTGTATTTGTATCTGCTTTATTCTTTGTTCATTCTTTGTTCATTCGTCGTTCATTATTATATATTCCCTATATAAATCATATATAAATCATATATATTCCGTATATAATCCCTATCTAAATAAATATGTATTATATATGGAACATATAAGGTTTATTACAGGATGATATACCGTAAAACATAAAACCGACGATGAATGAACGAAAAACGAAACAGGGAGGAAACACACGGGTAACGAAAGAACGGGGACATAAACGGGTATGTATTTTACTCTCCAGGGATGAAAGTGACAGGATCCAATATTTCTCTGATTTTAAGTGCTGTTCAAGGTGGGTGGGGTGGACGGGAGGCCGGGCTTTCTGTTGTTTCTGTTTTTTTTATACCAAGAAATTTTCCGAAAACGTTTTAGGGGAAATAAAAATAGTGTATATTTGCAGTCAATTCCGGGTAATTGTTAACAGTAGATAGTTAACTAAGATAATGCCTCTTTAGCTCAGTTGGTAGAGCAATTCATTCGTAATGAATAGGTCGCGGGTTCGAGTCCCATGAGAGGCTCTTTTTGATTTACAAATCACATTCACAATTTATCATTCCAGATTTTAATTCATGTTGATGTTTGACAACGGTTTGCTGGCAACGTTTATTCCGGAGATATGCATGGTGATAGCCTTCATCCTGTGCTTATTTACGCCCGGATTTAAGCCGGACAGTGCCGAGACCCGGCAAGCTCCGCTAGTTGCGCAGGTATCAAGCTACGAACATCTACAGACAAGCACTTACCAGGCTTCGGCATACGATTTCCATACTGCAGCTGCGGAGGTACCGGATACTAAAAGTTCACTTTCCCGTTATATTGAAAAAGTTGTTCCGGTTATTTTTGAATTCCGGTTTTCCACGTCCGATGGTTTAAGTTTTGTAGATTTTTCACGACCTCCTCCTGTTTTTCTTTCCTGATTAAATCAATTAATTTTCTGAATGACGGCCTGTTTTCAGACGTCAATTCGTGTCAGTTTATCCGGCACAAATATTAATCGTATTATTTTTTTACTGAAAGAAAAATGAAAAAACAATTTATTCTCTCTTTATTTCTCCTGTCATGCCTGGTCGCAATGGCTGAGAATCCAACGGATACTACCCATGTTGTTAATCTGAATGAAGTAGTTATCAACTCATTAAAAGAGACGTCGCCTCAACAAACCCCGCTATCGTCTACCGTGTTAAGTTCAAAGTCGATTAATTCATTTCAGGTTGCCAATGTCCGTGATTTGAGCGGGCTGGTACCAAACTTCTACATTCCGGACTATGGATCGGCTATGTCAACCACTTCCTATATCCGTGGTATCGGATCGCGCAACAGCGGACAGTCCATGGGTTTATATGTAGATAATGTGCCTTATTTTGAAAAATCCACTTTCGATTTTGACTTTTATGACATTAAGCAGGTAGAAGTGTTGCGCGGTTCGCAAGGTACGCTTTACGGGCGGAATGCCGAAGGCGGAATCGTGAATATCTATACCCTCTCTCCGCTGAACTATCAGGGGACCAAGCTGTCGCTTACAGGCGGCAACTATGGTTTAGTGAACGTAAAGGTTGCGCATTATGCCAAATTCAATGATCATCTCGGGGTATCGGTCAGCGGTTATTATAACCACGACAATGGATTTTTTACAAATACCTATAATGGAAAAGATGCCGATGCAACAACATCGGCAGGTGGACGTGCTAAGTTGGATTGGAGTATCAGCCCGAATTTTAAAGCACAGTATAATTTCAATCTGGATTATGTTGATCAGGGCGCTTTTCCTTATGGTGCGTATGATTTAACGACCAATAAAGTGAGCCAACCAAACTTCAACGATACGAGTACCTATACCCGGACGATGATTACGAACAGTTTGTTTCTGCAGTATAAAACGAAAGATGTGGTATTGAGTTCCACTACTTCGCATCAATATTATTCGGATAACATGAAAATGGATTTGGATTATTCAAAAAAGGATAATATGGCATTGGAGCAAATCCAAAAGCAAAATGCCTTTAATGAAGAGATTAATCTTAAATCGAACACCAAAAACGATTATCAGTGGAGTTTCGGAGCCACCGGTTTCATACAGACGATCGATATGAACAGCCCGCTAAATATGAAGAATTACGGTCTGTCCATTCCCGGTTTTTTTAATACGAACAATAAAGGTACAGCACTTTTCCATCAATCGACTTTAAACAATTTGTTGGTAGCCGGTCTGTCTGCTACGGTTGGATTGAGGTTGGATTATGAGAATGCAGCTCTTGATTATAATACCTATGTAGATCAGGTCCCTGCGGCTAAGTTTAAAGGTAATCAGTCGGTATCCTTTGTAGAACTGTTGCCGAAATTCTCATTGAAATATGCCTGGAGTGATCGCCAGTTTATCTATGCCACGACTTCGAGGGGTTACAAAACGGGTGGTTTTAATGTCCAGATGTTTTCGGATTTGCTGACAAACGCGTTACCACCGTTAAACGAATTAAATCCCGACATTCGTAAAACGATATTGTACAAACCTGAATTCAGCTGGAATTATGAATTGGGGGGTCAATGTCTTTCCTTTAATGACCGGTTGAAGTCGAGCCTTTCGCTTTTTTATATTAACGTCAACGATATGCAATTAGCCAAGATCTTTTCGAGTACCAGCGGCCGTGTGATAACAAATGCAGGGCAGGTGGTGAGCAAAGGACTTGAATTCTCCCTGGATGCCAACCTCGGTGGCGGTTTTAGTGCAGGGTTGAACTATGGTTATGCCCATGCAACGTTTAAAAATTATACGGATACGTTGAAATCCTATAGCAATACCGGAAGTATTGTCTATAAACCGGTTGATTATAAAGGTAAGTATGTGCCTTATGCACCTCAAAATACGTTAAGCTTAAGCGGCACTTACGAGCATTCGTTTAAGCATTGCTTTATAGATCGTTTGATGGCAACCGTTCAATATACGGGAATAGGTAAGATTTACTGGACAGAGGCCAATGATGTTTCGCAAGCGTTCTATTCGTTGGTAAATGCTAAAGCAGGGGTGACCAAAGGTGCTTTCGGACTGGATTTGTGGGCCAAGAATTTGTTTGACAAGGAGTATAATGCATTTTATTTTTATTCGGGCGGAAACTATGGACAGTCAGGAAAGCCGATGCAGATGGGTGCAACGTTGAAATTTGAATTTTAAACGACGATATAGTTGCTGACGCCGGATTAATCCAATGTCGGTAATTGCTAAAAAGCCGAAGGCATCACTCCAAGTGAAGCCTTCGGCTTTTTAAGTTCCTTTACAGCAACTATTGATCAAAAAAGAGCAGGACACGACCGGCCTTCGAAATTTAAAATTGCCGGGAACCGATAATCTGGTGATCTGTATTTTTGAATACTTAGTAAGCAGCCGATACTCCTGTTTTAGAATCAATGATACTGACTGCAATGTTTTGATTTACTTTTTATCCAATTGCCCGAAAACACTTTGTAATAAGGCGGAGATACGTGCAGCCGGATTCGTACGTATGGCTTTCTCTTCGGCGGCAATCTTAATGAACAGAGCGTCCAATGCTTTTTCGGTTACATAATCTTCCAGATTAACTTTCACATTCTTCATTCTTGAAAACCGACCGGCGGGAGAATTGGCGACTCTATTATAACCGGAGCAAAGCAAGTCCCAGGTCTGATTCGTTGAAACGCCGACAACTAGCGGTTTATTCAGTGAAGCTTTTACATTCGGAGCAAAGGCAGCTTTTAACCCGGGGTAGGTGCTTTGACGAAGGTATTCGGTCGCTGCATCTTCTTTTCCAAACAAAATGCCCATTGCATCCTGTATACTCATATTCAGGATCGCCTTTTTAAAGATCGGCGTAGCTTCTTTTACGGCATCTTCGGCTGCACGGTTGAGTGACAGGATCGTTTTATTGACTAAATCCTGTCCGCCCGGGATGAGCCTGATATTGTTGGTAATCGATTTTGCTTCGGGTGGCAATAGCAACTTCAAAGTGGCATCGTTGTAAAAGCCGTTTTCGACACCTAGTTTTCCAACCGCTTTTTCGATGCCAATATTTAAAGAACTCTTCAATCCTTCCGCTGTTTCGGTATTTGAAACCGATGAGGATGGAATTTTGTTTATTCCTGCCAGAGCCTTTATCCGGGTTAACTGAGCCTGGGAAGCGAGCGAAAAACCAAGTAGAGTAATAACTATTATTTTCTTCATAAATTTTAAAATGATAAGAATCCATTTTTACCTGTGCAAAAATAGGCTTTTCACCTGAACATTTTATTTACGTGAACGTTTATTATTGAAAGATATTAATCATTAGAAATACAACTTAATTATAAATCAAATGAGTAAAATTGAAAAGATTGTTGCCCGCGAGATTCTTGATTCGCGTGGAAATCCTACTGTTGAAGTTGATGTGTTACTGGAATCGGGAGTTGTCGGAAGGGCATCTGTACCATCCGGAGCTTCAACGGGTGAGAATGAAGCTATTGAGCTTCGTGATGGAGATAAAAAAAGGTATTTAGGTAAAGGAGTTTTAAAGGCCGTTGCGAATGTGAATGATATTTTAGCACCAGCATTGATCGGAATCAGTGCATTGCAACAACGTGCCATAGACAAACTAATGATTCAGCTGGACGGTACCAAAACCAAATCAAATTTAGGTGCGAATGCTATTTTGGGAGTTTCGCTGGCCGTGGCCAAAGCGGCTGCAGCTTATCTGGACCTGCCGTTGTACCGGTATATCGGAGGAACCAATACTTTTGTGTTGCCTGTACCGATGATGAATATTATAAACGGAGGCTCGCACTCCGATGCACCCATAGCTTTTCAGGAATTTATGATTCGTCCCATTGGTGCGACTTCATTCCACGAAGGATTGCGTATGGGTTCGGAGGTTTTCCATTCACTTCAGAAAGTACTTCACGACCGTAACCTAAGTACGGCAGTGGGTGATGAAGGTGGATTTGCACCGGCTCTAAAAGGAACGGAAGATGCGTTGGAGTCAATTATCAGCGCCATCGAAAAGGCAGGTTATAAAGCCGGAAAAGATGTCACAATCGGTTTGGACTGTGCGGCATCCGAGTTCTACCATGATGGGATCTACGATTACTCAAAATTCGAAGGTCCGGACGGAGCAAAACGAACTTCAGCCCAACAGGTTGACTATTTGGCAGGATTGGTAGCTAACTATCCGATTGACTCTATTGAAGATGGAATGAATGAAGGTGACTGGGATGGCTGGAAATTGCTGACCGACAGACTGGGAAGTAAAATACAGTTAGTAGGGGATGATTTGTTTGTGACGAATGTTGATTATCTGAAGAAAGGAATTGATTTGGGCTGCGCTAACTCCATACTTATAAAAGTAAACCAAATCGGGACCTTGTCCGAGACGCTTGACGCCATTGAAATGGCTCACCGGGCCGGTTATACCTCTGTGACTTCACACCGCTCGGGAGAAACTGAAGATGCCACTATTGCGGATATAGCCGTTGCTACCAACTCGGGTCAGATCAAGACCGGTTCATTGAGCCGTTCGGATCGTATGGCAAAATATAATCAGCTTTTGCGTATCGAAGAAGAATTAGGCGATTTAGCTGTATACGGATTTAAGAAATAAGAAAACTTGTCAGCACTTAGGTAATAACCTGACGTTTTTTTTCGGAAAATAAAGAAACCATCTGACAAGGATGGTTTTTTTTATGTCTTATTTTTGAACTCTTTTTAACGAAGAAAATTTAATCCGTTAATCCGCGTTAAGCTCGAAAAAATCAGTGTTAAAATTAGACAAATATCTAACAGGCATTTATTTGAAGGCATATATTTTGATTAATTTAGCGGTGAAAAACAATTTCAGATAGTCAAAATAAATAATCAACCCAGTATTAATTATACAATTATGAAAATTATGAATGGAACAAAAAGAATGAAGATGCTCGGTTTTTTTGGTTTAGTTGTTGCGGTGAGTGTGGCTACAAATTTGACAACAAGCTATGTCTCGCATAAGAGTGAAAATCCCGAAAATCAAGAGAATCAGTTGCCTGCGAATTATGCAAAATTTTCGCATGTTGCTAATGCCATGGAAACCGATTTTACGGTGGCAGCCGAATTATCGATACATGCAGTGGTTCACGTGACTACAAAGACGCCTATGAAAGTTCAACAGATGGATGGCTTCTCGAATGATCCGTTTTTTGAATACTTTTTTGGCACTCCCAAGCGAAATCAACAAAAAGACGCCCCCATGCAAGAAGCATCCGGATCGGGAGTTATAATTTCGAATGATGGATATATCGTAACGAATAATCATGTTGTAGACGGTTCAACCGCGATAGAAGTTACGTTGAACGATAAACGGACATTTAAAGCAAAAGTAATCGGTACGGATCCCAATACGGATATTGCGCTGATAAAAATCGATGCCACTAATTTACCGGTTATTATTTTTGGTAATTCCGATTCACTGAAAGTGGGTCAATGGGTATTAGCAGTCGGTAATCCGTTTAACCTGACATCGACTGTGACGGCAGGTATTGTCAGTGCAAAAGCCAGAGACATCAATATCATAAATTCGCAGATGAAGATAGAATCGTTTATACAGACGGATGCGGCGGTTAATCCGGGAAACAGCGGAGGTGCATTGGTGAATACACGCGGTGAATTGGTGGGGATTAACACGGCAATAGCTTCACAAACCGGATCGTATGTTGGTTATTCCTTTGCAATACCTGTAAGTATTGTGCAAAAAGTGGTTGCCGACCTGCGAAAGTACAGCGTTGTTCAACGGGCTATTTTAGGAGTTAAACTAAAAATTATAACGAATGACCTTCAAAAAGAGAAGAAATTAAAAACCCTGGAAGGTGCTTATGTTGATGAAGTGGTTGAAGAAAGTGCGGCTAAAAAAGCAGGTGTAAAGGAAGGTGATATTATCAACAATGTGAATGGTATTGAGGTGAAATCGGTATCCGAATTGCAGGAACAGATAGCCCGTTATCGTCCCGGTGATAAAGTAACTATTGGAATTATTCGTGATAACAAAGACCTAAAACTGAATGTTGAATTAAAGAACCAACGGGGAAGTACCGGCATTGTTTCTATTCTAAACAGTGATGACGTATTAGGGGGAACTTACAAAGAACTGAGCGATAAAACGAAGCAACAATTAGATCTTGATTACGGGATTGAGGTAAAATCGATTTCGAAAGGTAAATTAGCCGATCAGGGTATTAAGCCGGGATTTATAATTTTAAAGATAAATAATCAGCCGGTTCGATCAGCATCGGATATACAGGCAGCTTATGATGCTGTTATTAATAATGGTGAACAAGAGAAGGTGCTCTTAATTGCCGGGCTGTATCCGAATGGTAAAATTACCTATTTTGCCATTAACGTGGCCGACTAAGTCGTACATGTCGTAAGAGATATTAAAAAAGAACAAACTCAGCTTAAATAGAGTTTGTTCTTTTTGATTTTATCAACCATTGAAAACAATTTCATTTTTCCTGCGTTAATCATATAACCTGTAAGAATTCAAAAGGTGCCTTTCGTAGCAAGCTATATGGCGTTTCGTTTTATAGATTTGAGTGCTGTTTTGAGAAACAATAAATAAATTCTAAACATACTACCCCCTAATTTGTTACGATAGAAACAAACAATGCAACTGTTTTATTATTATTCGTTTTGTAAATTCGAAAAAAATGAGTACTTTTGCAAGCTAATTTTGATTCATTAAATGAGACAATTAAAAATAACAAAATCGATCACGAATCGTGAAAGTGCATCCCTTGACAAGTATTTGCAGGAGATTGGACGAGAAGATCTTATCACCGTTGAAGAAGAAGTTGAATTGGCTCAACGGATACGCAGTGGAGATCGGATAGCGTTGGAAAAACTAACACGTGCTAATTTGCGTTTTGTTGTTTCTGTTGCAAAACAATACCAGAACCAAGGCCTCAGTCTACCCGACTTGATCAATGAAGGCAACCTGGGTCTGATAAAAGCAGCTGAAAAATTTGACGAAACACGTGGATTTAAGTTTATTTCGTATGCCGTATGGTGGATACGTCAATCAATTTTGCAGGCTTTGGCTGAGCAATCGCGTATTGTCCGCTTACCGTTGAATCAGGTTGGATCATTAAACAAAATCAACAAAGCATTTTCCAAATTCGAACAAGAAAATGAACGTCGTCCATCGCCGGAAGAACTGGCTGATGTACTGGACATTCCTGTAGACAAGATTGCCGATACGATGAAAGTATCCGGTCGTCATATTTCAGTGGATGCACCGTTTGTAGAAGGCGAAGACAACAGTTTGCTGGATGTAATGATTAATGATGATTCTCCGAACGCCGACCGAGTGCTGATAAACGAATCTTTATCTAAAGAGATAGAGCGTGTGCTTGCTTTCACGTTGTCCGACAGAGAGCGTGACATCGTAAAGAAATTCTTTGGCATTGGTGTGACAGAAATGACACTCGAAGAAATAGGAGATGAATTCGGATTAACACGTGAGCGTGTTCGCCAGATCAAGGAAAAAGCGATTCGTAAATTGAGACCAAACGCTAAGAGTAAATTATTAAAAGGCTTTTTAGGATAATCGGAATGATAGTACGGTTTCTTAAATTTGAATATGAAGCAACTTGAGAGAGTTGCTTCTTTTTTTTGCATTATGCCGGATAAAGTTTAGTGATACAAAAAGAGCTTGCTCCTTAACCGGAAGCAAGCTCTTCATGATATAACGACATCTATTCAACAGACAATGTTTTGTCCTTTGGATATTTGACTTTGTATTTTAATTCCAATTCGTTTTTATTGGCAGGCTTAAGAATAAATTTCCATTTTACTTCACCATTCTCTTTGTTTAATGTTCCGCCTGATATATTTTCGGGGATTACTTCAATCTCTTCTAAAGTAGAGACGGGAATTTGATCTGACAACACAAAGTTTACAGCTTGTTTCTTGTTATTCTTGACCGTTATTTTCCAGGAACGTGTATCTTCTTTCTTATTTCCGAAGAACTGTTTTTTATTGGTGTCTTTCATTTTATCCCGGCTAACTATTACATTCTTGTCCCGTCCCAAAGACAGACTCAATGTGTCTGAAGTAAAGCGGACATCTAAGATCGTTTTGCCAACAAATGTATTTTCAAAAAAGATATTAGCCTCTCCTTCCAGTAAATTATATTTCTCCCAATCGACAATGTTCGCTAATAAAAAGGCATCTTTATCTACCTTTGGAGCACAATAATACTCATATTCAGCGGGTAGGTTATATCTGTCAACTTCTACGGTTCTATTCTTATTATCAGAACTTACTGAGTAGGGAGTTTTAATTTCAAATTCCACATTTGTTTGATTCTCAATCTGATTTGTTGGAAGCGGGGTATATTCTTTCTTCTGTTTTATACTTGACACGCCTCTGATACTGATTCCCGCCACTTTGCCATCGAGAGCTTCTTCAATATTGCGGTTTCTGGTAGTTCCGTAGCCAACGACCGCCACCTCATCCAGTCTCTTTTGATCATCTTTCATGAATATATTCATTTGAGAATTGGAAATTGGAATAATCTGTTTTTCATATCCGATGAATGAAACTTCCAGTTGTCCTCCATTAGCCGGTATTGAAAGTGCGAAACTTCCATCTACATTACTTACGGTTCCTATGGTAGTTCCTTTAATCATGATACTTGCTCCTGTCAGCGGTTCATTAGTACTATTATCAAATACTTTTCCTGTAACCTGACCGGGAGTAGCAGAGCCGTCATATTTTGGCGGTTTTGTGTAGTAATTGAGTAAGTAGGTTTGTAGCTGAGGAGTAACATTTCCAATATTCGGATTTATGGAAGATACTCTAAGCTTTATATTTTTCCAGTCTTCTTTCGTGTTTTGATGTATATTCGCTTTATAGACCAATTCTACAGGATCTTCAATTGTTTTTGCCCGAATATCATAGGAGGGGTACCAGCCGGCATTGTTTACAAAATACGATAATTCCATATCGCATTTTACAGTTGCTTTACTTTCTATCTTTACAATTATTTCACCGACAGGTGTTGGTTTTACTTTTCCCAAGAGTTTCTGTTGTTGTTCAATGGCTGTTATTTCCTTGTTCAATTTCTCAAAAGACTTTCGAAGATCAAGCTCTTTAAATTTTAAGGCGGAAATCCTTTCGTGATAATATACCGCAGCTTCTTTTAAATTGACAAGATTTACTCCCTGGTTTGTACCTCCAATGTTTCTGTTATTGTTTAAGAAGGTAATCTCTTCAATAACAATATCAAGATTTGTGTTCACGGTTTTTACTTTATCACTCAATGCCGTCAGTTGTGCTTCCAGTTTTTCGAGTTCATTTGATTGCTTCAGGCTGTCGGTAAAGTTCAATTGATGGTTTACCGAAAGAACCATAACCTGACTATTCGCTTTAAATTGTACACTTTTACCATCGATATAGGGCGATAGGTTTGAAAATTTAATTGTAGAAGTGCCCGGAAGTATATCTACCGATTTCTTCCGGATAACCTGAGCGCCATTAATAAAAACGGTTGCTTCGGATATATCTGTTTTCAAGATAATGTCATTTTTCTCTTGCGCCAATATTGGCAAACTCAGAAAAAGAAAAAGAAATAATTTGCACTTTTTCATGGAATATGGTTTAAAACTTAAATGAATGATGTTTGTTTGAAAAGAGTCCAAATGTAAATATATTTTTTCAAAAAGGTGCTTGTTTTTTTAATATAAATTGGTTTATATTCTTTTCAGGGGAAGCTTTTGAAAATAGATTCGGAATATTCAATCTGTATTGATGTTGGTCAAGCTGGGATTTATAGGGCGAATAGCGTATTTACAGCCTCGTTTTGTCTTGTTTTCCTATGTTTGACACATCTCTTCAACCAGTATGCCATATTTCGGAATTAGGAGTTTCTGAGGGTTTTAAACGTGGCATTTAGTAATTTCAATAACGTATATGAGACATTCTTGAACGGGATAAAAAGCTAAGAAGCTGATAAGGTAGAGACAGATTGAAGAAGATCGAAAAATGGAATTTGTAATTTTCCGGGAATTTTGATAGCTTGTGAGAATGCCGGGAATTAAAAATCGCAAGTTACAAAAAATGAATGGTGATTAATAATAAAAACCGTATTTTTGCAGTTACCGTAATCAGTTTAGTTTCGTTGGAGAGACGATTAATAAGGCGAAGGCGGTTGTACTCAGCTGAAGAAAAACTGTAAAATGTTTATTGGATAGATACTATGCGGCAACGTTGCTCAAGCTTAACAAACAGCTACAGATGAACGATGCTTGCAACAGGCTTTGATTGATGGCTTTTTTACATCGTCCAAACACGACTAAACCTAAACCAGTAAGAAATGGTTTAAGTTTAGCGATGAAATGAATTCTTCAAATATTATCCGTTTATAACCGATTGCTTATAACCCGGGATATTCATTTAAAAGCAGGAGGTCTTTTTTTTTAGGCGTATTTGGATAATCTGCACCGATAGTGAAGTTGAAAGAGTAAAATGAAATGTTGCCTTTATAACTCTTATTTATGTAAAATCAGCATCATGGTAATTAATACTAACATATAGCTCGAAAAAAGGATAGATGCTGTTGCTGCGAAAGAATGAAGTTTTAGCGTTTTCATAATTGTAATTTTTAAAAGAGTGTAAAATTCAGATAGAGGATAAATAAGTCAGATCTATTTTTTTATTTATGGAGAATCAACATCATTGTAACTAAAATGACCATATAGGTCGAAAAGAGAATCGTTGCTATTATTGCAAAAGAATAAAAAGTTTTCATAATTAAGATATTTAAAAGAGTAATTATTATTTATATTTGACATCACAAATGTATATATAAATTGATATTTGTCTGACATACTGTTTGTTGTAGTAGTGACTCCGCGATTGTAGCATATTTTACTGTTGTATTTGTCGCGTGGAATTTAGAGTAAGAGGTATGGTAAAAAGGTATAGTTATGGAAGATACCTGTTTAAAATGATAGTGTCTATGTAGTTTATTGACAAACAGTTATTTAGTGAATTGTATAGTGAACGAATGAAAGGTATGTCGTATTGTTTTGTACAACTAAATTTTGAATGATTGATATATTACTACAAGGATGTAAAGTGACTTATTTATTATAAACAATTGAAATGAAGAAAAAAAGCGATAATCTGAAAGTTTATGCAGTATAAATATACATATATTAACTATTTATTGGCTATATATAACGAATATTGATCAAATTGTATTGGGTATTAAGTAAAGAAAACTTCTTGAATGTACGATGTTTGACAGATAATTATAGTTTTTATGACAGTATTTTAAAGCTTCTGAGTAACCTTTATCCGTTAAAACTAAAAAAGACCAAATATATGGAAGCTAATTTCGCAATGAATCAGAATGTGGCTCCATTAGTTTACTTCATCATTATTTCAGATTAAAAAGATGAATAACTGATTAAGAAATAATTCATATAATATTCATACCCGTTCATATCACGAGGCTATTATCATTTACGGTTGCATACTTATTCACAACTAACAAATAACCCGGAGATAACAGAATAAATGAGATCATGTGAAATGAATGGTTTATGCTATACTTATCAGATTTGTTTTGAACCCATTCAATGAAAGACTATAATGCTATTAACTTGTTAACTAAATAAAATGATCGGAACATTTGTCAATGCGGGGGCTGTACTAGTCGGCGGAACCGTTGGTTTATTGCTTAAGAAAAATATGCCTAAACGGGTAACAACCATTTATTTTCAGGCTATAGGATTGTTTACTCTGGCCATCGGGATTAGTATGGTGTATAAAATGCAAAATATACTTATCGTGGTAAGTAGTCTGGCTATTGGTTCATTGTTGGGCGAATGGTGGAATCTGGATAGTGGAGCCGGAAAGCTAAGCGATTATTTTAAAAGGAAGTTTCGCATTGGCAGCGATAAGTTTTCAGAAGGATTGATAACGGCTTTTCTGCTTTTTTGTATCGGTTCCATGACTATTATCGGAGCTATACAGGAAGGTACCGGCGGTTCATCCGACCTATTAATGACGAAATCGTTAATGGATGGTTTTTCGGCTATATTGTTGGCCTCAGCTTTTGGCGTCGGGGTATTGGTGTCAGTAGTTCCATTACTTGTATTCCAGGGAGGTATTACGTTACTGGCAATGTATGCCAGCTCTTTCTTTACAAATGAGATTATTCAAGGGCTAACAAGTGTAGGAGGAATACTGTTGATTGGGTTAGGAATCAATATTCTTGAGATAAAAAAACTGCGCATCATGAATATGCTTCCGGCTCTTATTGTTGTTGCAATTTTGTTATGGTTGTTTTAATAATGGCTCTTTATGATGTTTTAATTGTTTTATATAAATAATAATCTAACGTTTCTTTTTGCAGTCAGGGCTAATTAAATTGTTGTGTTCCTTTGCTTGATAATTATGTATTGACATTTTTGATATGTATTTAACTTCATGATTGTTTTTTTGAATGGCATACCTTTAGAACAAAAAAACCTTCAAATGCGTTATTTGATTTAAGTTGACACTGGATATATTAAAATACTTATCTATTATCCCAGCTTGTCACCGTATCAAAATCAAGCATAAAAATGAATAAAAATGAAGTTTTTGAGCAGCGAAAAGAGGCGTTGCGGCAAATGGAAGACAATGCAGTCGTCAAGCAACATTTAAAGGGAAAACTTACTGCCCGGGAACGTATTACCGTTTTATTTGATGAAGGTACTTTTTTTGAATTAGATGCCTTTCATGAACCGGCTCAAAGTTCATTAAGCGGAAAACATTCTTCGTTTGGCGATGGCGTAGTCGTTGGAAGGGGTTTAGTTCAGGGCAGAAGTGTGTTTGCTTATGCACAGGATTTTACAGTGCTTGGAGGCTCGTTGGGCTTTACTCATGGGAGTAAAATAGCTAAGGTGCAGGAAATGGCACTGAAACTGGGAGCACCCATAGTCGGGTTGATTGATTCGGGAGGTGCCCGTATACAGGAAGGATTGAAAAGTCTGGCAGCTTATGCGGCCATTTTTAGAAATAATGTCCGTTCTTCGGGTATTATACCACAAATCAGCATTATACTGGGCCCGGCGGCAGGTGGGGCAGTTTATTCACCGGCTTTGACCGATTTCGTGTTTATGACTAACCAAACATCATACATGTTTGTTACCGGTCCGGATGTTGTCAGGGAAGTCTTGAATCAGGAAATTGACATGGAAAGCCTTGGAGGCGGAAATATTCATGCCCAAAAAAGCGGTGTAGCACACTTCGTTTATGATGATGAAGAACATGCCATCATGTTTACCCGCAAACTGCTATCGTATCTACCATCAAATAATTTTGAACCAACCCCTATTGCTACCAATATAAATTTTTACGAAAACAGGCAGGAATTTCTGGACAAAATAATACCGGATGATGCCAATCGTCCGTATGACATGAAAGAAATAATCAATATTCTTGTTGATAAAGATACTTTCTTTGAAGTTCACGAAAAATACGCACAAAATATATTGGTTGGTTTTGCCCGTTTAGATGGTAAAACAGTTGGAATTGTAGCCAATCAACCAAAAGTAATGGCCGGGACGTTGGATATTAATGCCAGTGTGAAAGGCGCACGTTTTGTACGTTTTTGCGATGCCTTTAATATACCGCTTCTGATTTTGGAAGATGTTCCTGGTTTCTTACCCGGAACAGAACAGGAACATAGTGGAATTATACGTAACGGAGCAAAATTATTATATGCCTTCTGTGAGGCCACTGTGCCTAAAATTACCGTGATTTTGCGTAAGGCTTACGGAGGCGCTTATATTGTGATGAGCAGTAAAAATACAGGAGGCGACTTTAATTTTGCATGGCCTACTGCAGAAATAGCCGTTATGGGGCCTGCCGGAGCCATACGAATTGTCAACAGAAAGGAGCTGGCTAAGGCAGAAAATAAAGCTGAGATGGAAAAAATTCTGACAGAGAAATATAAGAACGATATTGCGAATCCATTTAAAGCCGAAGAGTTGGGATTGATTGATGAAGTGATCAATCCTTCCGATACACGCAAAATCTTAATCACTGCTTTTGAAATATTATCGAATAAACAATATTCAAAACCAGAGAGGAAGCATGGAAGTATACCATTGTAAAAAAAGCAATTTGCTTCGCATGATTCTTTGTTAGTTGCCAATGGTGTTCTTGCTAAAAACATCTTAAGAAACAAATTAAATGGCAAGATGAAGTGAAATAACATACCGAAAATTCAGGTTGAGTTAAATGGCCTGAGATAAATAACTATATAACATGAATAAACGTCTTTTGATTGCTAACCGGAGTGAAATTGCGATTCGGATTATACGTTCTGCTCATAAGTTAGGAATGACAGCTGTTGTTCTTCAAAGCGATAAAGAACCCGATGCATTGTATTTACAATATGCTGATGAAATTATACAGGCCAAGGATGCTACGAATGATAAACCGATTTTTCTGGATTCAGAAAGAATTGTACAATTAGCCCTGGAAAATCATATTGATTTGATCCATCCCGGTTATGGATTTTTATCTGAAAACCCTGACTTTGCCGATCTATGTGAGAAGAACGGACTTATCTTTGTTGGTCCGTCATCAGAATTAATCAGGAATATGGGTATCAAGACGATTGCCAAGAGAATGGCTATTGAAGCAGGATTGCCGTTGGTTCCGGGAAGTGATGGTGCTATTACTGATGTGCAAAAAGCGTTGGAATGTGCCAGAAATATCGGTTATCCGGTGTTGTTGAAAGCGTCAGCAGGTGGAGGGGGGCGTGGTATGCGCATTGTTGAGAAACCAGAAAGCATGGAGCGTAATTTTAAATCGGCTTATGATGAAGCTTTGGCTGCTTTTGACAATGGTGATTTGTTTATTGAGAAATACCTGGAGAATCCCAAGCATTTAGAATTTCAAATATTAGGCGATAAGTATGGAAACGTTATTCATCTTGGAGAACGTGAATGTTCCTTACAAAGAAAACATCAAAAAATGCTTGAGGAAGCTCCTTCAGCCAGTATTTCTCCTGAAATAAGAAGAGAAATGGGAAACATGGCTGTGAAATTTGCCAAATCAATCGGTTACTTTTCGGCAGGAACTATTGAATATATATTGGATGAAGACGGTACGTTCTATTTTATGGAAATGAATACCCGTATTCAGGTAGAACATCCGGTAACAGAAATGGTAACCGGAGTGGATCTGTTGGATTGGCAAATAAAAATTGCCTTGGGAGAAAAGTTATCTCTTATTCAGGATGACATTAAAACGACAGGGTGGGCTATTGAATGTCGCGTGAATACAGAAGATCCTCAAAACAGGTTTAGTCCTCAAACGGGATTTATTGAAAAGATTCGTTTTCCTCAGAGTCCTTATGTCCGTATTGAAACCGGAGTGCATAATGGTTCTGTAGTAACGCCTTATTTTGATTCTATGATTGCCAAAATTATAGTACATGGCAATACTAGGCAGGATGCTATTGACAAGACATTACAAGCATTAAAGGATTTTAGTCTGGTAGGATTAAAAACAACAGTTCCATTTTGTCGTACTGTATTACAAGATCCGGAATTTGTATCAGCACGGTATACTACCAGTTGGGTGACTCGTTTCTTTAAACCGGTCATGTTGGAAAATGAAGATGATGAACTGATTGGCGCATTGGCAGCAACCATTATTTATGCCACAGAATATCTGCAAATTGTATCCGATTCACCTGCTTCGAGAAATGAATCTTTGAATGTCTGGGTATTGAATAAAAGAATAAATAAATAGAAAGATTGACTAATTCATTGAATGACTTATTAGCAAATAGATAAACAATACAAACCGGGTCATGAAAAATCAAATCAGTAAATTTTTGACTTCGGATTAAAAAAAAGAAATATGGGAACTTCATACGTATATAAACGGGATGCGTCAAGGCTTTTTATCGCTATGCGTGAAAATGGGAAACGATTTAAAATATATCTACCTAAAGAGTCCAAGCCTGTTATTGATAACGTAGAGCAGGATATAAATTTTATTGAACAGTCAGATTTTCAGTATTTATTCGAATGGAAAGGTAAGCGTTATAACTGTGAACTTGTATCACGAGATCAAAACAAAACGACTGTCAAAGTAAACGGTGTAGAATATAAATTCAGTCTTGAATCATTGTTCTCTTATGTTCGTCATGGTATGATTGACAAGAACGGGAAACAAATAGATGAGAATAATATCAAATCGCCAATGCCAGGTAAGATCGTTGATATATTTTTGTCAGAAGGTGATCTGGTCAATGTCGGAGAACCTATTTTAAGTCTTGAAGCCATGAAAATGCAGAATGAAATAACAGCAACGTGTAATGGTGTTATTGGAAAAATACATGTTACAGTCGGTCAATCTGTAATGAAAGATGATCTTTTGGTAGAGGTGGCTTCTATTGATGTTTAATATGTCCTGTCGCTTTTTAAAATAGAAACATAGGTGTGTTCTTATAAGGCCTGTGTTCTCTTTTTATTGTTGCAACGACTATGCAGATTTTTAAAAAGTTTTAGAGTTTCATGTAAATAATTGTTTTAACTGTCGTATCTTTGTCCCTCCAAATTATTACTTACAAATAAGCTTCGTACAGCTTTATTTTAAGTCATTCGCATGAAAAAAATTTATTACTTCTTTTTTCTGCTATTTTTTCAGTTTGCATTCGCTGCATATGCTACGGAACCTTTCCGATTTGCATTATTTTCCGATTTGCATATCTCCACTACAAATTCCATTCCTTCAGAAGATTTGCAAAATGCCGTTATTGATGTCAATAAGTTGCAAAATGTTGATTTCGTGATTATTTCCGGGGATGTATCTAATCTTGGAGATACTCTATCACTCAGAATGGCTAAGCATATGCTTCAAAAACTAAATATGCCCTATTATATTATTCCCGGAAACCATGATGTGAAATGGTATGAATCGGGTGATACTAATTTCAGAGCCATCTTTGGAGATACTAAATTTGTATTTATTCATAACGGTATTGAGTTTGTCGGTCTTACGACGGCTCCACTAAATAGATCAGGACTTGGACATATTCAGCAGGAAGATATTAATTGGATGAAAACTATCCTGGAAAAAGCAGGAAGAAAAGAGCCTTCTTTTGTTGTTACGCATTATCCGTTACAGACCGGTGATGTGGATAATTGGAAGGATATGGCCAATGTTTTGAGGGAATATAATGTTCTGGCCGTATTGGGAGGTCACTATCATCGCAATGTATTGCTTAATTACGGGGGTATACCGGGTATTGTTAGTCGTTCAACTTTACGTGCGAAGGATAAGGTGGGTGGATATTCTCTTTTTACGGTATCCGATTCTATCAAAGTCTCTGAAAAGCGAATAGGAGAACAAGAAGAACTATGGCTAAATTTACCCATAAATTCTGAGAGAAAATAAATATCAATAGTAGTTCCAAAAGAATGAGTTAGATCAAATGTAATCTACGTGTTTTATAAGCAGTCCTGTATTGTGATGAACTACCAATCATATGTCAAATTTACCAAGAATAAATATATAATAATGTTGAACGGTTATGCGGTTTAACAATCACACATAAAACAATGAAATTAAATAAAGTTGCTCAACTGATAGGTGTCGATAAAAAGAATATTCCTGATCAGCAAATAAATTGGCTACTAACAGATAGTCGTTCGTTATCATTTCCGGATGAAAGTTTATTTTTTGCTATTCGTACAGCCCGAAATGACGGTCATAATTATATTCAGGAGCTTTACCAGCAAAATCTACGCTATTTTGTCGTGAGTGAAATGCGTCCTGAATTTAAAAAACTTACTGATGCTGTTTTTTTACTTGTAAATGATACATTGCAGGCACTTCAACGGTTGGCATCAGCACATAGAGCTTCATTCTCAATTCCTGTTATTGGTATCACGGGAAGTAATGGGAAAACGGTAGTCAAAGAATGGCTATATCAACTTTTGCATGACGATTATCGTATCGTTCGTTCACCGCGTAGTTACAATTCTCAAATAGGCGTTCCGTTGTCTGTCTGGGCATTGAATGAAAATACCGAACTGGGTATTTTTGAAGCAGGGATTTCCGAAATGTATGAGATGGAACGCCTGCAATCGATTATTCAACCAACCATAGGCATCTTTACAAATCTGGGTGAAGCACATCAGGAAAACTTTACAGGATTAAAACCTAAGTGTGAAGAAAAACTGAAGCTTTTTACTCAGGCAGAATCTTTAATTTATTGTTTGGATAATAAACTGGTTGAGATTTGTATCGCACAATCAGGCTTCAATGGAAAATTGTTTTCCTGGGGTAAAAGCGATAAAGCTGATATGCAAATTATACGTGTTGAGAAAACGGCCGATAACACAAAGATTTCAATAAAATATGCCGGGTCTGAGATGCCGGTTTTAGTTCCGTTTACCGATGATGCTTCCGTTGAAAATGCGTTACAATGTGTTGCCGTGATGTTGCAATTGGGAGTGAACAGAAAGGAAATAGCAAAGCGAATTTTACTCCTTGAGGCAGTTGCTATGCGTCTTGAAGTTAAAGATGGCGTCCGCAATTGTTTGATTATAAATGATAGTTATAATTCGGATTTAAATTCATTGGGTATAGCGCTTGATTTCTTGAATCAACAGGCTACAGCAAAGAATTTATCAAAGACGCTGATATTATCCGATATACTGCAAAGCGGGCAATCACCTGATGAATTATATGAAACTGTAGCTGAGTTATTGAAAAATAAAAGTATACAACGTATTGTGGGTATAGGTACTGAGATTTCAAAACACAATACAAAATTTCAATCTATAGATAAAACTTTTTTCGAACATACTGAAGATTTTCTTAAATCTCCGGTAATTCGGGAAATGAAGAACGAAATCATATTACTTAAAGGTTCCCGGAAATATCATTTCGAAGATATATCTGAAAAACTGGAACTGATAACGCATGAGACTACGTTGGAAGTGAATCTGAATGCACTTGTCGATAATTTGAATTATTTCCGTTCTAAACTTCGGTCTGAAACTAAAATGATGTGCATGGTAAAAGCGTTTGCTTACGGGAGTGGTGCCGTGGAGGTTGCACGTACATTACAGCATAATCGTTGTGATTATCTGGCAGTAGCGGTGGCTGATGAAGGTGCTGAATTACGTCATGAAGGCATTCGTACTCCTATCATAGTCATGAATCCTGAAAAAGGAAGTTTCGGAATGATTTTCGACAATAAGCTGGAGCCGGAGATCTATAGTTTTCGCTTACTCGATTCATTTGTAATTGCTGCTGAGAAGTTGGGCTTGACGGATTATCCGATTCATATTAAGATTGACAGTGGAATGCATCGCTTAGGTTTTGAACAGAAGGATATGGAGCAACTGCTTACCCGTCTGAAGGCTCAAAATCAGGTAAAAGTCCGATCTGTCTTTTCTCATTTATCAGGTTCGGATGAAGCAAAGTTTGACGCATTTACAAAACAGCAGGTGTCTGTTTTTAGTGTATGTGCCGATCAATTGACTGCTACTTTTTCGCACCATATCATGCGTCATATTCTCAATTCGGCAGGGATAGAACGTTTTCCCGAATATCAGTTTGATATGGTTCGGTTGGGTATAGGGCATTATGGCATTAGCTCATTACCGGAAGTCAAGCTGAAACAGGTTTGTGCACTGAAGACTATTATTCTGCAGATTAAAAATATAAAAGCAGGCGAAACTGTAGGGTATAGTCGTAAAGGTATTGTCAATCAAGATAAACGCATTGCCATTATTCCTATCGGTTATGCCGATGGCTTTGACCGTAAGCTGGGAAACGAAGTAGGAGAGGTGCTTATTAATGGACAACGTGCTAAAGTGATTGGTAATGTTTGTATGGATTTAGCTATCATTGATGTGACCTGTATTGAAGCTAAAGAAGGTGATCAGGTGGAAATATTTGGTGACCATCTTACTGTTTCGGAAGTGGCAGGTTGGTTGAAAACCATTCCTTACGAAGTACTTACAAGTGTTTCAAGGCGGGTAAAGAGAATCTATTTTCAGGAGTAAGTTTATGCGATGATAATTGGTTGATTGGCAGATTGGGTCGATGAGTTAACTTGCTGTCGAATAACTTGCCTGAATTGATAAAATATAATGCGATACTATGGGAAGTTAAATCTGATTTATGCAGCATAGATTTTAAAACTCAGGTATTCCAATCAGTCAACCTCATTTATGACATCCCGATTGATCCTGCAATGAACTAATTAACCAATCAACCGACAACCATGATTCTTGTTCAAATACAGCAACTAAATACAGCACAGGCACTGCTAAGAAGTGTCTTAAATCTTTCAACTCAACTTGGTAAATCATATAGCATTTTAAGTTTTGTAGATTCCGATGAACTTCTTGCCGGGAGGCATGATGAACTGAATACTCTTTTAGATGAACAGAATCTTCCGGATACTCATGTATTCACTCGAAATTCTAAAACCAGCACCATATCATCGGTATGTGAAGAACTGGAAGCTTCATTTTTGTTTATTCAGTTGCTAAGCGGGCAGGCTAAATTTATACGTACCTTTCTGAATGATTGCCGGGATTTGCGTATCCCGTATTTGTTTTTTAAAGACTCGTTCTCAGATCTTAGGTTGAAAAACGTCATTCTTCCGGTAGGTTTTTTGGAGGAAGAGTTGGAAAAAGCACAATTTGCTGCTGCTTTCGGTAGATTTTGCGGTTCACACATAAAGATTCTGCTGGCTAACGATTATGGCTCTAAGGCGGCTACTAACGCGGATAAAATGAAGCTTTTGTTCGATAAGTTCGATTTTGGTTATACCCTCGAAAAGGCAACTAAAGATAGTTTTAAAGTTGAAGCTGAAGCTATTCAGGTAGCAGAAAAAGAACAGGCCGGAATTATCATTGTCTCCGCTTCGAGGGATTATGGCTTAGACGACATCCTCTTTGGCCCCAAGGAATATCATGTGGTGAAAAAATCTTCAGTTCCCGTTTTATTGGTCAATCCTCGTGGTGATCTATACGCCTTGTGCGATTAGATTATTCTAATATCAATTCTCCAAAGAATTCAGGACGATGAAAGTCCGGACTTTCGGTCTTAATCGGGCTCCAGGTTACAAAATGACGGGAGTCCGTTCCATCAGCACATTTATAAAAGTTTCCCAATATTTTTTCCGGTAAGTTCTCCGGATCAATACCCATAATGCGCAGTGGAATTTTTACAGTCAATTCCCATTCAAACATACCTTCCATCTCGTTAAAAGCCCTGCGTCCCAGCGTCGAGAAACGCTTAACCATGGATAATTCTTCTTTGCTATATGGAGTTACATTCTTGTTCCGTTCCGAGCGTTTTGATGCTTTACAGGTGCCAATACAATTGAATTCAAAATTCATGTATTTGTCATTTTCGGGAAGTTTACAAAAGAACTCCACACAACTATCCTCATTAACTGGATCCTGATCATTCGAATAAATGGCCCGTAACATACTGCCGCGAACTGAGAATTTAATGAATATACTGTCTTTTGAGTGGGCTATATTAAATTGTGTAATTGGTCGATAGGGATATTCATTCTTCCAGTTTAATATTTCAATAGTGTCGCGCACTCCTAAATTCTCAAGGATGTCACCTGCAGATTCGACATCTAAGTTATTTAAAGTTTCGATATATCGAATGATTAATCTTTTCATATTTACGCTATGCGAAATTTTTTACAAAATTAGCTAATAATTCTGATAATCTGTAATTTCTGTCTGTAATAATTAGTTAAATGTGTAGACAGACGATGGAACCTGTTGTCCTGTTATTTTCTAAGCAGATAAAAAAAGAGGTTGTGAAATGATCGTATTCACAGCCTCTTTTTTATAATTATTAAAATGTCTAAAAATTATAGGGCTGATTTGCCAACCGCTAATTGTTTTTTTATTTTTTCAAGCGTGTTTTTATGTGCTTTCTCAAAATGAATCTTCAAATCGTCAATGACTTCTTTTACAGAGAAGATTCTGGGTGCCAGATAAGCGTTACTTCCTGCAAATGCGTAGCCGTTATCAAGATTTCCCCGGTAAGCATTGTATAATGCCAGAATGATGCAATAAGGCACCTTTTTGTAATCGCAGGTACGCAGACAGTTGTAGGGACATGTTTTCGGACGTGTAAGCCCCAACTTTACTTTATCTAAAAAAGCATTTTTAAGAGCACGCCCCGGCATGCCTACCGGACTTTGAATAATTTCAACATCATCTATTTTTGCATCTATATATGATTGTTTAAACTTATCGTCAGCATCGCATTCGTGAGTTGTTACGAAGCGGCTCGCAATTTGTACTCCTTTTGCACCTAATTGTATGAATTTGTACATATCCTCACCCGAATAGATTCCTCCGGCTGCTACTACCGGAATTTCCTGGTTGTATTTCTCTTCAAAAACAGCAACTTCTTTAACAACTTCCGGAATTATTTTCTCAAGTGAAAAATCAGGATCTGCTATCTGATTCGTCTTGAATCCGAGATGACCACCTGCTTTTGGACCTTCGACTACCACCAGATCAGGAAGATAATCGTAAAGAGTTTTCCATTTTTCGCATATTATTTTCGCAGCTCTTGCTGAAGAAACAATCGGAACCAGTTTCGTTGTACAGCCTTCTATCCTGTATTTGGGTAAATCCAATGGCAGTCCTGCACCTGCAAATATTATATCTGCTTTTTCGGCGATAGCTGTTTTAGCCATTTCGCTAAAATTGGTCAAAGCCATCATGATATTTACACCAATGATACCTGAAGTTTTTTCTTTCGCCTTTCTGATTTCTTCTTTCAACCCACAAATACAAGCTTCCATATAATCCTTAGCTGTATTTCGATAAATCAATCCAAGTCCTGCACACGAAATAACGCCTACTCCCCCCTCATTTGCAACTGCAGACGCTAAACCAGATAAAGAAATGCCAACACCCATACCACCCTGAATAATAGGGATTCTGGCTGTCAAATTTCCGATTTTTAAATTATTCATTTTTGCACATTTTGATATTAATTGTGCAAAGATACATCTTATTCGGCATACAATATGAATAGTTTAAAATATCCATCTTATATTTAACAGTATCTATCTGTTTATTTGCCTATTTTTGAGTAATTTGTGAAAGAAAAGATCATATCCGGCTGCCACAGTTATTCGGTTCTTCAAGATAAGGAGTAATAATGACAGGCTATCTCTTTTCTTTTCCGGTTGAGCTAACTATGTTTTCTTCCTGTATCCGTATTCCGAAAATCAGGATATTGCTTCTTTTAACCCGATTTCTTTTACCGTTCTTCTTTCATAATTGCGATGGATTTTATTGAGACTTCAGAGAGACTTCAGAGAGACTTCAGAGAGGGTTCAGAGAGGGTTAGGAGAGGTAAACCTCACTAAACCCTCTCCGAAATCTCTCCGATCCTGCTTTATACCCTGACCGGGACAAGCAGGAACAAAAAAGCAAGACGCAAATGATGCGGATTTGTCACCTGATGACTGATGGTTTTTTGATTTTGCGAGTACTTTAAACGGCTGATATTTTGATTGCTATTTAGATATTATATAAAGAAAGGATACCGAATGGATGGATAAGTGGTCGATTTGAAATAAAAAGAAAGTAGAGATGATGTTTGTCCTGAACCAGCTTTGAACAATCGATGAACCCGCGGGAAGGTTGGAAGCATTATTCTGTTACGCATGAAGCATGATGGTTGAGCCCGGATAAAGTTGATTTGTCTATGAATGGATTATGAATTCAATTTTTCAATCTGTCTGGCGGATTAGGAAATTATTTCAAAACAGCGTATCTTTGAAAATATTTTCATGAAGACAATCGAAAAGAATCTATGACTTTTACCGCAATTGATTTTGAAACAGCTCATGCCAGTTTCCCCTGTGAAATAGGACTTACCCGTGTTGATAACGGCGAAATAATCGAATCGAAATTCTGGTTAATTAAGCCGGCCTGTTACCCGTATATGAATCCATGGAATCAAAAGGTACATGGTATTTCATCAAAGGATGTGTCAACGGCTTCTACCTTTGAAGAGCTTTGGGGTGAACTGAGTTCCTGGCTGGAAGACAGTGTTTTGGTTGCACACAATGCTGCCTTTGATATGCGTGTGTTGAGGGCGGCCTTAGCCTGTTATGATCTGGCAATACCCCGGGTTGAGTATTTTTGCAGTGTAAACGTTTCGCGGAAGGTGTGGACGCAGTTGTCAAGTCATTCGTTGGATGCGTTAAGTCGATACCACCATATCCATTTTAATCATCATCGTGCAGGAGATGATGCCGAGGTTTGTGCTATGATTGCTCTTAAAGCATTTGAGACGGTTGAAGCGTCGAGTGTTCAGGATGGATTGAAGAAGCTGGGCATATCACTTAAAAAACTTTAGCCCGGATTGTAAAGGGAAAGAATTAAATACGTGAAACCGTGTAATGTAATAAGTGTATGTAAGGTGTAGTATAAGATTATAATACACGTATACAGTTGTTTAATTTATTGATGCGGGGTTTTCATTCCAATGAACCCGAAATGATCTAAGGGTCAATATCTTCATTATTTATATCCTGAATGAATAAAATCCGTACATCAAATCCGTTACCGGATATTTTTTAAATTTATTCTGTTGATTTGTATGGAATCAACAGAATCATCCTTCGTGAAATATAACACGGTATTGTATTTCAATGGTTCGTTATAAAATTATTTAAACTAAGCGGCAATTTTGCCATAGTTCCTCAGTTCCGCGATGATTTGTTTATTTTTATTAGTGTTGGCATTGATTGCGAAC